>Ga0209825_1000850_pt1 | contig 17101 bp, 7 predicted proteins | sample EN8Hudsemesocosm_FD_184631 | JGI IMG/M metagenome (GOLD analysis project Ga0209825, IMG submission 184631) | Methane-oxidizing microbial communities from mesocosms in the Hudson Canyon - EN8B Hudson Canyon (SPAdes) (version 2) | ecosystem: Environmental > Aquatic > Marine > Cold seeps | place...
TACCCAGCAACAGCTGCCATGATCGCCACGTTAAATGCATCGTATCAACCCATGCCATATATTAATGCCGGTGGTTCATCAAAAACAGCAGGTTTAGTGGCAGCTTCTGCATTACCTCGTGAACAAGTATTTTCCGATCTTAGGAACAAAGATGAATGGACCGCAAAAAATAACCGAGAACTGCTAAATCAACTAAAGCTGGATAAACTACAGCGCCGAGCTAGTAATAGTGTCACCCAACGAGACGCACAAACCATTAACCAGATGCTAGGAGCTAGACAGAGTGGCTCTGACGTATCGGACTTTATTGACCGATTGCCATTCAGCAATAATATAACGCGCTATCAGGAGTACAGTGAAATTATTGCCGCAGGATTTGCAGAAGATATATCCAGCAGTGCGCAGATTCAGGTAGGCGGTTTTGACACCCACTCTGATAGTGATAAAGGACAATACGGGCGTATTGATGAATTACTATCCACGGTAGATCATTTATGGCAAGAACTTACTCGTCACAATATTGCCCAGTATACTACCATCGTAATGGCCTCAGATATGGGAAGAACTCCGGGTTATAACAAGTCGCAGGGTAAGGATCACTGGCCCATTAGTAGTATGCTGTTTATGGGTAAGGGTATTACTGGTAATAGAGTGATTGGGGCCACCAATGATGAGTTAAAGGCACAAAAAGTTAATCCAGCATCGCTAGAATTGGATGGCTCTGGAATCACCTTGACACCTGCCAGTATTCATCAGGAAATTCGCAAGCAAAATCTGCTGGATCGTAGCCTACTGGATGATAAATTCCCACTAGGTGGTGCAGAAAGTTTGAATCTTTTTACTTGATTGTGAAGGAGCGACAAATAACTGAAACTTTGTCGCTCCTTTTAGGGTAGTGGGTTATTTAGTGAATGGAGGTAAATAGTATACTGAATCTTCAGGAGAATGAGCCTTGCTATTATCTTCTTTGTTAGTCTGCCCGGTAATAAAATTATTCAGTCGCATATAAAACAGTGAAAACAATACTTCAATGTTACAAGCTGTTAATTATTCAGCAGCCAGTATCTACAACGGTGATGGCTGGTACACCACCCTTAGGAGGTTGTATGTATTGCACATAGCAGTCAGCGGTGCCAGGGATTGCCCATTGGACAGTGGTGCCGCTTGGTGCGCTCAAGTCAAAACCCGAATGATCTAATAGATCATCTATCTCATCCTTACGGCCAATCGTTCCTCCATCAGCATAGCCTCCTACGATACGAACATTCTGTTTGTAAGCGGGAACAAAAACTACGGCCCCATATGCTGCTGATGCACATGGGGCTGAGGTCATACAAGATAAATGAACGATCTTTGAGGTAGTTTTAATGGCGCCTAGTAATCCCTGCAACGAAGATTTTCGCGCATCAGTGCTGAAATTGGCAAATTTTGGAAGTGCAAAAGCTGACAATATACCTAAAATTACAATAACCATTATCAGTTCAATCAGGGTGAAGCCTTGTTGTACTTTAGTTGGCATAAAGGTTCCTTCAAAGTAGAACGCGTTGTTTTATGCGTGTATCTATCTTAATTGAAATATTAGGTGCTGTGCTCAATGCATGGGTTAAAAGTCTTCTGCATTCAACACCAGTAGAAAAAATGGCTAGTTTTAGCCATAAACTAAAATATCTGCCTTATTCCCAAGTGAGACTTCTATAAAGAAGCAATAGTACTATCTTAATCTAGCAGGTTATTCGTGTATAACCCTAAATATTAAGTTTAGTGGAATTCGCCTAATTTTCTCGCCCAGTTGGAGAGTCTTGGTTTTCGAACTGAAATTCCAATCCTTCCATATAAGTCATTTGCATGCCATCAACTGAATAGGCGAGTTCTTTGTGAGCAAGGCTGCTAAAAACAGAATTTTAAATGACACTTATGTGTCTCACAATTACAGGGTATACAATTTGTATTTTAGTTTTCTCATTTATAAGTAATAGCGTATTAGCCACTGAGGCACACAAAGCTGAGTTGTGCACGACATGAATAAATTTATAAGGTGAATATTGGTAATTACTACTGGTTATTAAAGCCAGATACACGCAATGAATATTTATCAGGGCTCTCTATTAAGTTACTGAATGAGAACTCTCCGCTACTTGTTGTTTTGGTGCTAGCAATGGGGAGGGGCGAATTTCTCCAATATAATTCAACGCTTCTATCTTTTGTAGTTAAGCCATTATTCCCAAGTTCGCCTGTAATGGGGAAGCTTTCAGGGTTAAAGTTAATGGTTGTTTTTAATGTCACTGGGTTTTTAATGTTGGATATTTTCACTTGAAACTGATATTTACCTTTTACTGGAACGGTAATATTTACTGCACCATTTGAGTTATTTATTTTAGAAAAAAGCACTTCTTCCACCGGTCCATTTAATAATTTCCAGTCAATAGATGGTGGGTTATTACTATTAATTAGTAAGGAAGGGTTGATAGATACACTTGCACTGTTGATAGAATAACTATTGGCTAGTGTATGTTTAATGATGATTCCATCTTTCTCGATTTCATGTTCATATTCACCCGAATTATCCGGGCGCTCTTCATTTTCCCCTGCTGGATTTTCTGGATTGCAACCCATCAATAATAGTATTAGGGTTGCACTCAGTATTATTTTTACTTTAAGTTTCATAATGTCACTCACTAATCATGCTGATTTATAATTGCTTACTTCAATTTATACGGAGTAAGCCAATAAACACCATTTGAATTGATATTTTCAAACTGAGTGTCATTGGTTTTATGGTTGGTGTTAAGATCTTTGTCGGAGTTCGTCTTGTCGCCAATTATATTCCACCCCCAGCCGGCGGTAGCGATTTTTATTTTTACGTAACCCGTGTGGGTATTAGTATTCGTATCTACAACAGAAATTGTTTTGTTATATATATTAGTACCCCCTTCGTCATCGGTTACGGTTAAGCCAATCGTATAAGTTCCATTTTTAATATAAGTGTGATTGCTTTCTACCCCTTTACTGCTACTGCCATCCCCCCAGTTCCAGCTATAATCAACAATATTGCCATCACTATCAGTTGATTTATTGGCATTAACAAAGGTTTTATCTCCCAACATAATAGTCGAAGTGTTTATTGTGAAGAATGAAATAGGTAAGCTATTTTCAATGTCACCATCAAACGCATTGAATTTAATTTCAGTAATGCTATTCCAGTTACTAGTGCTATTTCCATGTCCTACTATCTTTATATATTTTGCATGAGTATCAGGTATATTAACCCTCTCTAAATTACTTGTAATACCCGACGAGGTATAGTCGCCCAGTGATGTCCAATTAGTAGCGTCAGAAGATGAAAAAACCTCAAAGTATGTTTGACGTTTGCCACCTTGATAAAAAGCAATCATTAAAGAGCCAATCTGTTGAGTGTCTTCTAATCCCAATACAAGTTCAGCACCATTAACGCTGCTGGACCAGCGAGTATCAAACTTTCCGTCTAAAACATTTCCTGCTAAATTTCCATCGTCATTACTCGATGTGGCAGATGTTATGTGTAATTTGTTCTTTTCAGTGTCATTAATGGGTGTCTTTTTTACATTCACGGTTACTTTTATCTTATCTGAACCTGCTTTTCCGTCACTGATTTCAACAACAAAGCTATCTTGTCCAAAAAAATCTTTATCGGGAAAGTAGTTGATTGTTTTATTTTCCCCCTTGCCACCTACACTGGCAACGCCATTTTTTGCTTGAGAATTTATTTTCCAGTTAATCTCGTCAGCATCCTTATCTTTAGCATTTAGTGTTAAGTTAAACGATTTTGGGGTGCCGCCTTGATCCATATTAACTGCAATAGAACTCCCATGACTAAAGGTAGGTGCATTATTTTCATTTTCAATACTGGTATCTTTATGAACCTTTATTGTCATGGCTTCAGTATGGCTATCGCCAGCGTTATCAGTCACCGTTAGTGAAACTTCAAAGTCGCCCATTTTTAAAAAGGATATAGTGTGTTTCATTTGTCGACTGCGGCTACTGGCACCATCAAAATCCCATAGGTAACTAACAATGTGACCGTCAGTATCACTGGAGTCTATACCATTGAATGTAACAGTCTCACCTTCTGTTATATTGATAGTACTGACTTTTATAGTGGCAGTGGGGCGATTATTTAGGCTTGCAATGCCAATGGCGCTCTCAGGGTTGCCGCTATAAAGTAAATAACTGCGCCCGTCAGAATCGGTAAATACATAAGGGTCACGCAGAGCGTTGACATCGTGTTCACCACCATTTTTTGAAACTGTTTTTTTGAGATCGCTACCTTCCCAAGGAAGTTCAGGAAACAATATGGGTTCATGAACATAACTTGTCTGCGGATGACTATCGTCTAACACCTTAGTATCCCAATTAGCATAGCTACCACTGCTCATATCAAGTTTAGTTTTAAAAATTCCCTCAGGTTTCTCGCCACGGCTGGTGTAATACACCTCTAGGGTTTTACCGTCGGGCAGTGTTCGTAATGCAAAATGACGAGGCGCCCCTGTTCTGGGTTCGTTTTCACCATAAGGGGAGGTCCCCGTGCCATCATAACCAGCATAGTAGCGCGGAGCAGTGGCGTTTACTTGCAGGTAGTTTTCATAAAGATCCATCCATACAGGATTGCCACCACCTGATACGGTATTTTTTGGCCAGCGCTCATGGCTCCAGCTAGATGACCAAGGAGGGTTGTTTTTTGGCCCCTGCCATATGGGGCCATAATTTGAAAATGCATACCAGGTATTATTGTATTTAAATGTGCGAAAATAGGCGTTACCTAGGGTGGTTGATTTAATCCCATGGTCAGGTTCACCTGGTGTTGCGTTACTTGAACTTACTTGTTTTCCTGCATTAAAATTTAAACCTGTATGTGAAGTTGCCACGTAGGTTTTTTGCTTGCCTGTATCAAACCAATAATCACCATCTGATGAGCTATGGTTGTCATCACCACTGTGAAAAAATAACAGCATCTGCTGATTCTCTTCATCTATCACCACGTCAGGTGACGAGATGTGATTGTTTTCAATTTTTCTGCCATTGGTGAAAGAGATTGAGGCCCCTGCTAAATCCAATACACCGCTACCTGGTTGGGCGGTGTTGTTACTGCCAGTATTAAATATATGGTATGGACCTTCTACACTAGCCGCCCATGCCATCCTTATGTATTTGCCACTATGATCCCCAAAATATAGGTAATAATTTGCGCTGGGGTCAGCTTTTTCATTTTCCTTAAGCCACGAAGGTACTCTGATTAAAGATGGGCCATTAATGCTTTTACCTTCATTTTCGACCCCTAGTTTTTTAAAATGTGACTGCTCAATTATGGGTGTTGAATTGTTAAGTCGCTTTATTATGGTTTCAGCATGAAGTTGTGTGCAGCTGGCCAAAATAATGCTGCCCAAGGCCACATATTTACTCGTACTGCTACAAAATATTTTTATATTATGGTGCTTTGACATTGACTATACCTAAGATACTTAATCGAACTTTATGATTTCATTTTAAATATTTTAGCCAAAAGTAATTGTTTGGGAATAGGCCGAAATATATATATTCCAGTCACTTTAATGAACGCTCTTCTTAATTTGCGATTGATAATATTTGTTTGTTAATGTTGTGTTCACCTGCTTAACAAACAGTTATTACAGTGCAAGTGAATGTTATACACAATTATTTTTATTTATGAAGTTAGGCTAAATGTATAGGTTTTACAGGGGTAATTAATTTTTAACCTCAAAATTCATATGGAAAAAGGCATGTTTTTGTTCGCAGTCATGATATGAATTTCCACCCTTATTCTGCACTTTAAAATATTATTTTAATTACTTGGCGTAATTCGCCCCGTTACTGGCTTGTTTTGACCTGGGTTATTGTTGGGTAATTTGGCGGTGTAGTCATTTAGGTAGACGTTTAATTGTACGCCATGTCACAGAATATGATTATCACGATTTGAGTGGCGAAGTCATGTTATTCAATTGTCAAAATTAACTTTTTAAGGTGTGTTATGAAAGTTTCAACTATCTCCATTGCCATTGTGACTGCAAGCTTATTTTTATCTGCTTGCGGTGGCGTTATTGAAGAACAAAAAGATCCTATAAATTCCGAAGTGGGTCAAGATCCTAGTGGAGACCTAAATGACAATGCCGATACAGCTGGTGAATCTGGGGAGGAACCAGGTAATGACAATAACACAGGCTCAACGGACAATGGGGGTGATCATGGTAGCGACGTAGACATTGTTGACAATCATGCACCGGTAGCGGCCTTTGGTCTTAGCGGTCGTGGTGAGCAAAACCAACCAATTAAAGTTGTCCTAGGGGGCTCTGATGCCGACGGAGACAACATCAGCTTTCACATTAATACACAGCCAAATCATGGCAATGTCAGCATCGCTCAGGGATCTTCGGCAGCAATTTATGTGCCAGACAATGATTACAATGGTTCAGATAGCTTTCGTTATGTAGCTTTTGATGGCCAGCTGCAAAGTCAGGCTGCTAGTGTTTCGATAATATTGAACAGTAATGATGACACGAGCGATGACAATGCCAGTAGTGACAATAATAACACTGGCAGTAATAGTGAAATACCACAGGCAGTTAATCTAGAAATTGAAATCGACACGCTGCAAAATCCAACGATTACCCTTGAGGGGCATGACAATAAAACACGGCTGCAGTCCTTACGATACGATTTGGTAGATAGTAACTCTGCTCATGGGGCTGAATTGGTGATACAGGGCAGCAGTGTGAGTTACCACGCTACTCAGGGTTTTGGGGGGCGTGATAGCTTCCAATATACCGTCACAGATAGTGACGGTAATGTTAGTGCTCGCGCCACTGTGAATCTGACGGTACAAAACCCTGGTAGCATCTTGGACTTCTTTGAGCCGCAGCTGGTGACGGTCGCTAAGGGGACTTTTACTCAAGGTGACCAGCAGGCGATTCGAGAGACTGCAGGAGTGGGACATGGATCCAATGAATTACCCCTGCGCCAAGTTAACTTGAGCAGCTATGATTTGGGCAAGTACGAAATCACCCAGGCTCAGTATCTGGCCATGCTTAGCTGGGCACTGGACCCTAATGGCGATGGCAGTCAACGTGATGCCCATATTGTCATTACACAAGGTAAAGACAGTTATAAGAGTCCTGTTGGCCTAGTAACCTCGGCTGTGGGTGGCGAGTTACTTACCCATACCGGTATCTTCGATAACAGTCGCATCCCCGCCGCGGATATTGTTTGGGATTCAAGCGAGCGCAGTCTAAGTTTACGAGCGGATTGGAATCACCCGGACGGCATGGCGATTTCTGGAGAAGCAACGCTTAAGTCCAATGTTCGCGCAGCGCATCCGGTAGTGAAGCTCACTTGGTACGGGGCCGCCTTTTACGCCTGGGCGCTTAATGTGCGCTATGGTCATGAGCAAACCATTGACCTCAATAGCTGGGAAATCGATATGACAAAAAATGGCTACCGTCTGCCCACAGAGGCTGAGTGGGAGCGAGCAGCCCGTGGCGCTTGGGACGGTGGTGCAAAATATCCGTGGTGGAGCCAAGATGCCTCTACCCATGTTGAACCAAGCAAAGCATGGAGCAATGGCCATGATGATGGTGACATTTATGAAACCGGCCTGCCAGCAACATCTCGTGTGGGTCGCTACCCCATGAACGGTCTGGGATTCTATGATATGAGCGGAAACGCCTTTGAGTGGTGTGCCGACTGGTACAACGAAGATGCTTATGACGGTGAGCTCGTTGATGGCATGGGAGAGATGGCCTCAGACCCTTTTCAGGCCGACCCGGTACTCTATAGTGACGTTGCCTTTCGCACTTTGCGCGGTGGTGAATGGGAGGGCAACTTCAGAAAGTCAGCCGAGGATTATCATCACTCCATGCGTTCGGCATATCGCCGTAAGAGTCCTCCTGCCTACGTTTGGTCAGGCCACGGTTTCCGTATTGCATTTGGTGCCACTGGTGCAGTAGGCACTAGAGCACCCGCGGTGAGCCTTGCCTCAACTGCCTTTATGGAAGGGGTGAAAAAGGGCCAGCAGGTGACACAAGCGTCAATCTCAGGTTCACACAGCAAAGGGTACGACGTGAGCTTAAGTGGTAAAGATGCACATTTCTTTGCTCTGGATGATGAAAGTCTGTTGTGGAATAGCAATAGAGCGGCGAATGCCGATACCAAGGGCCGCTTCGAGATTACCCTGACCGTGCGCGAGCGTGGCGCGGGTGGAAAGTCTTACGAGTATGAATTCAGCCTCTTTGTCGACTGGCAGGGCCGCGATACCGATTTGGGTAACGGCCTGCGTTTACATAAATCGGGTAACATCTTAATTTACGATGTGGATCCCAATGCTTATCACCATGGTGGCGGTTTTACGATCGGCAGTGGCGAACTGGAAGGCGTGTTAGGTGGCATGTACGCCCAGCTTGCCGATGACTTTGATGTTGTCTTTGTGGTGTCCCCGTTGAGTCTGGAAGATGCACGTTTGGAGTCACCTTATCAGGGTAAATACTACCGTGTAAGCAATACCACTAAGGGCATTGGTGTATCGGCTACCTTTAATGATGCCCAGTATTATGGCAGTGACGGTAAGCTTCAAGCCGTGCTGCACATTAGTCACTACAACGGTATGCGCAACGGCCCCAGCCTACATGAGCTAGGCCATCACTGGATTCAAAAAGGTCTTGATAAGGACTATGCCAATCACGCTGGCTACAGCGGTATGGATGATAATGTTGCCTCACAGATGGGGGGGTTTGCCCGCTCTAGCCTGGTCAACCTTGGCAACAACCAATATCAAGCTGATAATGGGGTGACTACCACTTTCTATCGTCATGGTTATTCCAGTGCCAATCCCAATGGTGGTCCCTATGGTGCAAGTGACCTCTATGCTATGGGGCTAAAGCCCAAGAGTGTGCTCAAAGACATGCCTTACTTTACCGACCTTGTCTGGAATGATAAGAAGGTGGGTACCTTTAGTTCCCGACTTGGCATGCAAACCCGTACGGTTGAGTCCTTTATCGGTGATCTGGGTGGTGAGCGAAAACCTGCTTATGGTGATTCTGCCGTACAGACTAGCTATAAGGCTGCAATATTGCTGGTTGACTATTCGGGGGCCAAACGTAGAACCAATGAAATGGTTGTTAATCTAGCGCACGACGCTGCTTGGTTTGGGCAGGCCAGTGATGATGGGGACGACAGCGTTTATAATTTCTACGAAGCAAGCGGAGGAGCCGCAACAATGACAACCGGTGATTTAAGCGACTCTATTTTACCTTAGGCTAAATTTTACGTGATCAGCGACTAAGAATGCTTAAAACGTGGTTACTTCTTTAGGGGGTAGCCACTTTTTTGGGTTGTGTAAAAGAGTATCTGTAAGTAATTTGAATTCCCTAGACCCTTGATACGCTTATCCACGTCTGTTGAATGATTACCAATAGGGCTTAAAATTCTATTCCCAATACAATTGGTTATTGATTGCCAGCCAAGTACCTAGTAAATACATACTTAGTTTATAAATGCTGGTTATTGCTGGCTTAAATAGCCCTTTGTTAGGCGTCTATAACCCCCGTGTATTTAGCCGACTCTGACATTAGGTGGATATGACAATCCCCTCATCCCATAGAAAATATTAATTACTAATTGAGTATAACTTTTATGTATTTATTATTTTTTAACTATGAGGTTTGTTATGAATAAATCCCTCCTTTGTATTGCAGTAATGACGGCCACTCTTGGTTTATCGGCCTGCGATAGCACACTCTCAGAAGAAATTGAAAATCAAGTTTTGGCTAATCAGCCAGAAGTAGATAACGACAGCGGCACAGAGAATGACAATTCATCGCAAGGCGGTGCCCAGGGAGGTGTTGATGAAGATAGTGGTGCTGGAAATGATGTGGCACAAGATGATACTGAAGAGGGTGATGCAACACAGGGTGGAGCTGTGGGCGGTGATATTGCAGAAGATGATGTGGCTGAAGGTAACGTTATAGAAGATATTCCAGTTGAAGATATTCCAGTTGAAGATATTCCAGTTGAAGATATTCCAGTTGAAGAAAATCCAATCGAAGAAAATCCAATCGAAGAAAATCCAATCGAAGAAAATCCAATCGAAGAAAATCCAATCGAAGAAAATCCAATCGAAGAAAATCCAATCGAAGAAAATCCAATCGAAGAAAATCCAATCGAAGAAAATCCAATCGAAGAAAATCCAATCGAAGAAAATCCAATCGAAGAAAATCCTGCAGATGAGGTGATACAAAGCAACGGCCACTCCCACCCTAAAATGGTAGGTATGAGTCAAAGTGGTGCAGTGATGCATGGTATGAGCGATAAGCGCATGGCCGAACACATGACGGTGATGGAGCTGGTTTCGCATAAAAAAGTAACCCTGGCCAGTGTTCGAAGTGGTGATTGGTCAAACCCTGCTACCTGGGGTGGTCAACTGCCTAGTGTTGGTGAGCGTATTTTAATTGATGAAGGGCATCAGGTGACTGTCGACAAAGTCATGAACACTTCTTTCAGGACCATTCGAGTTGATGGCTCATTAACATTCGCTACCCATGTGAATACCGAGCTTCACGTGGATACAATGTTAGTCAATTACGGTGCCGAATTTATTATGGGTAGCCATGAGGCCCCCATTCACTCAAAAGTGACTGCCCGTTTAATTATTGAAGATTTCAAAGGTGAGGGCATAGAAAGTACTCGCAGCAATAGCCCGGATTATGACCCGTATAAATTAGGTCTGGGTATTATGGCTCATGGTAAATTTATTACTCATGGTGCAGAAAAAACCGGTTATGTTGCATTAGATAAAGCCTTTGCCGGCGACAAAAAAATTAAACTGGATGTCGTTCCGGTTAATTGGCGTGCAGGGGATGACCTTGTACTAGCGGGTATGAATAGCGATGCAACCGGTGATGAAAAACTGCGTATTAAATCAATCGATCAGGCAAAAAATACTATCTACTTAAATAATGCCCTGTCGTATGACCACGTGCCTCCCAAACATAATAAATTTGGCCTGAAACTTAAAGTGCATCTAATTAACACCAGTCGTAATGCCATTATTGAGACGGCAGAAGAGCATCGTGAAACTGTTTTTGTACACAATGATAAAAATGGTAAACACGGAGCCACACAAGAGTTTACTAATAGGGGGCATGTGATGTTTATGCACTCTAATAATGTGGACATTAGTTATAGCGGTTTTTATCACCTTGGCCGAACCAATAAAATCTACGCGGCTGATGATAGCTATGAGGCTGAAAATGGCGACATGGTTATAGGCAAAAATCCTAGGGCCCGTTACCCTGTGCACTTTCACCGTGCGGGCATGGGTGGTAAGCCAGCGCATGTTTTAGGCAATGCGGTAGTGAATGCGCCAGGCTGGGGGTACGTGAATCACTCAAGCCATGCTGTCATGTTAAACAATGTTGCCTACGATACCAGCGGCGCAGGGTATGCATCAGAGGCCGGTGATGAAGTAGGGTCTTTTATTAATAACGTTTCAATTAAATCTCACGGTTCAACCATGAAAGGCATGACGCCTAGTCGCCTTGGCGCTCGTCCAAAGAATGAATTTGGCCATGAAGGCAGCGGATTTTGGGTTCACTCAAAGGCCATTGTTTTGCAAGACAATATTGCTACAGGGTTTTCACACTCAGGTTTTGCCATGTTTAGGGAATACATCGATGGCGCTGAAACCCACATGATTCGTACCGACCTAATTAACGACAGCAACGGTCTTTATGCTAACGTAGATGAGATTGTGGTTGAAGATATGAAAAACGTTCCCTTTCAAACCATGCAGCGCAATACTGCCTATGGTGGTAATACGGCCATGGAATGGAGCAAGATTGATATCGGCGCCAATAACGACTTTTTAGGTTACGCCATAGCAGCTGGTGAGGTCCGTTGGTATTCCAGCAGTGTCACTCATAAAAACCTAACCTACATTGGTAATATTGATAAACCCTCTGGCATCGGTATAGATTACAATCCTAACAGCGGTGGTACACGCTATTATGATTTGCATGTTGAAGGTTTTGATATCGGCATGAATATCTCACCACGCCAGAACAATAATGGCACCGCGGTAAAAAATGCCTATATGGCGAATATTACCGACTTCCATTTTATCAAGCGCTATAACTATGGTCATAAAGCTTCGGTTTCAGGTGACGTGACGTTTGGTAATCTGACTGGGAAAGCGCTTAATGGCAAAGACCGCGTAAACTTCACGGTTAGCGGTATTACTCATGCCTCGGCCAATAAAAAAATACCCAACCCCGAAGTATCAACCATGGTGATTGATATTTCCGACTGGGGGCAGCCATATCGTATATATATGGTTAATGAGCAGTCTCCTGATTTTGTTCCGTACCCATCAAGCCTTGACAGTAAAGTTCGTAAATCATTGCCATCTGAATGGATCAACAAAAACAATCGTTGGTTTAAGGCCAACGTAGGCATGCCGATGAATGGTGAGTATTTACCAAATAATGTTCAGACGTTTAGTGGCACCAAAAATATTGGTTTGCTGCCTGTGAAATAATAGGCGCAGTACCTGCTTCTCTTTGATTATTGAAACTAGACAGTGGCTGTAATAAGGCGCTGTCTTTTACATTGGTTAGTAACCGCATAAAAAATCAGATTCATCAGCATCATCAACTTCCGGTCCTTATTCTGTGATCGATTTAATCTAGTCTGAGTGGGTTAGCTTAATTTTCACTGTTAAGTTTTGCATGGTTATGTAGTGCTTAACCCAATTATAAATTCGATACAAACGCACTGGGTAGTGCCATATATCCATGTTTAGGCTTAAGTAGCCCCTGTTTAGGCGTCTAAAACCCCCTTCTAGTTGCCAGCCTCTATCATTCGGCAGATATGAACAAATCCCTTGTCCGTGGAAAATGTTGATAACAGTGAGGGGTAATTAATTATATGCACTTGCTACTTTTTATTAAACTATGAGGTTTGTTATGAAAAAATCCCTATTATGTATTGCAGTAATGACTGCCTCGTTAGGTTTGTCAGCCTGCGGTGGGACACTCTCAGAAGAATTAGAAGATCAAATTTTGGTTAATCAGCCTGAAATAGGTAACGATACTGGCACTTCAAATGACGACGCAACCACAAGCGGTGATCAAAGTGGAACCGAGGATGAGAATGGTTCGGAAGGTGGTGTTACTGAAGGTGGCACAGGAGGTGGAGTTGAAGGTGGCGTTGAAGGTGGCGATGAAGGTGGCGATGTGGCCGAGGGTAACGTTATTGAGGGGGATGTTGTAGAAGATAACTCAACCGAAGATAACTCAACCGAAGATAACTCAACCGAAGATAACTCAACCGAAGATAACTCAACCGAAGATAACTCAACCGAAGATAACTCAACCGAAGATAATTCAACCGAAGATAACTCAACCGAAGATAATTCAAATGAGGTAGTAGAAAGTAACGGGCATACACACCCTGATATGGTAGGGATGGACATGGACATGGACATGGGTCATGGTCATGATTTTTTAGTTTCTGCTGATGATGCCACGCTCACAAGTATTAAAAGCGGGCTTTGGAGTGATCCGGCAACTTGGGGAGGCGATATTCCAGAAAAAGGTGAGCGGATTTTGATTTCTCCTGACCATATAGTTGTAGTGGATGGTGTGTTTGAAGAATCATTTAGAACAATACTTGTTCAGGGTATTTTAAATTTTTCTGTCAACGTAAATACCGAACTTAAAGTAGATACTTTACTTGTGGCCAGTGGCGGTACATACATGATGGGAAGTCATGATGCTCCCATTCAGTCACAGGTAGTTGCTCGTTTGATTATCGAAGACTTCAATGGTGAAGGTATTGAAACAATGGATTCGAATAGCCCTGATTACGACCCTTATAAAATGGGATTGGGGGTTATTTCAATGGGTAAGTTTATTACGCACGGAACAGAGAAAGAAACATTCGCTACATTAAATCAGGCACATTCAGGTGATAATTCAATTAAACTTGACCAAATACCTTCGGACTGGAAGGTTGGTGATGATATTGTAATAGCAGGTGTACAGCGTGATAGTAAGGGTGAAGATGCAAGGCAAATAAAGGCCCTGGATCGTAGAAGTAATTTATTGATGCTAGATAAATCCTTGGAATTTGATCATGTATTGCCAAGTCATAGTAAGGCCGATTTAGAACTTAAGGTTCATGTGATTAATACCACACGTAATGCCATTATTGAAACGGCTGAGCAATATCGTACCAGTTATTTTGAGCATGACGATAAAGTAGGGCGCTTTGCCAATACCCGCGAACTAACTAATCGTGGCCACGTAATGTTTATGGGGACTAACTCTGTTGATGTAAGCTATACCGGTTTTTATCATTTGGGGCGGACTGTAAAGGCTTACCCGGCGCATGATACTCATACAGATGAAGAAACTGGCGAACTGGTTATAGGGCGAAACCCTAAAGCCCGTTATCCGCTGCACTTTCATCGCGTTGGAATGAAAGGGGAGTCGGGCTATGTATTAGGTAATGCCATCGTTAACAGCCCAGGGTTTGGTTTAGTAAACCACTCAAGCAATGTAAAAATGCGTAACAACTCAGCCTATAATGTTTACGGTTCGGCGTTTGTTGCGGAAGCGGGTGATGAGGTCGGGGATTTCATTGGAAACATTGCCATTAAAACTCAGGGTACAAAGTTTAAGGGGGGGCCAACTATTGGTCATAGCAGTACTCGTCACGAAGATTTAGGCTTTGAAGGGTCTGGCTTTTGGATTCAGTCACGTACCGTAGTTATGAAAGATAATATTGCCACTGGTTTTTCTTTGGCGGGTTTCACTTTCTGGAATGAGAATATTGATAATGCCGGTGAGCGTATGATTCGTACCGAATTTATTTATGATCCGTTCAAAATATTCGAAAATGAAACCGAAATTAGCCTTAATACATTAGTGCAAAAAACCCCAGTGCATCCTGCCACTGGTAATCAGTCTTATGGTGGTCAGAGAGGCCTAAATATTCATAAGATGTCGGTGCTACGATTTAGTGACTTTTTAACACACAGTGTTAACCAAGGTGAAGTGCGTTGGTACGCAGGTCAGGGTAAGGCAGATAAAATGACCATGATAGGTGATCTAGAAAACCCACAAGGCACGGCGATTTTACAGCACGGTAATAGTGGCCAGTTTACTTTTTCTAACTTGCATATAGAAGGTTTTGAAACAGGAGCAGAACTAACTCCGAGACAAGGCACGGTGGTAATGCACAATGCTTATATGAATAATGTAATCGACTTTAAATATTATAAAAGATGGAGCTATGCACATAAGGCAACTGTATCTGGCGATGTGAATTTTGGTCAGCTGAGCAACACTGCTTTGGGTGATAGAGAACGTTATAACTACGCCATGGTGAGTGCACCCAGCTATGGTGCAAATGCAGCGTTGTCAACCATGGTGATTGATACCACTGATATGGCGCAGCCATACCGTGTTTACATGCTTGAAGAGCAAGACCCAAGCTATATTCCTTTTATTGCTGAAAACATGCGGGAGGGCGATATAAAGAAGACACAGCAAGATTGGCTGGGTAAGAGTAATCAATGGCTACTCGATAATCACAATTGGACGGTAGCAGGTGAGCTCATTCCAAAGTCGGTAGAGATTTTGAATGGCTCGTTAAATACTGGTGCAGTGGCGATTGATAAGGAAGATGATTATGCCAAGGTCACAGACCCCAAGAGCTATGGTGATGCAGAGCCATTGTTCAACTTGGATATGATTAACAAGTGAGGTGAGCAGGCCAATTATGGCCTGCATTTTAGTATGGTGACGCTATGATTTAAGGCCCTTTTAAGGGTCTTTTTTATGTCTGTTAATCCACATTAAGGGGGCTTGAGAAAACTAAACTAAACTAAACTAAACTAAAAAGGGAAGTTTCTTAGGCAATGATATGTTAATAGCTTAGAGAGTTATATGGGTTCAGTACAAAGAGGTTTTACCTTGATAGAGTTGATCTTGGTCATAGTAATATTGGGCATACTAGCTGCTTTTGCATTGCCTAAGTTTGCCAATTTGGGTCACTCTGCTAGTCAGGCTGTATTTGATGGTCATGTGGGGGCTATTCGCAGTGCCATTAAGTTGTACCACTTGAAATGGCGAGCCAGTGGCCAACCGGTTTCATCTGTGTCCATATATATAAGCATACCCTCGGTTAGTGGTTATCCTGCCGGGGGTGGAATTCTAACCAAGGCCTATGAGGGTGATTGTCAGAAGATCTGGGGGGATATGCTGGAGGGCAGTGATAGTAATCTGCCCAATATAAAAGCGGCCAGCGGTTGGTCGGCAACCACAATCGACAATGAATGGGCCAGAAACGCATCACCTATTGGCTCCTTGGGTGAAGCCCAGGATCTTTATTGTCACTTTGTTTATACGGGTGCCTATTATGGCGGTGGTTTCAGTGGCACGGGCAGTGAGCTCATTCCAGCTTTGCAATACAACATCAGCAGTGGCCAATTGAATGTCATTGACTGGCCCTTTCCCCCTTAAACCAAGCCGGTTTAAACTGCCCCCAGCTCGGCGTATATAAGCCCCTCTTATGTAATAGCCTCCATCGTTTGATATATATGAACAAACCCCTTGTCGATCCAGAATGTCAGTTATTAAATGAAGATGAGTTTCTTCATGTGCTGTTTAATTCTTGAGACTTTGAGGCTTGTTATGAATAAATCCCTTCTATGCATTGCGGTGGTGACTGCCACCCTAGGGCTCTCTGCCTGTGGGGGGGGGCTTTCTGAAGAAATTGAAAGATTAGATTCATTCAATCCAGCTGAACTTGAAAGTGACAATAACGAAAGTTCGAGTGTTGATGGTGCTGAAGGCGGTGGGGCGGATGAGGGGCAAGGTGAAAATGGTGGAGGGAATGTTGACGTAGGTGATGCATCAGCGAGTGAAAGTGACCCAGTTGACCCAGTTGACCCAGTTGACCCAGTTGATCCCGTTGATCCCGTTGATCCCGTTGAAGATAGCAGTCCAGTCGTTAGTAATGGGCATACCCACCCCGAGATGGTGGGCATGGATAT
>Ga0209825_1000861_pt1 | contig 16914 bp, 14 predicted proteins | sample EN8Hudsemesocosm_FD_184631 | JGI IMG/M metagenome (GOLD analysis project Ga0209825, IMG submission 184631) | Methane-oxidizing microbial communities from mesocosms in the Hudson Canyon - EN8B Hudson Canyon (SPAdes) (version 2) | ecosystem: Environmental > Aquatic > Marine > Cold seeps | place...
GTTGGAGCTGGCGTTGGAGTTGGAGCTGGCGTTGGCGTTGGAGCTGGCGTTGGAGTTGGAGCTGGCGTTGGAGCTGGCGTTGGAGTTGGAGCTGGCGTTGGCGTTGGCGTTGGAGCTGGCGTTGGAGCTGGCGTTAGTTCTAAATAGTCGTTTCCTGGCTGAATTGGCATGCGGAGCGTATCAATTTTAGCAATTTTTTTCCTATAAAAAACGATACACCCTATCATCAATATAATTATTATAAATAATACAAAATTTGGTTTAGAGTCGACTTGCCCTCTAGAGTGGTTTACAACTTCAATATCATTATTTGTCGATCCATCGTAAGCCGTTACTTCGTCATTTACCTGGGCCTCTAGTTGCCGACGCAAGCCTTCAGTGTCTGTCTCATAATCGATTGTTTGCGTATTTCTGTTAGAACGCGGATGCATATCAGGGCTTACTTTCTGTTCTACGTTATGTTCAGAGCTGTTTGCAACCCCTTCATAAATCTTCACCTCTTGAGCAACTAACACTTCTAGCTGTCTTCGCAAAACTTCGATGTCTGCTTTACTATCGTGAACTTGGCCGTCGTCGCTAGTGAGCATTTTTGGTTGATCCACTCTACTGGTAGCATCCTCACGAGAAGCTGCAAGTCGAACTATCGAGGCAGCAGGTTCTCTAGAACTAGATGTTTCAGGTTTAATGACCGATTGAGTGCTATCAGTATAAATTTTAACAGGGTTGCCCAGACCTTCTGAAGAAGTTTTAACAAGGCCAAGACGTATAGCTTCAGCCTTTGATACGACCTGTTTTTTTATGCAATAAATACCCCTTCTGCTCGCTTCTTCTGCATATAAAGCAGTATTTTCTACGCCATGATTTTCTCCAACTAGTCTACAAATAGTACCGTCGGACCAATTTTTGCTCAAAAGTATATTGGCGTAAATAATCGGAGGGGCCGCCAGCATTATCACTGCCAAAGCGACTATGACAAGCGAAGGACTAATACCTTTTTCGTCATTTTCTATAACCATATTTATCTAAAGCCCTGACATAATCAATTCAACCTTCCTTGAGTTATTTACCTTACCACGAAATGAATATTTGTTGCTCTACCCATCATATCTACCATTTTCACATCATACGTACCATGCTGAGATAAATTGATATTCGAACTCATTTCTGTAACCCAGCGAGGTGTTTGGTTGTTAACCAAAATCAGTACTGGGTACTCCGCATTATCCAGTATGATCGGCAATGGTACCTTTTTGTCTCTAACTTCAATAACGCTACCGTCCTCAGGAAAACGGACAGTTAACATGCTTTTTTGTTTATCAAAACTCTCCAGCACTTTGGGGGGTACAGATGACGCTTGCTGTCGCAAAAACCCAACCGGCAAACCATCAAACACCCTATTCATCACTGGTACAGCTTCACCTAACCCTGTATTTTGAGCGACATGCTCGCCTTTAGGGGATCCGATCCAAATACCCACGACGTAATCACCATTGGTTCCAATGGCCCACGCATCGCTTCCACCAGGGCCGGTGCCCGTTTTGTAGGCAATAGCTTGGCGCTTTATGCGCCCATGCAGGCGGCCTGCGCCAGATGTGTTATTGCTGAGAAAGTGGTTAGCTTGCGCTATTTCTGAGGCACCAAAGAGATGCTGGGGGTTTGTCTTTGATGATGTATCAGTCACTGGAACTGGGCTAATACGGGTGACTTTTCCTTCATTGCCAAGCGCGGTGTATAAACTCACTAGTTCGTGAAGCGTGAGCCCTGCGCCTCCTAGTGCGATAGGTAGGCCTTCGCCTTGGCGCAGTGAAATATTGGCTTGAGCCAGTTTGCTTTTGAAACGTTCAGGCCCAAGTTTGTGCAACACTTTAACGGCGGGGATATTGAGGGACCGTTGCAGTGCCTCGCCAATGGTAATGTCACCATAGAAACGCCGGTTAAGGTTTTGTGGCTGGTACCCTTGAATATTAATACGTTCATCTTTGATGATGCCGTTGAGGTGGATGAGCTGTTCACTGGCAGCCTGGACATAGATAAACGGTTTTAAGGTGGAGCCAGGCGAGCGGACCGCGTGGCTATAGTCCACCGCGCCAAGCTTATTAAAATCGGTATAGCTTTGAGAACCAACATAAGCATGAATTTCACCCGTCTTCGCATTGGCCAAGAGCATGGCCATGTTGGTCTTGGGTTTCAGCTTGGTCTGGGTGGCTATAGCATTTAAGGTGGATTGGTATTGTGCATTGAGGGTGGTGCTTGCCTGCAAATCACCTTGCTCTCTTAACTGATACGCCAAATGCGGAGCCATTTTAGGCATTGTTTTAATGCGCGGTGGTAATGGCGACAACAAGGCCGTGGTTAGGTAATCGTTGTCGATAATGCCTTTGTGAAGCGCCCTCTCTAATACGATTCGGCGTGCCTCATCAGCCCGTTTTGGGAAGCGGTCTGGTCGCCTACGCTCAGGCGACTGAGGTAAGGCCACTAGCAATGCAGATTCGGCTGGCGTGAGTTCGTTAGCCCACTTACTAAACCAACTGATGCTGGCCATTTGCACGCCTTCTATATTGCTGCCATAGGGTGCAAGAGATAGGTAAAACGATAGGATTTGAGATTTAGTGTGGCTGCGTTCTAGCGCAATGGCCTTGCGCATTTGATCGAGTTTATTCCAAACAGTGCGGGGCTTTGGCTCCATTAAGCGTATGGTTTGCATAGTGAGTGTAGAGCCGCCCGAAATAATGTGCCCACGGCTCGCTAATTGCCACGTGGCCCTGAGCATGGCTAACCAATCGACGCCATCATGCTCGTAATAACGCTGATCTTCATAAGCGAGCAGTAAATCAATAAAGGTTGGATCCACATCTTTTGGGTGTGTTTGCAGTCGATAGCGTTCGTCATCGGCCATCAATACATGCAGTAGATCTCCTTGGCTATCGGTAATGTAGCTGGCATAGGTTAAGCGACTTTGATCTATTGGCCCGTTATAGCCAAACAGCCAACCTAGGGCCAGTACGCCTAGGCCAGCTAAGGCGATAAACCACTGCCTCAAGGCCATCATTAGTCTTGCGTCACAACAACGTGGCTTTCTGCCGTATTGGAACGGTAGCGCGGCTGGTACATGTCTTCAATGGCCACTGCTGGCACTAAGTAACTGCCTGGAGATACTGCGCGCATCACGTAAGCCACGTAATAGGCATCGTCTTTAATGCCACGGCTTTGGTAACCTCGGCTCAAAGACCATGCCGCCACATAACGATCATCTCTGTATTCTTCAAAACTCGGCGTGAGCCTTTTTACCTTAGTTAAGAGCGTTCGGCCACTGCTTAATCTAGGGTTTTCCAGTTCAAAACCTGCAGGCACTGGTGCTTCTAAGGAAAGCTCCATGTCATATTTGAGAACATGGCTGATCTCAATTTTATGCACCACCATTACATCGGTGCCTTGCTTGATTTGGCTAAGCTCAATTTCTTTGCCTGTGGCTAAATTTTTGTACTCGGTGGTAACTACCATTTTATTGGCAAAGGCTTCTGTGAGGTCCTTATTCACCCCAGAAGAGCTGATTTTGATGTACATGTCATCATCACTGGTATTTTTAGCACTGGTCCAGGCAGATTGATCGGCCAAATAGTCAGCCAAGTCTTTAAGCTGAAAATCCCTAAAATCCAAACTGATCGCAAGATCTTCAGGCAGGGGTTTAGCTTTGTTATTCAAACTAGCCAAGCGCAACAACCAACCTTTTTCTTGGGTGCTGATATAACGTAGTGTTTTGGCTTCGCTGTAAAGACCCTCTAACTGCTCCAACACCTTGGCCTTGAACGCAGGGGAAATAGACTCACTATTGAGTGCGTAGTAGCTCATTAGGGCTTTATCGCGTATGCGACTGCGGTAATCGTAGCGGCTCCAAGATGACCAGTTTGAACCCTTAACTGCTGAAAGTATGCTTTGCTCACGCTGCGTGTCACCCAGTAGGCCAAAGGTGGCCGACAAGTGAACGTGGCTTTGCACACCATAGGCTTTGCTGGCTAGTTTGGACGCTAAATAACGTGCTTCGCCCGCATCAGGGTTACCGTATTTAGTTCTAAGGTACATGGAGTAAGCCATAACAGACATGGTGTCTACGTTGAGGTTTTCTACATAGTCCATGCCATTGGTTAACATGGCTTCTGGCACATCGTAACCTTTGGCCTTGGCTTTTTGTAGAAATTCCATGGCGTACATGGATAACCAAGGTTGTGGGCGGTGTCCCCCTCGCCACAAGCTAAAAGCACCACTATTAAGTTGCATTTGGCTGATGTGATTGATGGCCTTGGTGATGTGTTTATTGCGAGCCTTAGTGCTCCACGCAGGGTCATTGTCGTTTAAATAGAGCACAGGCCAAGCCTTGGATGTGGTTTGTTCCAAGCACCCAAATGGGTAGCGGCTTAAGCTTTGTGAGATCCAATCTGTTGCCAATACCGGCCGATCCGTAACCCGCACCTTAATTTGGCGAGATGCGGGCGTTAAGTCACCCACGTCGCTGCCAATAGTACCCCTACTCCCTGCAGCTAAGAACACACTGCTTTCATACTCTTCAACAAAGCGGTTGGTAATGGCTGTCAGGTCCCAGTGGTAATACTGCTTGACCCCATCTGGCCGGGTTAACGTAAGCCCTACGCGGCCCGCTTGGGCACTAATGGCTTGAATATTGATACCCAGATTGGTTCGTTGATCAACAGCTAGCTCAATAGTTTGATGATGCTCTGACAATTCAAAATTGTCCGTTGCGTCCCAGTCTAGGGTGAATTTTCCGTTAGGCAATTCAAGATTATGCAGGCTTACGGATACCTTAGCTTGGTCTCCCACAGACATAAAGCGCGGCATCACCGGTTGCACAACCACGGGATCTCTAACAATCATGTTGTCACTGGCAGAGCCCATACGTTGATCATTAAACGCCACTGCCATTAAGCGTAAGCGGCCGTTGTACTGTGGTAAATCTAAGGCAATGGTTACATTGCCCTGTGCATCTACAGGGGCCAAGTCACTGACTATAGCCACGGGTTTTACAAAGGTTTGTAATGGTGCAACATCCGAGCCCCCTGCTGCGTCTGCGTCACCACCAAAGTGCACCCGCAGGCTCTCACCGTCTTGATGCTGAATGAGGTGGCCGTACAAGTCCATAATGTCTAAACCTAATCGGCGTTTGGCCAAGAAAAAGGCCTGTGGGTCCGGCGACTCAAAGCGAGTGAGTTGTAAGATGCCCTCGTCCACCGCGGCCAAAATAACTCGGCTGCCTTTAGGAAGGTTGGTGTGTACCTCAACATTAATGGTTTGGTTGGGTTCAACCTTCTGGGGCGCAATCACCTTCACATCGGCATACAGCTTGGGCTGTTTGATTGTTAAGTGGCTGATACCCACTGCACGGGCAGGGCCCGCACCTTGATGCCCAGGCCGATACACATTAGCCATCACATAGACGTCTGGGCCAAAGGTTTTTTCTACATCAATGGCTAATTCCAACCCTTGAGCTGGAATATCTAGCAAGCGTTCTTCTAAAATCGTTTCGTTAGCGATAAGTAAATGCAGTTTGCCCGCATAGGGTGGCTTAATGTGCAGTTGCACCTGTTCACCCGCCGTCGCTTGCGTTTGGCTAAGGGCCATTTTCACCTGATCAGGTAATGCAGACTGGCTACCCGCAGCATTCCACCAACCCACGCGGTAACGCAACTGTGTGGATTGCCCACTCGCCAAGTCAGTGACTTCTAGACGGTAGCGGCCCCATGATTGTTGGCCTATTTCTAATCGAACAATGCCATCGTCATCGGTGATCAGATTTCCATTAGCAACGGTGCCTTTATCATAACGGTTAATGGTATAACGCCAGCGGTTGCTGTAGTACCAATGGTAATCCCAGTCTTCTTCGATAATTTTGTAGCTAACCTGACCTTGCTTAACCGTTGATGTGTCTGAATTAATATTAATTAGGTTAAATGCAATATCCTCATTACGATCAAACCCATTGCGTTCATTTTTAACACGAACCCCCACCCACGAATCGTAGTTAAGCACCGGCAATGTTAAGCGCGTTCTAACCTCTCGGCCGCTGGGTTCGGTGATCCCTGCGGTGATTTTTACAATGCGTGCTTGATTTGGGTTGGCTTGTTTGAGTAGGCTGGCCGGTAATGTGAGCACCGATTGACCAGAATCATCTGTGTTGTTTGCCTTAATGGTTTTTTGGGTCGCTTTTTCGCCATAGTGGCCAAACACATATTGGCTCCAATCACTAAACACTCGGCGCTGTGGCACCAAACTCACAGACGCGCTCACCGCTAAATCTGTAGCAGGTGCGCCGTATAAAAAATCACTTTGCAAGGTGATGTCCATAGCATCATCGGTATAGCCCAACTGGTTGGTCGTCAGCTCTACCGCCAAAGTTTCTGGCACATAATCTTCCACGCTAAAGTCTACCGAGCCAATGGGGTCATCATCTGTACTTAAATACAACTTTGCTGACCATTGCCCCGTTTTTGAGGTGCTAGGGATAGTAAAGCGATACTGCAAGCCTCCTTGTTCTAGGTGGCCTATTAAACGGCTAATTTGCTCTTTGCCTTGGGGATTGATGATTTTAAGGGTGAGTGGCACATTCATGGGTGCCATCAGCTCTTTGTTGCGAACTAGGCCACTGACCACCACATCTTCCCCTGGGCGATACACACCCCGCTCGGTAAACAAATAGGCGTTGAATAATCCCAGCGGATCAGCACCCGATACCGGCCTATCTGCAAGGTCCATCTGTTTACCCGTAAGGTCCAAATAGCTACCTAGCCCATCCTTACTGCGCGCTCTTACTTCAACGGGCTTTAGACCACCGTACCCATTGATCATGGGTAAGGAAAATTGAACATAGCCTTGCTCATTGGTAATGAGGGTTTGTAGGACCTCTTGGTTTTTGGCAATCAAGTCAATTTGAGTACCTATCAAAGGCTCTGCGGTTGCATAAGATCGAGCGTAAACACGCAAGCCATCAATCCCGCGATAGGTAGAAAGGCCAACGTCTGTAAACATTACATACTGGGTGGCCCGGTCGTCCCTGTAGCGCAAATCAATATCATCAGATTCCACCACCAAAACATAAATGCCCGCTTTTTGCGTATCCACTAACTCAGCTAAGTCTAGGTTGAACGTGGTGGGTTTGTTTTTAGATATCGTTACAGAAAAATCTTGTTCTGCGGCTAAGTGTGCGTTCCCCTCTAGGTTATTAATGTCGCTTTGATCAAGTAATCTCAAGCCTTTTAGCCCGCGATTGGCTTGAATTTGGGTTTTTGATAGGCGAAATACTTTTAAGCTAAATTCACCTGTATTGGTGAGCACCAAAGGCACCTTAGGGCCGCCAATGGTAGGTAGCACCAAGCTGTTGCTTTGAAACTTAATTCTTGGGTCTAGGTCTGGTATAGCAAATGTGTATAACGCAGAACTTTTGTCATGCCGAAAGGTATGGCCATCCGCCAAGGGAAAACCATCCCGGAAAGTCACTCGGTATCGATAGCCATAACGTAGCTCATTAAAACACAACAGGTCTGAACCGGTAGTTAACGCAACGGGTTGCTTAACATAGTGGCTAGCAGCACCGATTTTAGTCGCTGTTAAGTGAATAAAATCGCCATAATATTGCTGCGTGGTATCGAGTTGGGCCGGTAGCTGCATACACTGTTTGGGTTGACCTTTCGATTCTTTGTAGGCCAGAACCCTGGCCTTCCCTTGAATCGTCATCGCCGTTGCACTAACACTGACCAGTAGCACTACCATAGCGAGCAATGCACGTTTAAAAGAGTTTTTTGGGGAGATAGTTAACATCATTTTGTCCTTTAGATAATCATAACTATTGGTGTCCAGCAACGATCAGGTGTTGATTCTCAGCCTAACAAATATAGTTTAGGAAAATTTCTGAGTTATGAGCTTACACACCGTATTGGTATACACATTGAGACTCGACAATTCACTGTTCATTCGGGTATATAAAAAAGAGAAAACGGCGTCACCTAACACCGTCTTCTCAAAGCCATTAGTCTTTCAAGTGGCGTGTCTTAATAGCTACATCAACACGGCGGCTCAACGCCAGGTCTTCACCATCTGCACCCAATACAGGGGAGCTTTCACCTTTGGCGAATCTAGAGGTCACGTTGAGGCTTTGGCCACTCAAAAACTCCTCTACACTGCGCATGCGCTTTGCAGACAAGGCCATGTTGTAGTCATGGTCTCCACGAGAGTCGGCATAGCCGAACAACTGCACAGACAGCACTCTTTCGGCTCGGGCAGTGGCCATGGCTAATTGCTTAAGACTACCTTCTCCTTCGGCTGTGAGTGTTGCGCTGTTGGTATCGAAAAGAATGGTGGCTAAATAGTCATTGAAGCTATATTCGACCTTAACTGGCTCCATGGGTGTAACAACCACTGGTGCTTCTACAACCACCTCTAGCTCCTCCTCAACGACGACCACAACTTCCTCCACAGGTTCAGGTTCATCCTCAACGACGACCACAACTTCCTCCACAGTTTCTGGCTCGTCTTCAACAACTGCAACAGCCGCCTCCTTTACAGGTACGGGAGCTACTTCTTGCTCTACAATTACTGGGGTTGGGTCCGCAATGAGTACAATTTGAGCTGCTGGCTCCGGCACAATGTCTGGCTCTTTATTGAGCACATTAGCCACCGCTTTTTTAATCGCAGCTATTAATGACGGCGTTGTTTTATGGGTTTCTTTAGTGACTGCCACGGTCTTTTCTAAGTAATGGATCGTCCGCACAGGATTACCGCTACTGTCGACGACGGCTGAGCCACTGGTTGTGGTCCATACTTCACTGTTATTCATTGTGCCTGCGGCTAAAGCTGTCGCTGGGATCATGACAATGGTCATTGCCGTGGTCATTGATAGTACTAACTTCGATGATGTTTTCATTTTAAATTCCTTATTGACGGTATGTATACCAAGCCTTTTGGGCTGACGTTTAACTGAGTTCTATTTAATCTAACAAAAGTGAATCTTCTCTGAACAGATACTGAATACTTGGTGATTAATCGTGAATATATGCTGAACCACTTAGGGAAAGGCGGTATTCAAGTATGTTATACGCGGCAACAAATTCTTCACCTTGTTGCTCCCCTTTAGCCTTTAAATACTGCAGGTACAACCCCCATCCGGCCACTTGGCGCTCGTTCGAAAAATCAACCACTTTAGCTTGATATTCCCAATTGCGAAGAAGCTGTTCATAGTGCACCAAGGTCATCGCACGAGTTGTCCAATAACACCGATCGTCCACAGTGCACAGCCAATGGTTAGTATTACGTGTGCTAGCATTTGTTTTACTTCTCTGCGGTTAATAGCGGTACTATTCATGCGAAGCTCCTGGAATTGGATTCGTTGATAGAGACAAAACAACGGCGCAACACTTCTTCCGCAATAACCTCTATCCCAGCCCTTAAAGTAGTGTCTCTGAAGTTGAAACGCTGAATGATTTTAATTAGTATTTCTGTGGACAATTGACTGTTGTTTCGGCGCAACACCAGCAATGAAATAATGACATTACTAACGTAATAAAAGATGACCTGTGGTGAAACGCCAATATCGCCAACTAACTCAATGTAACGATGGGTAATTTCTTCAAACACATAAGTGTAGAATGAGTCTCCTTGGCAAACGTCCTTCACCATAATGGCCAGCATTTCAACACTGGGCGGATGCTCTGGAAGCATGTAATCAATTTGTGAATAGATCACCTGATGGCTTTGTAAATACACAGTCAGCGCTATAGTGTCCTGAGTGATACGGCTTTGGGTTTGATATTCAACACAACGACTTTCAAACGACTCAATGGCTTGCATGATTACCACCTCGCTTGCATGATGCTTGATCATTTTTATGGCCGAGTGAAAGTACCGTTTCACCGTCTGAATCAATAAGGTAGGTGTTGCGCATGGATTTAAGGTGGTGCTGAATATGGCAGATATCTTTCATCAGTCGCTTAAACCCACGGCGAGTTAAACTGGTGTAGTGTTTGCCCTCGCCTATGTCACAGCTTTTGCCGTACAACATAAGCAATTCTGCTTGCAGATGCTCCACGGAGCTGATGTGTTGAGAAATATTGGATTGTTGTAGAAGATGAAAGCCCATTGCCCTGCTCCTTGTTATTAGCATGACAACCATTAAACAACTTAATAATGATGAACTAGGGAAGGCTTCCTGAAGATGTAGGGAATAAGTCTGAAGAGATAATGAAGATTTACGAACAGCTCGTTAAACGAGGCTTCCTGGCAGTCGAATGGAAAAACAAACACCCGAGCCATCGGCTAGATTAACCGCGTGTGCAGAGCCCTTATGAAAGTGTGCAATGGTTTTGACCACATAGAGCCCAAGCCCAAAGTGCCCGGCACCCCCTGCAGAGGCTTGTGTACGAGACGTTACCATTGACCGGAATAATTGGTCAGCGTCACCTGAATTAAGCAGCTCTCCTCGGTTTTCGACTTCGATCAGCCAGTCAAACTTGTCGGCACTCAAACGCACAATAATGGGGGTATCGTGACGAGCGAAATCCTTGGCGTTGTCCAACAGCTTATCCAGCGCCTGCTCTAAGCGGAAGTCTACCGCCTGTACCGAGGCCACCTTGCCAGTGCTATGGAACTCAACGGCAATGCCATTGCCGACCATTTGATCCTGCGCCTTACAGTACAAAGTTAAAAAGTGATTGAGGTCCAGTGACTCAAATTCGTCATCAATCAAGGCTTGCTCTAGGTTAGCTGCAGAGGATAATTTGGATAAGATGGACTCGATTTTATACAGCCCACGTTTGGCAATATGCGTGTAGTTCTTAATTTCATCATCAAGTGGGTAATCCGATATATTCTCCAGTGACGTGGATATGGCATTGAGTGGATTTTTGATCTCGTGGCTTAATGTGCGTGGCATGGTGGCCATGAAAGATTGCTGCTCATGCAGTTTAGACACTACATCAGAAAAGCTGCGAGCCAAATCACCAATGGAATCGTCTTGATCAACTTGGCTAACCAGCTTATTCGCCACCAATTTTCCTTCAGCATTCACCATATTGGCTGTTTCTATGCGCAGCTTGCGCACACGATATGCAAGGCGCCAAAATAAGAAGAATATAATAGAAAATATGAGCAGAATACCCGCCACGCTAAAGAGTACAATATTTTGCAAAGACTTTAACTGCAGTTTTAATATTTGGTCTGTGGACTGTTTCACTAGCACCATGCCAATGACGACGCCTTCGTCCGACAACACCGGGGCTGCAGTGGCTAAAAACCCGCCACCACCCAATGAAGCCCAACGGGCCTGCGCTAAGTCACCTAACATTGCCGCAAGCAACAATTCATCTTGTGATTCAACTTCATCACCCGCGATACCCATACGCAACAACACCATCATAGCCTCATCTACGACGGCCACTGAGCGCTGCCATAGGCTCATGTTGGTTCGGTCGGTGTAGGCACGAGGCTTGGTTTGGGTTTGCGCTCGTAAATGAAAGTCGGTGTCATAGAGTGCAATGTGATTCACCGATTTAGACAAGCGTTCAAGCAATATGTTGGCCGCTGATGAGCTGGTATTAATCCGGTGAAAACCCTTAGATACGCCCATGGAGCTCACCCCACTGGTCGTGGTGCCATCATACACCGCGAAGCGCATTTCCTGTTTTTCGTTAAGTCTTGCGGTGTTAATTTTGAATTCAACCGAATAGCCGTCCGCGGTTGGCATCATTACAGCCTTTAATGGGGCTACTCCGAACCGAGCCACAGCGTCCCTTCGCCAATATTTGTCGACCCTAAAGATGGCCATAAAACGCCCTTGCTGAGGCACAAGTACAAGACGTTCAATGTCACCATGCGCATTGCGCCATTCTATTCGCAGATGATCCCGAGAATCAAAATCGTTCATCAAACTGGTGACGTAGTCAGGGTCGGCATCACGTACGTCAATCAGCCCGTACATTTCCCCATTTCGCTCACCCATAGCAATGGAAAAGCCAAGACCGCTGTAGTTCTGGCGCAGGGGAAATGAGGCACGCCGATAACTTTGGTCCTGCCAGTCTTGCTTAGACCCATCCAATGTCATCGGCGTAGATAAATAGGTTTTTGGCAATGCCATATTTGCTGAAGGCGATGACGTAAGGGCTTCGGTGTTGTTATAAAAGGCATTCGCAACCGAACGTCCAAACTGTTCTTGGGAAATCATTTGTCCCGAATCTAAAAACTGCTTCGCCTCAGTAATAAACTGATAGCCTATCCAAGGCACCGCACCTAAAATGGCAACCAAACTGACCACTTGCAACGATAGTTTAAAGCCTCGCTTACGTTCGCTAAATTTAGCCACAGCTTAGGCCTGCCATCGGTATCCACGGCCATACTCAGAAGTAATGGCATTAAATTTAGGGGCGACCCTCAATATTTTTTTCTTTAAGTTTCTAATATGTACACTGATGGTATTCTGCTCGATCACACTTGAGTGGGTAACTTGGGCAAAGCGCTCATAAGTGATCACATTACCCGGGATGCGTATCAAGGCGTGCAGCATATTGAACTCAGTCACGGTTAAATTAGACACAGGTTCACCCAACCATGACACCGTCATTTTTGCAGTATTCAACGTAAGTTCACCCCGAACAAGTTCTGCCTGACTATCATCGGCAGGGTTGGATTGATTGTTAGCCAACATCATCAAGGTGCCCACTTTAGCTGCCAAGAACTCCATGCTAATCGGTTTCGATTGGTAGTCCCACGCACCCATTTTTAAGCCCCAGACCTTATCGAACTCACCGTCGCGATCCGTTAAAAATAATACGGGAAGCCCTTGATGGGACTGAACTACTTCACTGTAGAGGTCGAACCCGCCATCGTAATCGTCCCCTAAAATAATGTCTAAAATCAGTAAATCTGGGCGATTTTGGCTAAGATAAGTAAGCGCCTCAGATTTTGCACCAAACGAATGCACTGCATACCCGCGGCGGATCAGCAGCTTTTCATAATTCGACCGTTGGTCATCGTCGTCCTCAACAATCACAATCGTGCCTTTATTGCTCATAACCTCTCCTTGTAACTAATCAATGGCGCCAATCCAACGCAGTGCCGCATTCGAACCTAGTTCAGAGAAGGACGCCTCTATGGCTTTGCCTTCGCTAAAAATCAACATCTGCACGGGTTCCGTGGTCTGGGAAATAGCAATTAGCATCGCGTCAGTGACTTCTCCATAGAACACAGCGCTAGGCGCTTGCTCAGACACAAATACCTGCTCGCCAACAGTCATTTCCACGCGGTCAATTTGGCTAGGGATAATGTAAAAAATAGAACCGTCTTGGCGGCGATTTATCTGGAACTGTGACGACCCAAACCAACCCACACCCATCAACGTCGTTGCGTCTGAGTATTTATGGGTTAAGGCACCGCGGTCAAACACATGACGTACGGCCCAATCCTCATAGCAATCATAAATGATATGGTCCGAATGCATAGGCTTGTCGCATTGACTTGGGCGGGCGGCGTCACTATTAACAGAGCTCACCAGAAACACCAATGCCAACAAAACACGTATAGCATTACTATTCATCACATATGAGATCATTGGAATATGGGGCCTTTGGTTACTTACTCAAAACCCAACTTAACAGTTACCGCGACCACCGCCAACAGGTTTTCAGCTCGACGCTCTTAAATTCACGATATCTTCATTATTGGCCTAGTCAGACCTGCTACACTGAAATTAGCTTTGTTAAACAAAGAAAACGGCTATAACCGATCTCACAAAATAAGGACACTTCAAACATAAGGATTATTACATGAAGACAATCACTGCAAGGTTTGGACTATTATTTATTGTCTTTCTTCTTCCAGCACCCAGTGTCCTAGGGACTGCTTCAGTTGACCACAAGGTAACTTGCGAACAAGTGGGTGACCTCGCACTGAAGGTTATGTACGAGCGACAATCTACTGAACAATTGGATCCACCTGAGTCATCCATGAACTGGGAAGATAAAATACTCTCAGCGGGAATCAGTCTTCGAGCCGCTCAAGTGTTAATTCAAAGCGACCCAGATGAAAAGCTGGAGTCTATAGTTAAGTTTGGAGAGTTAATGTATGAGGACTGTAAGAGCAGGAAGCTTGGCCTTATACAGCAGTATGTTGGAAATCAACCTGCTCCAGCTGAACAAAATGCCAATGCACAATTGTTTGACATTATGGAGTTGTTACAACAAGAGTTACAGTCTCTCAGAGGGCAAGTAGAAGAGCTCGCATTTAACCTTAAGCGCATTAAAGAAGACCACAAACATCGTTATTTAGACCTCGATCGACGTATCGTCACTTTGACGACGCTGCCTGTTGTTGATCAGGATAACCAAGCGGCAATGGTTGTTACTACTACTGACGTTGCTCCTAGCTTTGAAGCCGAGTTACTTGGCAGGATGTCGATGCTGGAGAAGGAATACGACTCAATTAGTTCCTTTCGTCAATCAACTAATAATAAACTCAACACTCTCCATAATCAGATTATTTCGTTAGCTTACGGGGGGGATCTTCCCGAAGCCATCCCACCGGCTTTTACTCTCACCGAAGCCATTGGCTATATTAGCCAAAAAGTACGCGATAACTGGATTCGCCCCGCTAATGCAAGGACTGGTATGGAAGTAGGGCTTATGATCAAGCTGAACCTTGTGGGACGAATTATTGATGTTAGAGTGATTCATCGTGACGGGTCCGATGAATTTGTCGAGTCTGTAATTCAAGCGCTGAAGAGAGTTGGAAGCTTTGAAAAACTGGCGGACCTTGATCGTAAAGTATTTGACAAAAACTTTCGTGAGTTTACCCTTCAATTTAAACCTGAAGATTTACAATAAAACCGCCATGAGATCACCTTACCGTTATCGGGCTTCTTCAGCCACTTGGCGGCAGAGTCAATCGTACCCCACGTTTTAATGGCGCCTACCTATTAACATTTGCTTTGATCGGCAAGTCTGCTTTTAAGGGAGCGGTTTTACTGTTGTCGCCTGCGTTAGGTTTAACCGGAATAAAAGACACAATGTTTTACTCTCGACCCCAATACCAGCGGGCATGGTCAGGTGCACTATCTAATGACCGAATGCCTAAACCACATTCAGGTAAAACCGTCAGGCTCTAACTCGTAGGTATTTCTGTCCTTAAGCGCCCAACATTTTAAGTTTTCAACCTTGATACATTTACTCTGGATCTGATCAGCAGTTGCTGTAGTGCTAAAAAACCACTGCAGGTAGAGTTATAATCTTCATGAATGTGCATCCTCATAATTGGCCAAAAACTCAATAAAGCCATCAAAGTCAGACTTACTTAATGGACCATTGCTGTCACCCTTCTCTGTAGCGTTTCTAAATTCACTTCTGAGGCAGCTCATGCCTTTCTTTGCTGTACAGATATGGGAAAGTGTCCCTATATATTTGAATGACTCAGGGAACAGCTTAGTGAGGAAGTTCGATAAGACAGTCACACTTGGCTCATCGCCCTCAATCAGTTTGTCGAATTTGGCTAACGTCTTTTCATCAAACTTATCTTCATATGGCGTTTCTTCATATTCTTCAGTGAGGTAATAGAGATGATCTCTAAAAAAACAGAGTGCTTCACGTTTGTCACTAAACCATATAAACCTATCACAACCGTTAACATATATGTGGCTCCCTACGCAGTCCATACTGCCACCGAAGAGCCTCTCAAGATCGTAAACTACCATTTCAGCGCTATATACCGAGGAGTCGTGAGGTATCCACGTATCCTGTCCTTGGCTCTTAGCTTCAAGCTCATTTGGGTCGGCTGTTGCAGACTTTAGAAAAGACACTATGATCCAAAGCACAAAGCCAATGAAACACGTTAGTAAAACCACCCCGACATCACTCATCCCTGCTCCTTAAATAAATACTTCCCATGGTTTTACCTTCACCGCACAGGTCTTCTTTGTAGACACTATCCCTCTAGTCAGACTCAATAACTAAAGCGTCAATTAAATGCTCCTGCAGCATACCGTTCTCTCTACGTATTGATTCTCATACAGCTAGCTACCCTAACAAAGCCACTCCCATCAACTCCACCCCATAGTAGCCAGCCATCCCACATATCACCCCTATAATCACCATAAACGGAAATGAAAACAATAGTCCAATCATGTGAGTAACCTCAAAGTGGGGGTAGCCACTCTGCTTTTTACCCATTCCATATACGGCATAACATATATACCCAGACACTGCTGCCATGGAGCCAAACACTGCTGAAGCACCCAAAGTATAAGGATTGAACAACATTAGCGTTATTACAGCCAGAGCGGCTGTCCACCTAATAGTGCTTTGGGTCATGCCTCTCAACAGTTTCACCTCAAATGTAATATTACTCAAGATGCTTTCTTCAAGGCTCGCTAGGTACCCGTTAGCAGCGTTGGCTTTCTTAGTCTTAGTCTTACTCATGTGCAGTTCCTTTTATAACTGGGTAAAAATATTGGTGTGGGCTACAGGTATCCAAGTAGCCAAACCGCACTGTGGTACACCACTGCCATACATCCACAAATAATCATCAGAGACACTGGAATCATCAAAATAGATAGTCCTCTGGCGTCGTTATGGTCGAACGGAGCCCCTCTATTACCTTTGCTGTGCTCTCCGTTATGCCAACCTTCCACTGCATATACGACGATAACTACGAATCCCAAAAGGGCTCCAAGGCTTAATACTGAACTTAATAACGTATCAAACATGCTGTACTCCTCCATGCTGTACTCCTCTATGCTAACTAGCTTTCTTATTAAGCAGGTCGTACTTAGCCAGACGCTGCCGCACCTTTGGGAACAACTTGATTTTCTCCAGCTCCAGTGACTTCAGTATCCCTGCGTGCACCGCTACTAGCCGTGCTTTGGCTGCCTGTATG
>Ga0209825_1000869_pt1 | contig 16720 bp, 20 predicted proteins | sample EN8Hudsemesocosm_FD_184631 | JGI IMG/M metagenome (GOLD analysis project Ga0209825, IMG submission 184631) | Methane-oxidizing microbial communities from mesocosms in the Hudson Canyon - EN8B Hudson Canyon (SPAdes) (version 2) | ecosystem: Environmental > Aquatic > Marine > Cold seeps | place...
GTAAGATGCATCCGCTTTCGACGAGAAAGCAATTGCGGTGAGTTGGCAGAGCGGTTGAATGCACTGGTCTTGAAAACCAGCGTGGGTTTGTAGCCCACCCGGGGTTCGAATCCCTGACTCACCGCCACTATTCTAAAAGCCTTGTGAACTAACAGTTTACAGGGCTTTTTTTATGCCTTGTGCAGTAAGATGTGCAGTAATAAGGTAACCCAGCGTTACCTCAGTTTGTGATGTAAGTCACATCCTATGATTCAGCCGCAACCTCTATTTATTACTCCCATAATATCAAAATACTTCAAATTTACCTGTTAGCTAATTAAAGTTAGGTCTGGTGCATAGCGCCTCAGTACGTTGACTCAGGTACTAAGTGACGTATTGCCTCACAATGCTCCTCATAGCGTGTGATGTCTTTTAAATAGAATCAACAATTGAGATACAAGTGTAGGTCTGCATATCGTCACAATACGTCCACACTGGTTTGGTTTCGTATTGCTTAGCGATATGCTCCACTTAGTGTCTGATGACTTTAATTAACACTCAGGTTGCTGGCAGTAGTAAGTCAATTCAGCGCTGACATGAAAGCTCACCTTTGGTCAAATCCGCGCTCAATCATTTGTAGAAAGGAGTCTATAATGTCAGGTCTAAGTCTCACGCGTAAATCAGGTCAATCCCTTCATATTACGACCATTGATGGTCAGCTTATCAAGGAGACAGTTAGTGAGCTTGCGGCTTATCAGATCAAACTTAAAGTTCAAGAATTGTGACCCTCTACGAAGCTAACCATATAGAGCGCCATTGCTCGCTTGTTTAATTGAATAGTTTTCGTGTTCATGGGAGAATAATTTGGTCAATAAAAATAATCAGTTGCAATTTAAGTGGCTTCAAGGATTGAATCATGTTTCATAATATATCCTATACGCAGTTTGTTAATTTTGTTAATAACGATATCGTCGAAATCGAAAGCTCACAACTACTTAAAGATTTATTTCTCTCCGCCACCAAGCATACGGATATAGTGTTAACTAGATTAAAAAACGGTGAAGCTCCATCAAAGTTATTCGAATCGTTAAAAGGGTCTGGGATTCAGGTGAGTGCGTCTAACGACTTTATTTCCAACTCTAATCTTAAACGAGATGAATTCAATAATAGAAATCCATTCGAGGAGCCAGGAAAAAGCAACTCATCGTTAGTCAATTTAGGTCAGATCGTGCTGGGTGGTGTTGCTGGGTTTGTGGTGCTTCTCTTTGCCGAAGCCGCCGTGACGTATTTGGCTGCCATTGGTGCCGCCGTAGTCGCAGCTGTATCGCCTTATCTCCCCATCATTGCCCTACTTATTGTGATAATTCTGATTGTATATAAAATCTGCGACTAGGTGTCTGTCCGAGAATGGTTGTGGATGGCTATTTCTGATTGAGAGCTCCAACTGACCTGTGGGGTATAAGTATAGCGTTGCATTGACCAATTGAACTCACAACCCATTGCTGACTTCTTGTGACCCTTAAAATTTTTAATCATAATAAAAGAATTTAATGGCATTAAGTTTAAATAAGCGTGTCAAACATAAGGTCTTGACCAAAAGTCTACTATTTATAGAGGCTTCCTGACTCTGTCTTAATCTTCTATTATGTTATTTATTATGGAGTTTCTAAGTCGTTGCTGGATCAGCTTCTGTCATGTGTAACAGTGACAAGATTGAATATAGCTAGCGCGTAATGCTAACAAAGGAAATTAGTAAATAATGCCCAAAAACATTTTATTGGTCGAAGACGAATCAAGTATTGCAGACAATGTTGCCTACGCACTGAAGTCTGAGGGATACATAGTTACTTGGGTCAACTTGGGTGAAGAAGGCCTTGAATGTTTTCAACATGGAAGCTACGACCTAATCATTCTTGATGTAGGTTTGCCCGATTTAAGTGGTTTTGAGGTGTGCAAGGGGATCCGTAAAAATTCTGATGTTCCCATTATTTTTCTTACAGCGCGTGGCGATGAAATTGACCGTGTAGTGGGGTTAGAAATTGGGGGAGATGATTACGTAGTTAAACCCTTCAGCCCCAGAGAGCTAGTCGCCCGTGTGAAAGTGATTCTTCGTAGAAGGCGCGATGATCAACCGTTCTCTGCAAAACAAGGCGCATCCTTTAGTGTGGATGAAGAGAAGCGACAAATAAGCTATTTCAATAGCATCCTTGAATTAACTACATATGAATACGGTATTCTGCAAATGTTGTTGAAGCAACCAGAACGAGTGTATTCACGAGATCAATTGATGAATGCTGTTTGGGCATCACCTGAAGAAAGTTTCGAACGTGCTGTCGATACGCATATCAAAACAATACGGGCTAAACTAAAAGCAATCAATCCTGGTAATGACCCCTTGGTTACTCATCGTGGCATTGGCTACAGTTTAAAGTTGGGTCCTTTTCATGAGTCTTAATTTTCGAATATTTCTCGCATACTTTCTTATTGTTGGTACAGCATCCTACCTACTGCTCAATGTGTTTATGTCTGAAATAAAACCGGGTTTTCGCCAGTCAACGGAAGATACCCTGGTTGATATGTCGAATTTGTTAGCAGAACTAGTGGCTGATGAATTTATGATTGACGATGTTTTAGAAAATCAATTTAACCAACAAAACTTTGGTAAAAGTGTTGATCGTTTTCTTAATCGTATTCATGAAGCAAAAATTTTTTCGATTGAGAAACTAGGTAGCAAGTTGCGCATTTATATTACCGACCATCAGGGAATTGTTCGCTACGATTCAGCCAAACTTGCAGTAGGGCAGGACTATTCAAAATGGAATGACGTTTATCTCACCCTGAAAGGTAAGTACGGGGCAAGGAGTACATTGGTAGATCCAGGCAATAAGTACAGTACCGTGATGCATGTTGCAGCGCCTATTAAAAATGGTGAGCAAATTGTTGGTGTGTTGACGGTTGCTAAACCAAATATTTCAGTGCAACCTTTTATAGATGTGGCTAAAGACAAAATAAAAACCCACGGTCTTGGCTTGGTTTTATTATCATTAATTGCAGCAATATTATTGTCATACTGGTTAACCGCATCTATACGACGGCTAGCTGATTATGCCGACAAAATTGGTCGGGGAGAGCGTGCCCAGATACCAAAAGTGAGAGAGACTGAACTGGCAAAACTGGCCGGTTCGATAGATAGCATGAGATGTAAACTTGAAGGAAAAGAGTATGTTGAAAGATATATACATGCTCTAACCCATGAACTGAAGAGCCCCGTGTCAGCAATTAAAGGCGCGGCTGAAATTATAAATACTGAAATGCCTGCAGAAGATATGGCTCGTTTTATGGGTAATATTCAATACGAAGTAGAGCGTATTGATGACATGATAAACCGACTCTTAGCCTTAGCTGAAATAGAGAAACGTGATGAGCTAGATCACGTTGAAGAGTTTGACTTGGTTGGTGTGGTGGGTGCAGTACTGGAAAGCAAACAAGTGATGATACAAAAGAAGCACTTGGATGTTGTATCTGTTCTACCTAAGTGTGCGATTATTTTGGGTGACAGGTTTCTGCTAACCCAAGCTCTAGATAATATTTTACAAAATGCACTCGACTTTAGTCTTGATGATGGCGTTATCAATATAGACCTGACTGTGACTGAACAAAATCAACTTACTATAAAAGTAGCCGACCAAGGGCAAGGTATACCAGAGTATGCCGTGGATAAAATCTTCGATCGGTTTTACTCTTTGGCAAGGCCAGTATCACAAAAGAAAAGTTCTGGTTTGGGGCTTTGTTTTGTGAAACAAATAGCCGCACTTCACCATGGTAATATATCGATTCAAAACCAAAATAAAGGCGGCGCTTTAGCAATATTAACGCTTTCCTGTAAATAGAAGCTTTAATCTAATTTACACACAAACAACACACATTCCTCATAAGTACCTCATATTAGCGCTGTAACCTGAGTCTAATGACACACAAATAGACCAAGAGGTTAAAGCCATGCAAAAAATACTATCCCTTAAAATAGCCGTGATTAGTTTAATCGCATTAATACTAATGATTCCCTTATCCATGATTTCGGGGAAAATTTCTGAACGCAGTAATTACTTGCTTGAAGCAAAAAATAGTGTTGCGAATAGCTGGACGGGGCGTCAGAAAATCGTGGGGCCCATTATTGTTGTACCCTATGTGGTTGAGACTAAGGTAGAGGTCTGGAATGAAAAAAAGAAAGAAAAAAAATATCAGGTACGTAAGGCTTCAAAAAAACGTTTTTTCTTCCCTGAGCAATTAAATGTCGAAACATCTGTGGCTAATGATGTTCGATATAAAGGTATATATAAGGTTCCTGTATATACGGCACAACTTAAGGTTAGCGGTTCGGTCGATTTAAAAGCAATACATAAAAGCATAAAGGTAATTAAGGAGGAAGGGGATGCGGTGTTAATGGGCAAGCCTTATCTTTTCGCAACAGTTTCTGATCCTCGAGGCATTAATAGCATTCCAAGCTTAAATTGGTCTGATCAAAAATTAGCATTTAGCCCAGGAAGTAGACTGCCTAAAAATAATAATGGTATTCATGCTTTCTTACCTAATTTGGATCAACCTGATTTAGTAAAACTTGCGTCAAAGAATATTGACTTTAGCTTTCAGCTTGAATTGCGAGGCATGGAAACGGTTTCATTTGTTCCGGTTGGCAAGGAGGTAAACGTAAAAGTAGGCTCCTCATGGCCCCATCCGGAATTTACAGGCATGTTTTTACCGACCTCAAGAACTATAAGCGAGTCAGGTTACAAGGCTGAATGGAAGATTACCTCTTTCGCTAGTAATATTGCTGACAAGGTAAAGCGGTGTGAACGTGGCAAATGCAACGAACTGTTCGCAAATAGTTTTGGTGTCAAACACATTGAGACTGTTGATGTGTATTTGCAGTCTGAGCGGTCGGTAAAATATGGACTCCTATTTATAGGTTTAAGCTTCATCGCTTTTTTTGTGTTTGAAATAGTAAAGAAGCTACCTATTCATGCAATTCAATACACCTTAGTGGGTTTTTCAATTGCGACGTTTTATCTATTGTTAGTTTCATTATCTGAGCATATTCCCTTTGCACTCGCTTATATGATCGCGACTGTATGTTGCGCAAGTTTATTATTGTTTTATCTGCGCTATGTCCTCCGAGGATTTCGTGAGGCGATCGGCTTTTCATCCTTGTTAATTCTATTGTATGGCGTGCTATATGTGATTATTAGTGCTGAAGATTTTGCATTACTAATGGGGTCGTTGTTAACCTTTATAGCTTTGTTTATCGTGATGTTAAGTACGAGAAATATTGATTGGTATGCCATCAGTGAAGGCTTTAGTAAAACGGGTACCGCACTTGAGCAGGAAGCTAATTGATGATACGCATGTTGCCAGTCGTGGTGTTTTTCCTGTTTATTTGCTGGGTTATTCTTCAGGCGGATACCGGCGCGGAGAATATCTTTTTTGTTATTGTTCGTACATTACCGTATGGCGATAAGGTAGGACATTTTATTTTGTTCGGAATGTTGGCTTTATTGAGTATCGTTGCACTCAAAGGGGAAAATATTCAATTGGGGCGTTTTCAAGCCCCTCTTGGAGCAGTAATTGTACTTGGTTTTGCAGTGTTAGAAGAGCTGTCCCAACTGTTTTTCATTAACCGAACATTCGACTTAATAGACTTGTCGGCAGACTTGTTAGGTATTGTGTTCTTTAGTTGTGTCGCAAAGCGTTTTTTATCTCAATTAACGTGATATTCAGGTTTGAATGGGTCACTCACTTACTCCCTGAGGGCTCGTCAAAATTGACACACTTGATAATTAGTAATTGCATAATTCTTCCATCTTGTGATAAAAGATTCATACCGAGTTGTTGTATGCCGTAGCTCACTACTGATTTTTTAAAATTAATAAATCATGGGCGAATTATGCGGATATTACATACGGTATCTCTAGCCGTTCTTTTTCTATTTTCCCCTAATGCGCTAGTAGCCGATTATAATACCCCCTCTGACCGTGTTGTTAACGAAACTCGCATTAGACTTGTAGCAAGATCATCTCCGGTTGTTACTAGTAAATTAAGGCTTGAAGAAAAACTTCCGCACAATGGTCATTTTCCCTTTTGGTACAAAGTTAAATTTTCACTTCTAGATGGCCGTTCCGAGTTTGTGAGTAAGATACCTAACTCGCGGTACAATTAACTGCAAAAATAAGGATGAATTTATGCGGAATCTCGTTGTTTGTTGTGATGGCACCTGGAACAACCCACATCAAGAAGAAAATGGTGTGCCTTCCCCGACTAATGTAGTCAGGCTAGGTAACGCTTAGTTTGTTGTCTAATAGGTTCAGGTAAACCGACAACCTGTATAAATATAATCCATGAATGTTAACTGATTCAGATTTTGAATATTATGGATCTTTAAACCTAGTCTAAGCTTATTGAGGGTTGTTGTTGCAGCCCGCGTGTTTATAGTGAATTTTTTATAAAAGGAATGAAAATGGAACTTTTTTTACAAATTGTAGGTGGATTTATAATAGCTGTCGTCATTCTGGGCATAGCTGTTTTTGTATATTTTAAGATTAAGTTTGGCAAGTATCTTAATGCTAATACTGACCAACCCCCACTGCATATTCATCTCAATGAAGATATAGACCCAGACTGGTTGAATACACCTGATGTTAAGAAAACATCAAAAGAATTGGCTGAGAGTGGGTTCTCATCAGGTAAAGCCTACTTTATTCACGAAATGGATGGGTATCAATTACAGGTATTCTATAAGGCACCTGTGGTAGCCGTAATGTATTGGCATGATCTGGCAGGTTGCTGGGTAGATATGGCAATTGAAGAAATAGATGGTACAGAATATACGATTTCCAATGCCCCAATGGGTGGTGAAATGTCAGAGCGTCCTGAATGTGAGAAAACGTTTGATGCAACGGCTAAAGTTTCTGATTTATCCAGTCGTATTGGAACCATTATCAAGGATAGCAATAAAAACTTTGTTGAAGTTACTAATGATAACTTCAGAACATATTTTGAGTCAGCATTTAAAAAGGACATTGCTTGGAAGAATCGAAATGGTGGCATCAGTTATGAAGAGTTTATCGCCACTGAAAAGGAAACCTCACTCAAAAGTTCTAAAAAGGATATTGAAGAAGCATTCATTGCCACTAAAGAGGGCGAACTGTATCAATGGCATGAAGCTGCATTGAAAGAGTATTGTGATATTGAAAAGATCAAAGAGGATGATTTTTATGATATGGAGCATACGCTATTAGCTGTACCATTCACCTCTAGTGCATCAGCCTTTATTCGGTACTTATCAAACTATTGCTTTGTAAATGAAAAGCAAGAAGAGCAGTTAACGAAAGCATATGCTTCTGAAACTGATATGCATAAGTTGTTTAATAAGATCAATGAATTGCTGTCACCAGATTTGAGAGCAAGTTTTGTTATGGATATTGAATACCCTTTGCCAATTAAGTTGTATAAGTTAAGTGAGAAAATGACTGACTAATAAACTGGCAGGTGGCTTTTTAACTCTGAATTAAATGATATGGAGAATCTATGAGTTGTATATTTAAAACTAGTCTATTGGGCATGATGCTTGTTTCACTAGTTGCCTGCTCAGGAACAAAAGAAAGTAATCCCGTGCCTACACCTTCAAAATCAGCTGGCTCATTTCCAACCCTCCCAACTAATACTACAGAAACATTAGTTATCGAAGGGGAAATGGTATTTTGGATGTATGAAGGCTCTGGGGGATGTTTTGGATCACTAAGTGATGGATCGAAAGAAATACAACTTTGGATAGATGCCGATTCATGTGGTGAAACTGAATATGCGGAGAATGAAAACGCTACTGTTGAGGTTACGTTTAATACTGATAACCAATACGGCACTGAGGTCATGTATACCATTGTTAACTTTCTTTGAATGGTTAGTTATTGAGAATAAATATTCGTAATTAATTTAGAGCAACCTTATAAGGGAACTATATGCATGTCGTCATAGGAATAATTACTGCTATTGCAGGTCTAGTATGGGCCTTACATAGTCTTCAGAACTCAGGTGTTAATTTAAACTCCTTCAATCCATTCTTTTGGCTACGAAGAAAGAAGTGGGAACAGCAGTTGGGTACTAAACCTATGCATCGTTTGGATAAACCCATGGATGCTGCTTGTTTATTGTTAGTGGGTATTGTTAAAACTGAAGGTGAAATAACAAGAGAACAGAAAGCCGATATCATCAAACTGTTTCAAGATGAATTTAAACTAGATGAATCTCAATCAACTGAGTTGTTTTCAGTGTCATCTCATATGCTTCAAGATGTGGTTGATTTACCTGCTGAAGTCATAAATATACTGGCTCCTTGTAAGGAACAATTCAAACCGGATCAAACTGATTCACTACTTAAAATGTTAGCTAAGGTTGCTTCTATAGAACATGTCATTACTGATATGCAATCTAAAGTGATCACTGCTGTTGAGAATGTGTTACGAACTAATTTAGTTGAAGCAGGTAAGTGGTAATTGGCTATAAATGAATGAATAAAATTAAGTGTGACAATGTTAATTACCGCAAAGGCTTTATTGAAGTAGTTGATAATTTTCATGATGATTGTATCAATATAGAAACTTGGTGTATTCACCCTGATATTGATATTACTCCTGAGAATATTGCATTTGAAGATGTGCCTGAAAGTGGCTTTACCGGTAACACTGAATTAGAGCTTAGTTTGAAAATGCTGAAGAATTGTTGAAAACCCTAGAGGCTGCGATACTAAAGTTAAAAAGAGTAGACTCAATAGATTAAAATAAGGTTAATTATGTATTGCCTCATTAGTCATATTTAAAGGTTCTAAATGTTTATATATTCAGTCATGCGATACGGGAATGATGAAGGCCCTGATGGTGAAGATACTGAGTTTATAGTTTTGGCGTCATCTATAGAGAAAGCAGCTAAGGTTGTTGATGCTGAACTAGTTAAGATGCCACACAGCAAAGTTGTACCGTTTTGTCATGCAATAGTCTCTATTGGAAATAGTTATTCTGAGCATAATAAGCCCGTAATAATTTCTGGGCCATTATTAACACATAATTCGTTATTAGACTTAGGCGTTCCTGAAGATAATATATGGAGATGTAGTGGTGATGTTGAAGGCGGCACTTGGGTTAAGTTAGATGACTACTGTTAAACTAGAACTAAATACCAAGAGATTAAGTTTACAGCTCAAATGTAAAGCTAAGGATAGAGTAAGTTCGGCAGCGTACATAATTGAAATATTGGATACAGAAAAGGCATTTCTTATAATCTAATGATGAATACTGACACCGCTGAGGATGTTAAGTGTGTAGTTGATTGGCCATTCCTAAATTTTCCTGATGCTGGTTGGGGACATATTGATTGGGACAAGGTTGCTTCAAAGCAAGTTTGTGGCGGGTCAGTTTTAAGTGCAAATTAACAGTCGAGGGTATAAGCGATCGAGTTTGTTGTTTGTGAGTAGCTAATCCGGTAGATATTATATTATCTTTTTTCATGGTGCTGACCTACAATTTATAGCGAACCAACTTTAATGCTCTGGTTGAACTTTTCGGCTAACCCACGAAATTTGAGACAAACACTTTATTAATTCTATGTGCCAGTCGGCATGCAAGTGTCTTCCAAGATAATTGTTTTGTAGTGGCGAAACTTATGTTTGATAAATACTCAAAAATATTTGACGTGCGTGGCCATCAATATCATCAGGCAATGGCCGAGCAGCCGAATGTGCGCGATCAAGAATTTAATAACATCGTAAGAATAGCGGATTTAAAGGAGGGTATTAGTGTTTTCGATATCCCTTCAGGCGGTGGTTATTTATTTAATTATATTGAGTACGATACGGATTTTACACAAGTAGAAACATCTAAAGCATTTTATGATTATGCAAATAAAAATGCGGGTGTAGACAACCTTTATTGTGAGGATATCGCCAAGTTACCTATTGCTGATGAAAAAATTGACCGCATTATTAGTTTGGCTGGCTTGCACCACATTGAAGATAGAATGCCATTTTATAGGGAAGCTAAACGAGTATTAAGCAATGATGGATTATTGTGTATTGCTGATGTTTTGGAGGGGACAGGCGCGGATCGCTTCTTAAATATGTTTGTTGATGAGAATAGCTCGGAAGGGCACAAAGGTTTATTTATAAACCAAAGTGACATTCAACAAATTGAAAATGCAGGTTTTATAGTAAACAAGTCTGAAATCGTTGATTACTTTTGGTGCTTCGATAACGTAGAAAATATGGTCGATTACTCAAAAAAAATGTTTGGTGTTAACCAGTGTTCAGATGAAAATATTCTTAAAGGTATAGAAAAGTACCTGGGCTATAAAGTTGTAGGTGGGGAAGTTCAAATGAATTGGTCTCTGTATTTTATTCAGGCAAAAGCATAAATAAAATGATGACAATATTACAAAATCTATTTTCTCAGTCTAAGCCAGAGCCTGAATTAACGGTTCATAAATTATTCGAAAAGCAAGTCAGGTTAACGCCAAATGCTATAGCTGTTTGTGATAACGATAACACACTTACATATCTTCAGCTCAATGAGGAATCTAACAAGGCTGCACATTTACTAATTGAGTCTGGCGTAAAGTTAGGTGATGTTGTTGGTTTGTGTATAAACCAATCTACCGACTTAGTTATTACGTTGTTGGCTATACTTAAATCTGGTGCAGCTTACCTGCCTTTAGATCCGAGTATGCCAATGTCGCGAAGAGAATTTATTTGTAAAGATGCAAGAGTAAAAATAATTTTTTCAAGACAGTCATTAGGCTTGTCGAGTAATGATGAAAGTGAAGTTGTTTTCATAGAGAATGCCACTTCTAGTCTAAAAGAAAATCCATCACTTATTAACGAACAAGACGAAGATTATTTAGCCTACGTGCTTTATACATCTGGTTCAACTGGAGAGCCAAAAGGCGTCGAGATTTGTCACCATAGTTTAGTCAATGTTATTCAGTATCGAATAGACACAATATTAAAGAAGAAAGAGAGGGCGGTTATTCCCTTGACGGCAACATTGGAATCTGATGCCAGCGTTGCGCAAATATTTACTCCGCTTTGTAGTGGTGGCAAGCTGATTATTGTCGAGAATGTATTTGAATTATCGCAGTCTGCATATTTTGATGAAATTACTTGTATTGGGTCTACGCCTTCAGTGGTTAGGGGGTTTTTAGAGCATTACTCTTTCCCTTCATCACTGAAGGTTTTGTTTCTTGGTGGGGAAAATGTAGATGAAGATTTGTGTAAGCTTATCTGGTATGAAACAAATGTTTCAAAATTAATTAATTTATATGGCCCTACTGAAGCAACCGTGCATGTAACCTATGCGATATTATTTGACAGAGAAAAAGGCTCAAGTTATGAGAAGGCGGTTAATTTACCCATTACAATTGGTAAGCCAATAAAGAACAATAATATTTACATACTTAATGACGACCTTAAACAGTGCGAGGTTGGTGATCCAGGAGAGATTTATTTAACGGGAATTGGTTTGGCCAGATCTTATCGGAATCGCGATTTTCTAACCAAGGAAAAGTTTATAAAAATAGATATTCAAGGAGTTTATTTAAATGCTTATAAGACAGGTGATTTAGGTGTTTTATTGTCTCATGGAGAGGTTAAGTTTTTGGGTCGAAATGATAGGCAAATTAAGGTGTATGGTTGTCGCATTGAACTCGATGAGATTGAAACAAGGCTTAGTGATCATTCTCTTGTCAAACAATGTGCTGTAGAAGCTTATGATGAGCACTCCACCAAGAGTATTGTTGCATATGTTGTTTTTCATAAGAATCGTGAATTGAAAGATAGTGAATTGTTAAGGGAGCTTAGGCAGTATTTTCGACATCAGCTGCCCACTAATATGCAGCCGCGACAATATAAAATTCTTGAATCGTTTCCGTTAACTAACAGTGGAAAGATTGATCGTAGATCTTTATCTTTAGTTTAGATCTAATAGTCAAAAGTAAATAGTATCAACAAACTAAACAAGGACTGGTAAGCCCCTAGTTTCCTAGACACTTAATAGCTTCTCAAAATACTGCTTTTTGTACTCAATGTGTTTCCAACCAATCTCTTACAGCAAACCCTGTTCCGAAGTTCCAGGCTTTGAGTTTTGACTTTTCTATTAGCTTGTAATCATCTAGTTCTTCGTTGAGCGTTACGTGCCCTGTACATTTGGCGTGATAGGCTATGATGACTTGGTTCATTTGTTCAAAAGGGTAGACTCCGACTAACTTAACTTCTTGTGTATCGAGGTTAAGTTCTTCTTTGATTTCTCTTTGAACAGCCTGATCAGGTGCTTCTTTTTCATATAGGAACCCGCTCACTAAACCAAACATATTTTCAGGCCAGCTTACGTTGTGTGCTAATAACACTTTGTCATTAAATTCAATAATCGCTGCCACCACCGGTACAGGGTTATTCCAATGTACGAAACCACATTCAGTATCAGGACAGGCAAGGTATATTTTGCCTTCTCTTTCTGTGGTGGCCAATTCATTGGCGCAAAGTGGGCAATACTTCATCTTAATCTCCTACTAATTCTTTCTCGTAAATCTCAATATTAGCTTGCTTTGGTTGTGGTATCGACAGATTCAATCCATCGATTGGCAAAATCATTGAGTGGGTAAAAAAGTTCGATTAATTCACAACCATTTTGACTCAGTTTGTAGCCTGATTCTGGTGATTTGTAAATTAGTTGCGTTTCGCATAGGTCTTTTATACGTGTATTTATAATGGTGGGTGATAAATCGCCACAACGGCTTTGTAGTTCTCGAAATGTACAAGGGCTTGCCTTTAATTCCCATAGAATTCTAAGAACCCATTTTTTCCCTAATATATCAATTAGTTGCATGATAGGTCTTTGGCTTGTAGTACTCGTCATAGCAATTTCCGAAGTTCAAATTCAAAATTAAAGCTTGCGCTACAAATAGTGTAGCGGTATTGTGAGTTTGTCGCTACATAATATGTAGCTAAGTTTAACGGAAATGATTAACAGATAAAAGTTAGATCTGTTGGAGGATTTATGAACACAAGAATACCCCCCCTTAAAGCGCCATTTACAGAAGGCGTTGAAGCTGATTTCAATACCATCATGCCGCCAGGAATGCCACCTTTGTCGATCTTTAAAACGGTTGCCCATAATCCGCGAGTGTTACACCGGATGGTAATGGGTGGTTTGTTAGATAAAGGCAGTATTTCTTTAGCAGATCGCGAGTTGGTAATTTTGAGAACGTGCGGCCTATGCAAGGCGGAGTATGAATGGGGCGTGCATGTGGCGGGCTTTGCCGCCAAAGCGGGTTTTGAAGCACGACAAATTAGCGATACAGCTCGTGAACACTCAGATTTGTCTTTATGGCGTTCTGAACAACAATTACTGATCCAAATGTCGGATCAGCTTCATGAGACTAATCAAGTGGATGACGCTTTATGGGCTCGCCTGTCAGAGGTATATCAACCTGATCAGCTGATAGAACTTATTATGTTAGCCGGTTTATATCACGCGGTCAGTTTTATGGTGAATACCTGCAGAATAGAGCGGGAAGCGTTTGCACCTGTATTTCCTGATTTTGAAAGCCAATAGTGATAGGGAAGGTTGTTATGAAGAATATAGTATTTGAATCAATACCGGGACTTCCAGTTTTGTACTTAAAAGCGGGAATAAAACGTAATGCTAAGCAGTTGAAGTCTTTACCTGAGTTATCAATGAAAGTTTCGGGGTTTAAGATTAATAGTAAGCAGCTGTCGAACTATTTGAGTAAATTTAAATATGGTGGTACGAAGTTATTGCCGGCACCTTTTCTCTATTTAGCAACTCAATCTATACAACTATATATGCTGACTTTACCAGAGTTTCCACTAAGCCCAGCAGGTTTGGTGCATCTAGGCGTAAGGTTCGAACAGCCAAAGGAATTATCGCCTGAATGGCGAGGTGTTGTGGTTATGTCGATAATAAATCAACGCCGTTCAAGGAAAGGTTTAGTACTCGATATTGAGTCACGATTTGAGGACAATACCGGAACTGTGTATTTAATAATCACCAGTACATATTTGGCACGAGCCGTAAAAGTACGTAATGATGACTCCATTCCTAAATTAGTCCATTTTGATGAAACACTATTGACCGATGGCGGTGCATTCGAGTCTAGTTTTTCGGTGGGCCGAGATTCTGGTAAACATTATGCGCGACTCTCGGGAGATTATAATCCCATTCACCTATATGGTTGGAGTGCTAAATTGTTCGGTTTTAAACAACCCATTATTCATGGTTTATATATGGTTTCAAAAACATATTCTGAACTTTATAAGCAACACAATATAGGGCCTTTAGAGGGGACTTTTCAGTTTAAATCCCCGCTTTATTTACCAGGGAAAGCTGATCTAAGATTAAAGAAAATAAATGATCATTGGGCGGTACTTGTGAATTCATCCGACTGCGATCATCTTCATGGGCGTGTTGTTTTTAATTGAGCTTTGATACTTTTACTTTATCCATTTTAGAGATATCGAAAAGGCTAGAAAATAATGGGTTCTAGCCTTACTTTTGAAATGCTTTAATGTCTGTTACATGCATCATAGCCGCCTTCCAAAAAATCACCATACGTACTCTTCTAGCATTATGATTCGACTCTCCCCCCTAAATCAGGCTATGGCTGGAGCATCAACTTTTTTATCGATCTGTATGAAGTCATGCTTTCGCCAGAACTCAAATGCCGCATTTAATACTTTCTCAGGTTGTTCTTCATAGGCCATAAGGGCGGTTTTTTCTATCTCAACCAACCCGTCACATTGAGGAGATAAACCAATAAGAGTACGCGCATTTTCCAGTGGGAAGAACGGGTCTTCGGTACCCCAAATTAGTTTTAAGGGGGACTTGATTTCTTGATGAATCATATCCAGCTGGTCAACTAACTTCCAATCAATGGCATCTAAATAACTAAGAGCACCAAGCCGCTTTGTCTTGTTGAGAATTAAGGGTTGGATATATAAATGGTAAAACTCGTCGTTAATGAGGCTGGTATCATAAAAACATCCGGCAAAGCCAAGTGACGACTTGACGTACTTTTTTGACCTTAATAAATGTTTGAATGCCCAATTTGCCCCCGGTATTCTAAATAGTGTTTGATACAAGGGAAGAGGGGAAGGGCGATGGTTCATGATTTCGGTATTCAACAACACTAAACTTTGTACGCTTTTTACATCCTCGGCTGCTAGAATTCGTGCAATAGTGGCACCTGTGTCATGGGCTAATAAGTGATACTTCGAAATTTTTAATTGACGCGTAAACTGTTTGAAGGTATTCGCTTGAGCTGGAAATTTAAGGTCTTTAACGTCTTGCCACTTAGTCTCTCCCAGTCCCGGTGAGTCAGGTACAATGCAGGTGAAGTGTTGTTGAAGTGCTGGAATCAAAAAACGATAGGTGGCACCGCATAAGGGCCAGCCATGGATCATCAATAATACCGGCCCTTTCCCGAATTTTCGGTAAGCAATTGTATTGCGGCCTACCTGTTCATGGTGAACTGGAGCACTTTGGAAAGTTTTAAGGTAAGAGTCAGTCATGTTATTTTCTCTTCAATGATGAATTATGTACTCGCCATTCAAAAGAATATTAGAAAGTAGGTGGGGGATTCAATTACTTGTGAGGTAATACCTAACCAATAGGTAGCGTAGAGTCTTACTGACAATATATATGTATATTGATTTTCAATGAAAGGGTCTTATACTTTCTTGAATACTCCATTATTTGTGGAAGTTGACGTCAAGCTAGAATTTTCTTTTTAGTAGTTTAACTTCTATAAAAGCTTAAATTTAGGCGTAATATTAAGAGGCTAAAATGTTTAATAAATTTATTTTTCTCTTGCTATTAACTACAATTTTATTTTCCCCTCAGGGAAATTCATCTGAAAAAGAAATATTTTTAACATCTACCGAATATCCTCCCTATTATGGCCAAAAACTAAAGAATAATGGTTTTATCACTGAGGTAATCAGAGCCGCTTTTGAAAAAGAAGGTTATAAAGTCAAAGTAGAATTCTATCCTTGGCTGAGGTGTAAAAAAATGGCTGAGAATGGTGAGTCTGACGGTATGTACACACTCTGGCATACGGAAGAAAGAGAAAAGTGGTTTGTTTTCTCAAACCCAATACCACCACAAAATGCAATCGGTTTTTATAAACGAACGGATAGAGAAATTACTTTTGAAGCTTACCAAGACTTAAAGCCATACATAATTGGTTCAGTGTTGGGGTATGCCTATCCACCTGAATTTATGATGGCCGAATTAAAAGATAGTGTCTTTTATACAGATGAAAAGCTAATCACGAAACTAGTTCAAGGAAGAATCGATTTAGCAATCATTGACAGGCTCCAGGGAGCCTATCTTTTAAAAACAAAATTCTTAACAAAAAATAACCAGTTCGAATTTATGGAGCCTCCTTTGGAAATGAGACAACAGTACCTCGTTATTTCGAAGAAAAGTAAACGTGCACAAAAAATAATAAATGATTTTAATCGCGGTCTTGAAAAGGTCATTAACAATGGCTTTTATGATGAAATTACAGGTGGGCATGGGTTTTAATAGGGTAAATATGCTCATTTGAATTATTTGGGGGTTCAGCTAAAAGGGCCAGAGTAACTAGATTTCTAACGTTACCATTTTACAGCAAATCAAAGACC
>Ga0209825_1000871_pt1 | contig 16681 bp, 13 predicted proteins | sample EN8Hudsemesocosm_FD_184631 | JGI IMG/M metagenome (GOLD analysis project Ga0209825, IMG submission 184631) | Methane-oxidizing microbial communities from mesocosms in the Hudson Canyon - EN8B Hudson Canyon (SPAdes) (version 2) | ecosystem: Environmental > Aquatic > Marine > Cold seeps | place...
ATTCCATATACGGTCTTCACTCAGATAAATAGGAAAACCTTTGCTACTCAAAGTACTTGTTGAGCCAGTCAGAGTATTTAAACCCCCACTCCCTCCTAATGTCCCTCTATCCCAAAGAAAAGAATTAGTTACATTCAGTGAACCTGAACCTCGTAAAGCACCACCCGTTACAGATAAATTATCGGTATAGTTATTCAAACCATTCAACGTAACAGTTCCAGTTGAAATATTTATATCTTTCGCTAGCAATTCACTGTCAATCATAGAATTATTAGTAAAATTTATGACACCAGAACCATTACTCGCATCAATACTCCCTCCCCCAGTATTTAAGTTAGATGCGATATTAATTTTCCCGACACTACTGTTATCACTATCAGCAATCAACTGTAAATTAAGTGTTTCACCACCGATAGAACTATCATTTATATCAGCATTAAAGTTAATATCATTATGTGCAGATAATTGCAGTGTATTAGTCCCAGCTGTGTTATCTAACTCTAACGTTGTATTAAAGTTAATATTGCCCTCTTCACTCCCACCTGCGCTGGTCTTTACAATAACTGTCGCACCGCCTGACAAGGCTTGCTCTACCAACACAACGCCTAGTTGAGCACCATCATTATCTGATTGAAATAAATTATTGGAATCTATATTGGTTAAACCATTACCAGCCACTATATCAATATTATTCGGGTCTATTAGCCATTGCCCCGCTTTACCCTGGGCAGCGGTGACATCAGGTGCTTGAGTAATTTTAAGGTTTTGTTTGGCTGAGGTTTCTACGAAACCACCATCACCACTTTGGGCTCCGCCTGTTGCACTGATTTCACCATGAATACTTGCCGTTTCTTCTGCCCAGACAATGACTTTACCTCCTTTTCCTGAAGTCATTGCATCAGCATTTATTTCTGTTTCTGGACTAATAAAGACGGCTTTGGCATTATGAATTTCTGTATTGTTCCCTTGATACCCCCCGCCAACCAGAACTTCTCCCCCGCCATTTACTCCAGATGCATTAATATTTGCTTTACCTGTTAATCCAACTTGCTCACCGAGTATATGGATTTCTCCACCTTTGCCGGAGTGAGTTGCTTGCGCAGAAATATCACCCGAAACTAGAGTTGTACCTTGTTCACTATCTATGAGTACAGAACCCGTGTCACCCTGACTATTATCAGCAGTAATAAGACTATCTTCTGTCAGCGTTATGTCTTGTTCCGCGATCAGGCGTATATTGCCCTGCTCATCTATTTCTATGCTGTTAGCATTCAGTTCACCACTATGAGTAATGGTTCCGGCAAACAGATCTATAGCCCCGCCGTTGGTAAGTACTTTACCCAAATTAAGTACTTCATTTTCAGGTGCTTTTACCTGGTATTGAATGTCTGGTTCATCCAGACTGGTCAGGGTTAACTCCTGCCCTGCGGCCAGGGTGATTTTGCCACCGTCGGTCTGTATGATGCCGCTGTTTTCTATATTGGGTGCAATTAATACAATGTTGCCATCTTTGCCTGCGCGGATAATGCCTTCATTTAGTAAATTCCCTGCACTTGAACCCGCAACAAAATGATAATTGCCGCTTAAAAAGTCTGTATCACTGAGGTTTAAACTGGAGGCTATTAAACCTTGTGTATCTATAATAGAGTTAGCACCAAACACGATGCCATTGGGATTGATTAAAAAGACACGTCCATTAGAAATCAACTGCCCCATAATCTGGCTGGGGTCCTGGCCTATAACTCTATTGAGTACCGCACTTTGACCATTCTGCTGAATAAATCGGGTGATTTCATGTTGAGCAACCCCAAAACTTTGCCAGTTGATGATGGCATTGGGGCTATTGGTAATATTCATCACCCCCGGTATCTGAGTGTTTATACTAACCTGACCATTTACAACTTGTGCACCATTAGGGTTAGCCTCTACTGCAGCATGATGCAGGATGGATAAAATAACGACACTTAAAGCACTTCTAACTGGCTTACGATGACTTTTTCTCATCTCAATCTGTTCCTTGTTATTTTTATTAGATCAATAAAGCAAAACTGTATTTCATGAATTAAACAATATAATTTTCCCATAGCCATTGAATATTTCATATTGTACAAAGGTACTAATATCGCAAAATTATACTGGCGTGGATGCGGTTGGTTCCTGCATTTGTAGTCCCTGCCTGTTCTAAAGTATGAGCAAGATCAACGCGAGTTTGCAGATGTGTTTTCCATTGCCAGCGAGCACCTAAACCAATACTACTTACCGTCCATTTTTTTAGTTCACCAGGCTGTACATCCTGTTTTCTACCATGACCATAATCAAAAAAACTTAAAAAGCTCAATCCTTTCCAGCCAGGGCTATATATTTCCAGATTAACAACTTCAGCAGAATCTGCACTGGTTTCTCTTTCGTTATAACCTCGGACACTATAACTGCCGCCCAGACCTATTTGCTCTCCACTAATCAATGATGAATTAGCATACTGCCCATTCAATTTTGCACTGAATATCCAACGATTTAAATTTCCGGCGATATTTGCACCATAACGGTAAACATCCCAGTTCTGTTTTGAATTCAAACGTGTCGCTGTGTAATATTTCTGCGTATTATGACCGCCCAAATCGGTATTTTTCAGCCATTGCAGATGAAACCCAAATTTTGCCAATGGCCATTCATACGCACCTTTATACATTGCACTGAAAGGTGCACTACGCACATTTATCCCTATGGGAGTTCCTAGAAATTTAATGTCATTTATAAAGTACCGGTTATCTATTCCCAAATCCAGCCAGTGTTCATAACGTGCAATCCGAGGTAAATACTGCAAGTAGTGAATACCATACATTTCACCTGCCCCCGTCACATCAAAGTCATTGGCGACCACACCTGTATCAACATTTGAATAGGCATAATAAGCACTGATCCAGCTTTTCAGTTTATATAATGGAATACTGTAATTAACCCCATATTGCTGTACGCTCTCCATATGATCAGGTGAAGTGGTATAACTGCCATTTAGAATATGATCTAAATTCCACATATTGGCATGCTGAACCGCGCCCATCATACGAAATTCACCCGAGGTTTTAGACCCGGTATTATTCATAATAAATGAGGCTTGGTAAGGTCGCTGATCATTAACGACTATATTAGCCTTGATACTGTCAGCTGTTTGACTTTGTTTAAACATGAGTTTCACTTGCTTGGCAGGGTGCCGATTTGCTACTTTAATGTATTCAGCAATATCTCGCGTATTGGGTGATTCCCCCTGTTTAAGGCCAGGCAAACTGGCTATAATATTTTCCCGATCAAAATACTGATTGCCACTGATTTCAATATCACTGACTTTAAAGTCAACTAACTTTAAATTAATTATTCCATTATTCAGTGTCTGCGGGGGTAATACGACGCGATAAAAACTATGCCCTTTAGACCGTATAAAGCGTTCCAATTCTTTAGTTACTTTTTGTAAACTCAGTAATGTATGTTTTTTATGCTCTTCTAACTTTAGCTGCTGATCTATATCTTCCTTAAATAATGGGCTATCCCCTTCGACTACAAAATCATTTACCTCAAAGCTAATTTCTTCAGGTGTTGCAGCATGAGTGTTGATGGAGATTAATGCTAAGGCCAAACATAAGGTTTTTATAGATATTGAATTGATCGACTTCATTCCATTGCTTTTTAAAAAGTTATTTTTGTTCTCACCGTCTCCGTGGGAATTTATACGGGGATACTCCCACGTCCCCCATGACGCAGGCGCGTCACAAACTGCATTCCCACGCAGTGCATGGGAACGAGGAAAGTTTGGGCTTTTGGCTCGTCCGAAATATATCAGGAACCAGCGGGTGGGCTGTCTATTATAAAGGGATACGGATCATAATCGCGCCCATCACATCATTAAGCTTAAAATCTTTTTTAGGACTATCGGCATGATTATTGTGACAGCTAACGCATGAGCCAGAGACCGCTATATCTGGGTACAAGGCGGTATAATAACGTTTTCCGTTCAAGGTTTCTTCACCATAGAAGTTTTCTTTCGCATTTTTCAGAATAAGATCCATCCCTTTAACTTCTGCTTCTGTTTTTACTTTATTTTGACTGTTGATTGGCCAGGGTGACACCAATGAAAAACTAAAACCGCTGTTTTTATCACGCACTATTTCAGCACTTGCTCTCAGCATTTGTGCCGGCAATGGCAGTGCGCTGTTTTCATGGTAGTTTTCACTGGCTTCAATGACTTCCTCTTCAATTGCCAAACGGTTTATGACTAAGTCGGCATACACCTGCCGGTCAGCAGCTATCACTTGATGAATTGCATCAGCCATAGCTTGAGCAGTCACATCAACCGCTTGTAGCGATGATGATGCTATAAGAGTACTTGCAAATATAAGTGATTTTTTTAATGTCATTATTTGACTCCTTTTGAGTTTATAAAATAGTCTGCCCACATTTCCATAATCGTAATATGACTGTGGGGAGTAGTTGAGAAATTATTGTTGATTAACTGTTGATCAGCCAGTGCATCGATAGAAAATGTCAAACTATGACAATTAATGCAGGTATCTTTAGCCATTTTCTGGCTAGGCCTTAAATTGTGATTCTGATTATGTTGAACCAGAACTTTTTTACCTTTTTTATGCCGGGGTAAATGACAGCCAGCACAAGAAATGCCTTGTTGTGGTGCTTCATTATCCTGTAGCTGCCAAAGCTGAAAGTGAGGTGAATTCTTATAAGCTAGACTGTGTTGGTCATTATGACAACTCAAACAGGCTTCCGCAGCAGCAATGTTAGTATCAAAGTTATGTGCCTGATGACAAGAAACACAGTTAAGTTCCTTGTCATGACTGGTCATTTCTAACCTGGCCATTGCTGTATTCATGGGTGAAAGTTTCTGTTTTAGGCGCATACCATGCTTACCCCCTAGAAACCCCTTCAACTCTTGTTTATGGCAGGATTTGCATAGTTCGGGTGGAGGCTGGTCTAGCCAAACCTTTTTTTTGTTTTGATGACATGCATTACAATTGACTCCAGCTTTAGCGTGACTACTGGCTAACCAGTCATCAGCTTTTGAGCTGTCAACAGTGACTGGTGCATTTTGATCATCCTTAGTTAATTCTTTGGGCCTATGTTTTTTCAAGTACCGCGCAGCAAAGTTGCGTTGCAAAACGAAAGAATTATTTAAAGTCTCTAGCTCTGGTTTCAAATGTTTACGAATAAAAGGCTGATAATAATTAACTGAATTATCATGATAATTATGACAACTACTGCATTCATCAAACGGCAAGTCTTTATGACTTGGGCGGTCATCTTCAATATCTTGATGACAATGAATACAAAAATCAGCAGGCTGAGTTACACCGGCCCGACCAATTTGGTGCTCGGTATGACAGCTAACACAGCGATCAGCAGGTATTTTTTTAATGTCTTCTGCCTTGTCTTCAGCCTCAAACAATTTTGCTCGATGAGAATTAGATTTGGAATCTCTACGTTTCTTTTCCTTGTGACAAGCCAGACAACTTTCCTGCTTAATGACATCAAACGTTTTGTTATGGCACTGCTGACATTCAACTTCAATCTGATAATGTCCAGCTGAAGTTTTGCCAGGAATAAAATGACTTTTATCTTCACCCGTCAAGGTATTGTAAAAATACAAACCCGAAACAACTAACAACAATAACCATAAACCCCAGACAAGAATTTTCTTACTCTGCTTCCAAAGCCAGATTTGCAAATTATCCATAATACAATCCCTTTAGAATAAGTAAGTTGAAATGATATGCGTTGCTAATAAAACAGGGACAGGCCAACTACAAGCAATATGTAGCCGTCGACTCCACTTTTTAAAAACATAGAACTCAGATGCTGACACCTTCTCTTGCAATACGATACCCATGCCAGAGACTGCACCTAGAACCATCAGTACTAAAAAACAACTGATTAGCAGAGTGGTATGAATTCCTCCCATTGCAAAGCCACTATGTATATATAAAATGATTAGAGCCAAGATTCCTAATGCGGCATGAATGATACGCCACCAACCTATATTTAAAGCCCTAATGACAGCCCAGCGCCGAGGTAAAGATATGCTTAAACCCAACACACCTAAAGCCAGGATGGTATAGCCGCTGACTTCAGTAGTCACAATATGCTTGCGCTGATATTCGATATGATCCAAAAGCAAGTCTAAATTATTCCAGCTTATTGACTCATTAAGCGCATTAACACTAGCAGGCAAATTGTAAGAAGGAATAATAAAAAACAACAGCGTAAATAGTATAGTAATAATGCAAGTCCACATCAGAGTATGAGTACCTGAACTATTAACATTAAATTGTTCTGAGTGAATCTGGCTGTCTTCAACCCCCGTATTTAATAAGTAATTATTAACGGTTTCTTCGTAATATTTGCTTCCACAAATATAAAACTCAGCAGCTGGATATTTTTTAACTATCCGGGATACCCCAGCTTGCGTAATTCGATTACTGCCTTCCGTTACTCGACGCTCTATACCATTGTAATCAGAATGTTGTTTTTTACGACGTTCAGTAGTGCGTAACTCAAGCTGACACCCTGTCGAAACAGCCTTTTTCAGTTCAGGAAGATAGCCAAAGTCATTATTATTTCTAACGCTATAATCAATATATAGTGCTTGTTTGTGTTGTTTTGATTGAAAATCTCGTAAGGCTGCTATTGCTGGTGTTATACCTACTCCGGCAACAAAAAAAACGATAGCCGATTCGCTATTGGGGTTGGTATGAAATTGCCCCTGAGGTTTAGATACTCTAAGCTCGGTTTGTTCAGTTAACTGATCGTGTAACCAATTGGAAAAAACACCTTTGGCAGTACGGTTAACTGCTATTTCATAATATTCCTGTTGATTAGGAATTGAGGTTAAAGTATAGCAACGCTGTATCCATTTGTTATTAATTTGAGCTTCAAGCCTAATATGCTGTCCCGCTTGGTAACTATCGATAGCAGCACTTTTTGGTTTAAATTTAAATATTTTAATATTTTGGGTACCGTTGTTTTCATCATCAACAGACAACGGTAGCAAGGTAACAGCTTCCATTTTGGCTGATGCCGCTATATCTTCAACACTAGAAGCACAAACGCCACAACCAAGAGATGCCCCAGTTTCTCTGGCTAGCTGTGCAGCATCAGTACAACCAAAGGCAACTGCTCGCTTTAAATCACCACGACTTAGCCTCATACAGCTACAAATTACAGCATTATCAGAAACATCATCAATTGCATTTTTAATCCATAAATCCTGTTTTTTTCTGAATAATGCAAGTTGCCATGGCCAAATATAATGCTGCTCAACAATGGCTGCAACAATATGATCCATATTTTCAAACGCTGTAGTGAACTCAGCTGCCACTAATCGATTATGTTGTATATGAAAAACTGGAGCTTGAGGATTGCTACTCTGATATTTAATAACACTATCATCATCTAGCAAGATATTTTCACATCCCTGCTCATTACCTTCTTGGTCATAAATAACGACCTGTTTGGCAAATAATAACTGATGTTTGTTATTGACTACCTTGGTAATTGAACATGCCCGCCCTTCAGGATATTTAAGAATACAGCTTAAACTATTCTGGTTTTTATAATGACTTTTATACTGAGTTAGAACAACACCTTGACCGTTATTATAAAAGCTACGCATTACCTGCATATAATCTCTAATAACAGCAGATCTTTCATATAGCCTTATAAACTTATCGCCATCTAGACTGACTGTTTTTAATCTTTGACCTGCAACAACTGATGCAGAATGAGGTTTATTCTCAATCAGAGATAGTTCCCCAAAATAATTACCTTCGGCAAGTTCTGTTACTAATACATTGTCCTGAAAAACTTTTGCTGTTCCATCCAGAATTAAATGAAAGCGTCGACTATTTTCACCTTGTGAACATATTACACACCCCTCATCAAAACTCTGCTCTTGAACAGCATCTGTTTGCTGTTTAATAAACTCAGCAAAAATTAATGATTTTTCTTTACGCTGCTGATTACTGAGTAGAGTAAGGTGATCAAATAAAGAATTTTGTTTGGCCAGGATGATCTCGTGAAACTCTTTCTTATCAATCTGGTATAACTCAGCACTGCCCGAAACCAATTTTGCCCGGACAGTTCTCCTTTTCATATTGTCTAATAAAGCCCATACACCAAAGTAATCACCCTCTTGCTGCAGTGTTTCTATTACTTGTTTTGTGTCATCATTGTCAAAGACAGTTAACTCTATTTTTCCTGAAACAAGGATATAAAGACAGTGCCCAATTTCTCCCTTATCAAAAATAATATTATCCTGAGGGTTGGACTTTTTAGATAGGCTAATAAGCCTAGCGTGCTGCTTAATAATTTGAATATCAGTAGCACTAAGTTCTTGCAGTAAAAAGCTATTCTGTAATGCTTTTATAGACATTATTTTTATTATTATTTTTCAAGCTATAAGGTTTACCCTGTTACCAATAAAATGTGCTCATTAATCTTGTTAAATACAACAGGGCTTGCATTTAACAAAAGAATTAGAGACAACCGCCCACTTTACTAACAAATAGAACGTATATTTTAAACGACTCCAGCACCTTTTGCAATATAACCATGGTTAAAGTTATTTTTTATTTTAACAATAAGCCCTTATCTATTTAACAATCAACAATCTAGCAAATGCTTTGCTAACTAACCGAATACTGTGATTAGTAAATTTACAAACTATATGTATCAAGTAATATTCTAAATTAAGTTAACTTTCCTTAAGACGTAACTACTCAGCGAGTTTAGGACTGAAGGCATAGGGAATTGATTTATAAGGACGCGTAAATACATCCATGTAAGCTCTGCTGCAACATCCTGTTGCAGAAGCCTGATAAATCAACACCCTATACCCTCAGAAAATATACGCTGAGTAGTTACCTTAAGACAAGCTATTTATTTATCCTCATGAAAACTTAATTCACCTTTCCTGTTTTAGCACGGAAATTACGCATCCAGACAGGTCTTAAGTCACTTCAGTACAAGGTCAGCCCATAACTGAGCAATTGATTATTAAGGAAGAATGGGGGTATCTAAAAAATTGATTTATAGCCGTACATTAGCTGTTGCTAAGTATATTAATGTCCATGAGGAATATCACAATTATTTTGATAGATAGTCATAGAATCTGAATGCAATAGCACCTCAGTGCTTAATGTTGTTTCAAGCTCAAATTTAGCAATATCATCTCTTATTGAACGGCTGAATAAGTACCCTAACCTTTTCGCTAATTGTTGCTGAATAGCATTTTTACTCTGGGTATCGCTATTAAAATCCATTTTGTCGACAGCCTTTTGCAAAGCACGCATGGAAAAGTTTTCTATACGCGATTCAAATTCTGTAAAAATAGCTGGCCCTTGCTGTTGTTTAATCCGAACAATATCCTCAAGATTGGCATAAAGATTAAACATGCCAACAGCGCCTTGCAGCTTTTCATTACAGGCGCCACCTTCCATTATTCTAACCAGTTTTAAGGTTTTCCCGGCTTTACTTCTCGTTAGACCCGCTATCGATGAAAGATCATCAGTTGATATCGCGGTAACAGAGACTTCCGAATCAACAGCCTTACTCGACACCTTATCTACAGGCTGAGTTGAGCAAGCTGATAGCATTGCTGACAAGAGACTTATTGTTACTTTAGTTTTTATATTCATCTTATTTTTGAGTCAGCACACCAGTACAACTAGACCCCTGACCAGCCGTACAACCATAACAATGATCTGCAACAGTAATCGGCAAGCCTTGATCCATTTTTTCAAATAGTTGGCTTAAGTGAGTGGTTTCACCTGTTATTGGCATCTCCAGCATTTGATTAAAATCACAATCATAAACATAGCCTTGCCAATCAACACTGATCAGAGTTTTACACATCACTTGCTGTAGGTTTTCTGCTTTATAAGATTGTTTCAAAACATCCATATACTCATCGAACTGGTTTTTAGCTAATAACACCGCACCAAAACGTTGAATTGGCATATTGGTAATGGTAAATAACTGATTAAAATGTAAATCAAAATTTTCCGCAAGAAATTGACGATATGAAGCTTCCAATTGTAATTGCGGAGCGGGTAAAGATATACCCTGTGGATTAAAGACCAGATTTAAAACCAAGCTACTGTCTTTTTGTCCATAGCCTAAATCATTAAGTATTTTTAATGCTTTAATCGATGCAGTAAACACCCCTTTACCCCGTTGCGCATCCACATTATCTTCCAGATAACATGGTAAAGAAGCAATCACTTCCACTTGTTGCTCAGCTAAAAATTCAGCCGTCCCTTCATATCCAGGTTCAACTAAAATAGTGGGATTACAGCGATGCATAATATGTAAACCTTGCTTTCTAGCTTGCTCGACTAGCCAATGGAAGTCAGGGTTCATTTCGGGTGAACCCCCCGTTAGATCCAGATTTTTAACTTGATATTTTTCTGCAAATTTTAATGCAATTTGCATGGTCTCACGGCTCATTAACTCAGTCCGTTTTGGACCTGCATTTACATGACAATGGGTACAACTCAAATTACATAAATACCCTAAGTTCATTTGCAATGTATCTAAATGACCCCGATTAATACTGGGGAAATCAGTATTAAGTAGTAAAGGTTTAACGTCACGCATATTGAGATATTTTAGTATTAGGGAAGTTTTGCCAACACAACATCTAGAAACAGCACCAGACTGTGCTGTTCTGGCAATGGTGCAGGCAAATCAATTAAGGTTTGTCGTAACGGTTGAAGATCGTCTACCTCATCAACATCACGTAGACAGGATAATGTTTTAATCTCTCCTAACGCTTCTATTCGATTAAAAAACTGCTCCCCCGTATCATCAACACTATAGATAACATCTGTCCAGATAGCAGCTGGGATACTGCAATTACCCCCTAGCAACCAGAATCCACCATCCACACTCGGGCCAAAGGCAAAACGTGCATGTTGAGAAGATAACCATGATGTAGCATCAACAAATTCTGCAGGAGTCATTTGTGGAATATCGGCACCTACCAATATGACAAAATCATGTTTATCTAACAAGGTTTGATAAATATGCGCCATACGTTCACCCAAGCCACCTTCACCTTGCCAAACACAAGGTAAATCTTGCCAATAATAGTGATTTAACGCCGCTTCTTCAGCCACAGCAAAATATGCCTGTATACCCGCTTCTTGTTTAGAGTATTGTTGCACAACTGCTGCAACCGAACGCGCTGAAGACAAATGGAATTCTTCAGCTATTTCTTTGTCTAGCTTAGCTTCCAGTCGTGTTTTAACCGCTGAAAGCCCAGGCGTTTTGACCATTACCGCGATTGCACCATTCATAAACAGTACCCATTAAGGATTAACAACATGCCGCGCCTGACTCAAGCGATAAGCTGGTATTGGGCGGGGCACAATCAAACAAACCAAAGTGTGTCGATTTATCACCTAAAAAATCAAAATGTCTGGCATACCGACTCGACGATAGCATATCAAAAGTGTTTCCGCAGACGCGTAACGGTTTCCCCGTTTCAAAATGATGATGATCATCTAAATCAAAAGCATGTGGATGCTCCGTAATGGTCCCCATATAGATAGCAAGTTGACCAAAATCTTCGCAGCGATCTTCCAGTGGAATTTTAAATGCTCTGATAGTAACAGAACGAAAATTAACCATGCCTATTTTAGACTCTACCTCTGGATCTTCCAGCGTAATTGGGGTTTGTTTAACCACTCTGACATCAGGACAGCCTAAATCATGCATAATACGGCGAAAATCTTCCCAATATAAGGCCCCCCCTAAACATTCCCCTAATAAAACCGGCTCAGTTTTAAGTGCTTGAGGAATCCGTCGATCGGAATAAACATCAGAAAAATAGATTTCTCCACCTGGCTTTAGCACCCGAAAAATTTCTGATAATACCTGTTTCTTATCAGGCGATAGATTTATCACACAATTTGATACTACCAGGTCTATGGAGTTATCAGCTATACCTGCTGTCGCCAAATCCTCCATATAACCTTGCTTAAATTCGACATTAGATTGCGCATAACCATAACGTTCAGCATGCCAGTCACAATGTTTTTTAGCCACAGCTAATTGTTCCTCTGTCATATCGATACCAATCACCTTCCCTGACTCACCGACTAAACGCGACAATAAGTAACAATCCCGACCTGAACCACAACCTAAATCCAACACGGTAGCGCCTTCCAAAGCTGGTGGTAAAGGTGTGCCACATCCATAATACCGGGACACAACGTCATCATGTAAATCTGCAAGTAAAGGACGCAGGTGCAAAGGAATAGCATCTAAAGTGCAACAGGCACTGGTTTTTAAATCTTCACTGGATTTAAGCACCTGCCCATAATAATTTTGTACTGATTCACTGATAGTTGAGTCACTCATGTAAGCTCCAAATTATTTCACCTTTCTGTTATAGACATAACAGTGTTTTTCAAATTAATTTAATCACTCCTTAAGGTTGAGCATGAAACAAGCCGATCAACACAAAGGAAGTGGGACTTTAGTCCCGTATAAATTGGCGAGGCTAAAGAAGGCTATGAAAGTATTAGCTTTTATCCCCCTCTTTAGCAAAGAGAGGTTAGAGGGGATTTAATTCTAAAACTAAAATACTTTCACAGTCTATAAAGCCTCACTTGCTGCTTGTTACCGTTAATACATCCTCATCACTTTGAATGAATTGCTTTATCTAATACCTGCCTAATACGATCACGCGATTGTTGCGAAAGTTTTGCCGTATCAGGTAGTAATGTTTGCCCTTTTTTACCCGCCTTTAACATCATCTGATGCAACAGCTTCATATCTCTGGCGTAATATCTGCAAACACTGCACATAGCCGTATGAAATATAAACCCCATACGTTCTCTCAATGACAATTTTTTATCCAGTTTTTTTGAAGCTAAGTAGCTGGCTTCTTTACAAGTAAGCATCTCTATAACCTCTACTGATCATTCCAGTTTAAATCCAGACAATGCCGCAATTGCCCTCTCACTCTTGATAACATCACCCAAAAATTATTCATGCTGGAAATAGACATTAACTGGCAAATTTCTTCGCTACTGATATCATCAAATTCTCGCAACATAAACAATTGCGCCATACGCGCTGGCAAACGAGAAATACATTGCTGTAAAACACTTAAAAACTCCTCCTGCTCCATCGCTTTATCAGGCTCAGACCAGGAGGAAAAATCTATTTGCCAACTACCTTTTTCATTAAAATAATCTTCATCATTATTTAATAGATTCTCATCAAACGTCTGAACATTGTCACGTGACGCTTTACGAAAATAATCAATAATTTTATGTTTTAAAATCCCTATCAACCAGGTTTGTTCAGATGCTTTACCTGAGTAATTATCCTTAGCTTTTAATGCGGCCAACAAGGTTTCCTGAACCAAATCCTCGGCTATTTCAGGCTCTCGCACGCGCACAAGTCCAAAGCGATAAAGAATATCCCCGTATTTGTGCAGCCACTGCTCAGGCGTAGATAACGCATGTATCATCCAGATTTACTCTTTAATTATTGTTCTTAGTTCGACCATTTTAAACATAATGAATAACTTTTAGTCGATTAATTAGAAAATTACTTACAAAATAATTACGACAAAGAGTTCTTTTTTAGAAATGAGAAGCCAAAGGGGAATTTATCTGGCTTCTGGTCCAGTGGAAAAACAATTTAACTTTGCTGGAAAAAGGTGGAATGCGTTTTACTTTTCCACCCTACTCTGTTCAAACTCAACATCCTGATAAATGTCGCTCAATGTTAATTCCAGATCGACTGATTGAAAATGGAAAACATCCTGTTGTTGAGTAAATAACGCCAAATCCCATGCAATAGAACGACTATAAATTTCTACCCTCTGCCAATCCTGGGCGATTAAAACATAGTCTTGAAGGCTGTCAATTTTACGATAATTATGGAATTTTTCAGCACGATATTTTCGTTCAGTAGAGTCAAATAACACTTCAATAATCAGTTTTTACTTACTGTTGAAATTTTCATTGCCTGCTTGTTCACAGCTAATATGAATATCAGTGACTGTTTGTATACCCACTTTCATATCGGAGGCAAAAACTCGATAAGGAGTGTCTCGTCCTTTGCCATATAATATCCGGCAAATTGAAACTGGTGCATCCATTTCAACTGAATGCTGGTTTGCTGAAATTGTAACTACTCAGCGTATATTTTTCTGTGGGTATAGGGTGTTGGTTTATCAGGCTTCTGCAACAGGACGTTGCAGCAGAGCTTACAGGGACGTATTTACGCGTCCTTATAAATCAATACCCTATGCCTTCAGCCCCAAACTCGCTGAGTAGTTACCTGAAATTTTGCCTTCTTTTCAACGGCTATTGATAAATCCGAAGTAAAAGAGAAGATTAATGCAAACATAATAGTGATTTCATATTACTCTTCTGCTCTACTGTTGTATGCCTAATCCAGCACCTTTCTGATTTCTATTAGCAAATATAGTTAGCCATAGAGTTTACCCAATATTTCAACTATATTTGCCATTGGCAACTTATCATTTACTGCCTAAAACCCTGCGCACAGCAATAGATAGTTCTTCCCTGGAGTATGGCTTATCCAATAGTTTTCCCTTGTATTTGGCAAGACCATTTAATTTTACTGCCTCATCAGAAAAGCCTGATGTTAACAATATTTTGATGGCAGGGTATAACTCCACTACTTTAGAGGCTAAAGCTAGGCCATCCATTTCACCTGGCATAATAATATCGCTAAAAAGCAAATCAATTTTACCTTTATGCAAAGACAACATCTCAAGAGCTTCTGCACTATTAGTTGCCACAATCACTTTATAGCCGCAATGCTGTAAAAAATATTGTGCCAGATCCAGCAAACCTTGCTCATCATCAACAATTAAGATAGTTTCATCCCCAGTTGGAAGATTCATTTCTCCTTGAGGTTCATTTTTTAAAGTAACTGATGATCCCGCAGTCATAACCCGAGGAAAATACATATGCACCGTAGTACCATGCCCTAACTCTGAATACAGTTTAAGATATCCATGACTACGTGTTACAAAACCATACACCATACTTAATCCCAGTCCCGTCCCTTTGCCTTTCACTTTAGTGGTAAAAAAAGGATCAAATACTTTCTCCTGAATTTCAGTTGCCATGCCACAACCGCTATCACTCACTGAAACTTGAACATACTCCCCCGCATCCACTCCCGGGTTTATTGTTGTATACCCTGTATCTAATACTTTATTAGTCGTCTCTATCAAAACACTGCCCCCTTCTGGCATGGCATCTCGTGCATTGAATACAATATTTAACAAAGCATCCTGGAAATCGCCTTCATTTATTTTACATAGCCATAAACCCTGTTTTAGGACCAATTTTATGCTGATTTTTTTCATCACCGATTTGGTCAACAGTAATTCCATTTCAACAATATTCTGATTTAGCGAAAATAAAATATCAGAATTGGCTTTAGGTCGAGAAAATTGTAATAATCTTTTGGTAATATCCTCGCCTCTTTTAACCCCCGCTAATGCCGAGCCAATTCTTTTATGCATGCTTTCCTGACCATCCAGTTCACGCTCAAGAATTTCAAGGTTGCCCTGAACAATACCTAACAAGTTATTAAAATCATGAGCTATTCCGCCCGTTAAATTGCCTATAGCTTCCATTTTCTGAGCACGGCGTAAAACTTCCTCTGTCTGTTTTTGTTCACTTATATCTTCAATCATGCACAAATGACGAGGGCATGCTTTGTCAGCGACTGACATTGGTGCAATACTCATATTAATCCAGACGTAAGTTTCATCTGGATGACGACATCGCTTAATCATATTAAATCTGGAAATTTTTCCAGCATTTAATAAGGCCATATTGTCCAGATCTTCCTGTACATCTTCGGGGTGAGTAATACTCATCCAGTCCAGACCTATCATCTCCTCTCTGCCTCTTCCGGAAATTTCTGCAAATCGTGCATTAACTTGATATATAGACCCTGTTAATGAATCAATGACAGCCACCCCTAAAGGTGCTTCTTCAAACATGGTTCGGAACATTTGTTCACTTAATTCAAGTGCTTCCTTCGCAAATTTTTGCTCAGTTATATCAGAGTGAGTACCGGTCATCCTTTGCGGTTTATGATCGTCGGACCAAGAAACAACCATTCCACGAGCCAGTATCCATTTGTAGGAGCCATCTTTGCATAACATACGATGTTCATTCTCATAAAAGGGTGTTACTCCCGTATAACACCTGTTTATATCAGCATTAACCTGTTCCTTGTCATCAGGATGAATGCGTTTTTTCCATTCATCCAACTCACTACCAATTTCACTTTCTTCAAACCCCAATATCCCCTTCCAGCGAGTAGAAAAGAAAACCTTATTGTTGAGCACATTCCAATCCCAAATACCATCTCGATTGCCTTTCAAAGCAAATTGCCAGCGTTGTTCGTTTTCTTTCAGTGTCTTTTCTGCCACATCAATACGTCGTGAGACCTCGGCTTCAAGATAATCATTTTTATCATGAAGAAAATCACGCGCCTGTTTCAATACTAGTTGTGCTTTGATTCGAGCTAGAAGAACCGAAGGTACAAAGGGTTTTTTGATGTAATCGGCTGCGCCTAATATGAGTCCTTTCTCTTCTTCCTCTGA
>Ga0209825_1000881_pt1 | contig 16547 bp, 14 predicted proteins | sample EN8Hudsemesocosm_FD_184631 | JGI IMG/M metagenome (GOLD analysis project Ga0209825, IMG submission 184631) | Methane-oxidizing microbial communities from mesocosms in the Hudson Canyon - EN8B Hudson Canyon (SPAdes) (version 2) | ecosystem: Environmental > Aquatic > Marine > Cold seeps | place...
ATTAGGCGTGTCATTTTGGCAATATTTAATTGATCGTCATGATATCGGTGAACAATCGATTCCCCCTCTTCAGGATATCGTTGCTGAACGAGCCCTGCTTGCCCCAGGTTATTGAGAAGTTACTTAAGTAAGTGCCATTCAGCTCTGCCCCCAATTATGTTCAATTTTGCGTTGTTCGGCCGTACACTCCTTGGTTTTCGCAACGTTGGAGCATATACATCACTACCAGGCAAGAGCGTGGGAGTGATGTAAATACAGGTACGCATAGAGTATCTACGGGACTACGTTTATATTGCAAGTAGACTGGTTTGTTTTGCTAACCGTGACGACTTTACTTGCATCATTAATTACCACACTAATACCACAAGTTTGAATGGTATTATTTGCAGCTTTTGTAAGTACTGCAGCAACAGCATAAGTCCCAGGTAGTAAATTATTACATAAACTACTATTGCAGGTAAGCTCTGTAACAGCCCAGCCGGTACTATCAGTTACGGTGCTGCTGATTACATAAGTTACAGTCGGTACATCGCAATTACCTAAGCTAATACTGACTGTTGTGGTTGATGATGATGCAACATCGACAACTCCCGTCATACTCGCTCCTGTATCAGAACATACTGCGGTTGCTGTCAGAGTGCCTAACCAATCAACAGGAACTTCACATGTTGGAGTTAAGATGTCACTTGAACAGGAAGCGCCGGAGCCACTATAAACAAAATTAGAAACCGTTCCTGTTCCTGTTGATATAGCATCAATAGTTATTGTACGGGTTGCTGTGCATGTAACACTGAAATCGACAGTATGATCTGCTGCTTGTGCTGTATAGGAGCCGCTTCCAATGCAAACATCATCAGTATCAGTTAAACCACTATAATTCCATATAGCAGGATTACCGGAAGCATTATCTAATTCAACACATGTATAGGCTGAAATACCACTTCCACTTCCTGTACAGCTAACAAAACTTAATGAGGCTAAATCACCCGTGATAGGGGAGCCCCCAGTGGCATTTAAATTAACCGTTACTGTATGGCTTGCTTGCTGTCCTCCAGAGCAGTTACTAATATCAGTAACTGGATTAAAAATATTATCTGTAACAAGTGTTCTTTGGATGGTTTTTGATGCCAGAGTTGCAGGAGAAATATTTGAAAATTTTAAATTACACTCTCCATGAATATCATTAGTTCCATTAATAATTAAGAAATTATGGCAACTATATGCTCGATTGATTCCTTCGTTGTTTCCATTATGACGTACAAAATAATTACGTGCAGTATCAATAGATACAGGAGTAGCTGCAATCTCTTCAGCAAAACAAACATTGCGATCATTGACTGCAATTCCTAATAATCCAATTTTTCCACGCCAGCCCCCAGGGCCAACCTTAGTCGCCGCTACGGGTGTTGCAGGGCAAGTAAGGACGTTATCATCATCTCCGCCTACAGCACCTGTACAATTCCCGCCTACATAACAAATATATTCGGCTTCAGTCGGGGGGGGTACAAGTGTATTATCTGGCTCAAAAATACAATAAGCCCCCGTTTCTGAAGCATTAAATGTAAAAAGACTAACATCCAGAGGGTCGTGTCCAGAATTGCCATCGGCCTGTGAATAAACAGTTCCTTTCATGGGGATGATTACGCCACCATTAAAGCGAATTCTTGGTATACAATATTCACCTGGGAGATCAGTTGTTAACTCAAATAACTCAATAGCTTCATCGCCTGAAACACCATCAAAATTAATACGTCTCACTTTGACCGTTGAAAGGCCTGCTGCTGCAAGGTCAGTTAATGCAGGGGTATCATAGCTACTGCATAAATTAGCAAGTACCCCCTTTTGCTCGGTACTTCCATTATCTAAAGTTATTACGTCTTGTGCTATATAGGTTTGCTCGTTAATAGTAACCACAGAGCCTGGCGTTGAAGCTGGAATATCAACATATTTGCTTATTTCATCTGATGACTCAGCATTGGTGCTTGGGCTGGATGTTAAGTTGCCACTGTTACCATTTGCGGCATTAGTAGAGTTACCTAAATTATCAAAAGCAATAATACTTTGAACAGTACATTGGTTTTCTGCACTTGCATCTCCCCATTCGACCGTAACATTAACTTCTTTACGCTCGGGGGTAGTTAATGTGCTTACTGTCCAACGTCTAGTAAACACCTCGGTTGTCCCCGTAATATCTTGATCTGCTACAGATGAAAGAATTGAATCATAATCATCGGTCGTAGCGGGGTCAGACTTTATAATGGTATCCCTAAGTTCTTCAATTTTAGCATTTGCTAATATTTGACATTCAGCGCGAGTTTTATTAACGCCACTTCCGCCGATTAGCTCACCTTGCAAAGAGGCGACTGCTAATAAGCCAACAGCAATAATAACAGTGGTAATAAGTACTTCAATTAAACCAACACCTGTATTTTTTTTTATAAAATAAATCTGTTTCATTTTTAAATTTCTCATTATTATTACCAGTCTTTCCAGGAACCTGGAATGATAGCGCCAGTTCCAGGAATAAAAGGCAAGACATCACCGCTGTCACTGTCTCCCCATGGCTTAAATACTAATGTTAATGTTCCTGCTCCTGTACTAGCAGCTGGGTTTTCAGCAATTATTGACCCTTTTACTATTGGATTACCTGCAATTTCTACAGTACCAGTAATATAGACAACTCCATATATAGTGGCGCCGTTTAGTTTATCTAAATTACCATCAATAATTAAAATAGCGAGATTATTAGGACCACCAATCACATCTGTTCCATTAAGGCCTATATTGCCGTCTACCCAGATTAACCCTGATTCACCGTCAATACTTTCACCTTCCGCAAATATTCGATCAGAGCGCTCAGCAATTTCTTTTATATCAGCTTTTGATTGTGCAAAAAACATATCAAAGAATTCATTTTGTGCGGGATCTTTATAGTTTGTTGTACTTGTTGTTTTAGTTGCTAGTGTCAGGTCGCTCGTAATAATGTCTATACCCGTACCTGCCTGCTTATTAGAAACTACTTGAGTATTTGGGCCAGGGTTATTGGCAACATTACAAGGAGTGGCCTCGCAACTGCTGTCTAATTGCTCAGTTGTATAATCTCCAATTTCCGTACCTGAAGGGCGTAAGTAGGTCCCGAAGGCAGCTCCATGGACAACATCTGGCCCGCCCGCCCAGATACTAATATTGCTGTAGCGATTGATAATAGTTGCATTACCAAATACCCCGACTCCTGCTTTAGATACAAAAGGTTGTTTTGGGCTGTCACCACCATTAAAAATATCAATTGCACCGACGCACTGGGAAATAGTGCGAACAGCTAGATTGTCATCACTTCGTCCTTGAGCAATGATCGTTCCTTGAGTCATATCAGAGCCATCAGCTCCTGTATCGCATCTATTACCAGCAGTATTATCAAAATAAAATTGTGCGAATGTCGTTTGAGTGCCAGCGACTGGAGTTCCAGGTAAGGTAAAAGTAAATGGTGCAGGGTCTAGTATGTCTACAGCACCATCACCATTGTGATCTAAGCCATTCTCCATGTAGTCTGCATATCCATCACCATTGTAATCAAAGCCACCTTCCATGAAATAGGCAATTGCTCTATCCATTCCTGCTTGTGCAGCTGCAGTTGCTTGAGTGATACGGTAATTATCTGCTGCTATTTTGGTTTCCATTAAAACTGTTTTAGTCGTAGATAAAACAACCAATGTTATCCCAATGAGCAATATTGTTGCTATGAGTAGGCTTGCTACGCCGCGTTGATGGTGGCTTTTATGATAATTTAGACTCATTAATACATCCTCTTTTACAGCTGCACATAAATTCTAGGGGCTTTCGCTTGTACAGAGCTTGAAATTGTTTTAGTAACATTATTGTCGCCGTTTACTCGTCCTGAAATGATAATATTTATTATGCGTTTTTCTGTTGCTAAATCATTAGCTACAATATTACCTGCGGTATTGGCAAGAGTGCAGGTTGTATTAAAACTAGTGTTCGGACTCGGTGTGTTATTTAGGCATCTCGTTGTAGAAGATAAAGCAGAAAGAGCAGGATGAACATTTGCAACTGCTGCTTGAGCTCCTATGGCCAGAGAACTAAATTGTAAGTGGGTTATTTCAATCATATCTGAGACTGTTATAGACTCCCAGCCATCTCCAACACAATCATTATCTGCTATTTTTGAAGATCTAATTTTTATTGCGCCATCCTCTAATTTAAAACCAAAAAACTCATTAGTATCTCCTAGTGTTCCAGCTGCACCATTAATATCAAGAACAGTATCATCATCAAAATCATAGGCATATAAAATACAGGAGCTTGAAGGTAGCTGTATATTTGCTGACCCTAGCGTAAAAGGGTTTCCTATATTAGTCGTAGAATTAATAGCATTAGAATCCGCGATACCCCCTCCCCAGTACCCTGCTCTCCGAATATCATTTACCATTAACTGCATTACGGAATCTAGGTCGTAATTTAATCGAGCTGAGTTAGTAACATCGGTACTGCCTCGGATTGTGGAAATATAAATGGATATTGCACCACCAATAACTATTAACCCTAATACTAAGGAAATCATTATTTCTATAAGTGTAAAGCCAGTGTTTTTCTTCTTACATTTAACACGCATCATAGCCTCCTATAGCTGTAGCTCCTGCTGGAATGCAAAGCCTAACACGACCAACATCGCTAAAAACAATTCGCAAAGAATAATTACTGGTACTAAACGTAACTCCATTCGCTCCAATTGTTCCTCTTCTGAAACTAAAGGTACTATTATTTGTTACTGCAGCATCCATATTAACCTTATTACTAAAGCTACTTCCCAAAACACGTTTCAATGCACAAAAATCTATTTCTGTTGTTACTGCTTCTGCAGCGTCACATGCAACAGTGCTCATTCCGTAAAACCAAGTGCCATTATTACCCGTGACTCGATTCACAATAATATTCTGACTCAGTTTTATTGCTTCGGTTCTAGCAAACATTAAATCTGATTTTAAGCCCTCAGCAACTTCTTTAAGCCTATTTCGCTCTATCATCGATTGAAAAGATGGCACAGCCATAGACGCTACGGTCCCTATAATAGCAATTGTTATTAGTAACTCAGTTAGTGTAAACCCCAAGTTGTTATTTTTATTCATAAGCTAAACCCTTGAAGTATTCATTAATACTTTTAGAAAGTGTATATGACAGTACATTGTTCAATATTATTTTTCTGTTATTCATTTCACGCTTTAAGTATAGACAACTATTTTTTTAAATATAGATAGGCTATGCTTGAAACATGATTTTATTTATTATAAAAGGTTAATAATGAAGGTATCAGTAAATAATAAGGGCTTTACATTGATTGAATTGATGATAGTTGTGGCTATTATTGGCATTTTAGCAAGTATTGCTTATCCTTCTTATCAAGATTATGTATTAAGGGCTAAACGAGGTGATGCAAAAGCTGGGTTGTTAAGTTTACAATTAGCACAGGAAAAATATCGAGCAAATTGTGTTCAATATGCAGCAGGTATTCATGCAACAATAAGGTCTTGTGTAACTGGCACATATAACTTAATTGGTTCTACAGCATCATCAGATGGTAATTATACGCTTGCTATTGCCGCTGGTTCAGCAACAGGTTATACGATTACTGCAACACCAGTTCATACGGACAGTGCGTGTGCAATTTTTGTTATGAATGAAGATGGAAAAGTTCTATCAGGAACTTTTTCTAGTAAAACTGCGGCAAATGCTGCTTGTTGGAATAAGTAGTTTCTAATGTTTTTGATAAATAGATAATCGAGCAATTCGATTATCTATTTTCTTCAACATAGCCTGATATTCAGGACTATAAACAGATTCAAATCGTTGCTTAAATACTCTATTACTCATCTTTTCAGGTAAATCTCTTACTTCTGGCATAAAGGCGGTATAGTCTTTTATAAAAGCCATTCTTTTTTGTAATTGTCTGGCCTGTGAGGCTGATGCTACCGCTGTTTTTCCAAACTGAATCCCCGCTCTATCACCTGCTAAGTCAACAAAACTAAAACCACTTCCTTGTTTTGAGTCGGTTAATTCTTTTTCTTGCCCTATAAAATCAGCTAAAGATTCTGCTCCTGTTGCTGCTAATACTGCTGATACCATAAAGTGCTTTGCCATATCTGTCCGTCTGTATAAAGATGCTGAGTATTGACGTTGCGTAGCAGGGCTAATATCAAAAGGGATAAGGGCTTGAATTTCTCTTTTGTTTACATAGGTACTAATTGCAATCAGAACGGCACGGTTTTCAGCTATTGCAGTTGAGTTTGTTGAGCGTTGAAAGGCGTGTAAAAATAAAGGCTGTAATAGTTCAGCTAAAGACAATCGCCATTTTGGATCATGCTCTGCAATTATAGTGGTGATTTTTTGTTGATAGAATAGTACAGAATTATAATTTTGATTGTTTAGGTTTAATGCCGTTTTTAAACTTAAATCATCAGATGTTATATAACTGATTAGTAATCCTTTTTCTTGTATTTGTAGCTCTCTAATATGCTGTGCGGTAAGAATGTAAAATTCTTTTAAGGGTGTGTGTTTTATGATGTTTTCTATGATTAATCCGGCAAATTCATCTGCAATTTTTATGGTGCCAATTCGAAAGGAATTAATTATTGGGTAACCTTCATGTTTAGTAAGGTTAAAACTAAAGTTAAGGTAGTTTCCAAATAAGTTTTTGTCTAATAATAAAGATATTTCAAATTTTAACTGATGATCTATAACAGTAATTTGTGATGTGCTGGGTATGTAATAATTTAATAAATAGCTTAATGCAATATTAAGGTCTTTTTCAGTGAGCTTTATAGTTTGTTGTGATTTAGAGTTGGAATTGCTAACTATGTTTTTAGCTCTTTGTATATCACCTCGATTAAGAGACCAATTGCTGTTTGTTATTGCTGTTTTTTCAACTGCAAAAAATAGAATAATGGCAGCTAATAGAGGTAATGTTGAAAGACAAAAGAAAAATAGCCTAAGAGGGGGGAAGAGAGGGAATAGAAGTTTATAGATAGATTGCTTCATTCCCTTTTTCCTTTATGAATAAAGTAAGCTGTAATCGGCAGCCGCTAAATATCTAGCTTCTATCTCTAAGTCTGCTTGGGTCAAAGGGGCGCTTTTTAGCCATTCATTTAAGAATTCAAGTTTAATTGTGGTTGCTTCAATAGAGATAGTAAATTCAGGGGTATTTTGAGTATGCCTGTTTCTATGCAATAAAATAGCAAGTCGTAGAATAATAGTTAAAATAGGGGCGTCTTTATTCCAGGGTTTAGGTAACTTTTTAAACCGTGAACGAGAGAACTTTTTACGGTGTGTTTGAACCAATGTGGCCAATAAAAGTTGATCTTGACGTGAAAACCCCGCTAAATCGCCATTTTCTATAATATATGCACTATGTTTATGGTACTGGCTATGCGCAATATCTCGTCCAATACCATGTAAACTTACGGCCCAGCTTAAAAGTTGGTTGATGGTTTTTTTATTAATAGGTGTACAACAACTGCTGTCTAATTGGTCTAAAATAATATCAATTGTTTGATTAATACGTTCTGAATGTTCTAGATCAGTATGATAATGTTCTGCAAAGGTTTCAACGGTGTTTGAGCGGATGTCATGGTTATAAATTCGACCTAATAAATCATGTACCAAACCTTCTCGTAAGGCACCATCCGAGACAGTCATCTGTTGAATATTTAATTTTTTAAAGGTGGCGTATAAAACAGCAACTCCCCCTAAAAAAACAGGTAAACGATCCTCATTTAATTCTGGTAGCTCTAACTCATCAATATGCTCACATTGAGTAATATGCTCGACTAGTTTATTTAAACCTTCTTGAGTGATGCCATTATTACTCCATTTAGTCGCTATAAGCACTTTATGAATACTACGAATACTTCCAGATGCTCCTATTGCTTCATCCCAGCGGCGACTGTTGAAAACTCTTTGAAAGGGGTCTAATTTTTGCTGACAAAAAAGCACTGATTTTTTAAAAGCTTTTTTGCTTATAACACCTTTTGGAAAGAACTTATTACTGACGGTAACACAGCCCATATGCAAGCTTTCTTTGGTGTGAGCAATATTATCAATGCCGATAATATATTCAGTACTACCACCACCAATATCCATTACAAAACGAGAATCTGCATTACTCCCTAAACTGTTTGCAACGCCTTGATAGATTAGTCGGGCTTCTTCAATACCGGCAATTATATCAATAGGGTGGCCTAATGCTTTTTCTGCTTTTAACAGGAAATCTTGTGAATTTTTTGCTGTACGTAGGGTATTTGTACCCACAATACGAACACTACCGGGAGGGAAATTTTCAATACGTTGACCAAAACGCTGCAAACACTCTAATGCTTTTTGTTGTGTTTCGGCATTTAAGTTTTTATCCTCATCAAGCCCAGAAGCTAGGCGAACCATTTCTTTTAGGCGATCTATCGTGCGTAGCTTGCCATCTTCTAGTTTACATACAATCATATGAAAACTATTGGAGCCTAAATCTATCGCTGCGACACTTGAGGGAAATGAATTTGTCACGGTTTTATCCTGTTTTTTGAGTCGAAAATGAAAATTCTGATAAAATTACTTGGTAATTTGTATTGGATTATATTTAATCCTGTAATTTAACCCATTTTTCAGTTTTCGTTAAGTATTAGTTACTATGAATGCATTATCAATTAAAAATTTAAAAAAAACTTATAGTAATGGTTTTACAGCTTTGAAAGGAATAGACCTTGAAGTTGAAAGTGGTGATTTTTTTGCACTGCTGGGGCCTAATGGCGCGGGTAAATCAACAGCGATAGGTATTATTAGTTCTTTAGTTAATAAAACCAGTGGTTCTGTGAGTATTTTTGGTCATGATTTAGCAAAAGAAAATGCTAAAGCTAAATCATGCATCGGCTTAGTACCACAAGAAATAAATTTTAATCAATTTGAAACTGTAAAAAACATAGTACTTAATCAAGCGGGTTATTATGGTATTTCAAAGAAAACTGCCTTGAAGAATACTGAAAAATGTTTAAAACAAATGTCTCTTTGGGATAAACGAGATACAGTTTCGCGTCGTTTATCGGGTGGTATGAAGAGGAGGGTGATGATAGCAAGAGCGCTAGTTCATTCACCTAAGCTTTTGATTTTAGATGAGCCTACAGCTGGTGTTGATATAGAAATTCGTCGTTCTATGTGGGAAATGATGGAGCAAGTCAATAAGCAGGGGACAACTATAATTTTGACCACGCATTATTTAGAAGAGGCTGAAAGTTTATGTCGAAATATTGCCATTATTAATAATGGAATGATTGTTGAGAAGTCTGGAATGAGTGAGTTACTTGCTAAAGTAAATAAAGATCATTTTGTGCTCGATTTAGCTAAACCAATTGCTACCCTGCCTAAAATTAAAGGCTATGAGCTAGAAATTGCGGATGATAAGTCCTTACTTGTCACTGTACCTAAGGGCCAGAACCTAAATGTATTGTTTCAGCAATTAACAGAAAAAAATATTGATGTGTTAAGTTTAAAAAATAAAACAAATCGTCTTGAACAGTTATTTATGGATTTAGTCAATGAATAATTTAATAGCTTTCCATACTATTATAAAAAAAGAAATTCACCGATTTCTGCGGATTTGGCCGCAGACATTATTACCGCCAGCGATTACCACGGCATTGTATTTCTTGATTTTTGGGAAATTAATTGGTGATCGAATAGGGAATATTAATGGTGTAAGTTATATGGATTACATCGTTCCTGGCATTATTTTAATGTCAGTTATTAGTCACTCTTATGCGAATGTGGTTTCATCTTTCTATTCAACAAAATTTCAACGCAATATTGAAGAGCTATTAGTTGCTCCCATACCTAATTGGGTCATCTTATTTGGCTATGTTGGGGGCGGAATTGCAAGGGGATTACTTGTTGGTCTGGTTGTGACGGGGATTTCTTTATTTTTTGCAGAGATTAATGTCAATAATATTGCGATAACTATTTCTGTCTATTTTTTAACCGCAACTTTATTCGCTTTAGCTGGCTTTATTAATGCAGTTTTTGCAGATAGTTTTGATGATATTTCTATTATTCCCAATTTTGTTTTAACTCCATTAAGTTATTTGGGCGGGATTTTTTATTCTGTATCAATGTTGCCTGAAATTTGGCAACAAATATCGTTGGCAAACCCTATCTTGTATATGATTAATGCATTCCGGTACGGTTTAATCGGGGTGAGTGATGTTAATATTCAGCTCGCTTATATAATTACAGCAGGCTTTATTTTGTTTTTGACTCTTTTGAGTCTTTTGTTATTACACAAAGGTATTGGAATTAAAAATTAGAGTGGTGGGTTAAATTTGTAGTTTTAACAAATATATTGCTAGCCAAGTTCACATCTTGAGTCTCGCCAGTCATTTTTATGGATAATATCCATGTTATTTTTTTGGCTAAACAGTGTTTTTTAAATTTTTAGGTAATATCTTCCTTTTCTCACTCAACCGCTGAAAAAATCAATTGTTCAGTTTACGTTCACTTTCTTCGTTAATAAAGAAAGCCAAGCGGTCATTGAGAATAGCTTGTAAGTAAAAGTTGTTGCCCTTTGCTTTTTTAGCTAATTTGATTTGTAGAATAGCAAATGAAGTATGGCCAACAGCATAATAATATTCTGCTAAATACCTATGTGATTCAGCATCTTGTTTTAAATCGGCAAAAGCTTGAGCTAGCAATTCAAAATACAGGGGCTGCTTTTTTGATTGGTAACTAAGAGTCTCTAAAATGGTTTTAGCGAGCTTAGGTTTCTTGGCTTTTAATAAGGTATTGATGTATTCAATTTTTATTGGGTTATTAGTTGGGAAATTTGACAAAGCTTGCTTAAAAAGGGCAAGGGCTTTGTTATATTTTTGCGCTTTAAGTGAGATATTAGCTAATCCATAGGCATACTGAGGCTGCTCTGGATAACTATTATTTAATGTCTTAAATATTTTTTCAGCAGCTACATAATTTTGTTTTTCTAAATGAACTAAAGCTATTCCATATTGAGTAATTGCTCTTTGGTTTTGTGTACCTTGATTCTCCCTTGCCTTAAAGTGATTGAATGCAGTTTCAAGAGTAGAGGCGGTCATTACTCTTAGTTTTGTTTTTGTTAGTAGGTAACCTTGGGAGTCAGGGTATTGTTTGTAAGGGTACTTATTAGCTCTACCTCGGGTATCAGAAATACGAGAAATTGAAACGGGGTGAGTACGTAAAAATTCTGGAATATTCTGCCCATAATAACGGCTTGATTGTTGTAAACGCTCAAAAAATGTTGGCATACCTCTTGGATTGTAACTAGATTTTGCCAAAGTTTTCATTCCTACTCGGTCAGCCTCTTTTTCATTGTCTCGAGTAAAGTCTATCTGGAATTGTATGCTGCCAGCTTGTATTGCTATTAAAGCGGCTTGAGCCATTTCTGGTGATTGGGTACCAATTAATAGAGCTGCCAAAGTAGCCGCTGCAGTTGGAATAGAGAGTCTGCTGGCTGCTTCAAATGCGCGATATAAATGGCGTTGTGTAATGTGGGCAATCTCATGAGCCATTACAGATGCTAACTCACTTTCTGATTCAGTAAGCAGTAATAAGCCAGAATTAACCCCAATATAGCCACCAGGGCCTGCAAAAGCGTTGATCTGCTTATCTAATACGATAAAAAAGTGATAAGGGTTGGAAGGGGTGTCACTGTTAATCACTAATTTTCGACCAATAGATTGAATATACTGCTGTATTTCACTATCTTGGTTTATTTTTAATTGCCTATGTAGGCTTCGGAAAAATGCATCACCTAATTCTTTTTCTTGAGCGGGTGAAATTAATGTGCCAGAAGAATCGCCTAAATCAGGTAATTTAATATCATCAATTCCAGTTGCGGTAGACTTTGCAGAAAAAATACAAAGTGAAAGAAGGAGCACAAAGTTTTTAGAATTAAATAACATGCCAGCTAGACTGAAAAAGAAATAATTGGTTCCAAGTATTTAGGCATTATAAAATAAATGATAAATTTAATAATTATGTTTTTAATTTCGTAGTGAGATGAAATGAAATATGCGATACAGGTTAATGCAAGCCCTTATCTTTCAAATGTAGGATATTCTGCTTATCAATTTATTGAGGCAGCATTAAAGCTTAATCATGAAATATTTAGAGTGTTTTTTTATCAAGAAGGAATCTACCATGCTTTTAAGTATTCGACACCACCAGATGATGAATTACAAATGACAGCAAAATGGACTGAGCTAGCTAAAGAATACAATATAGATTTAGTTGTGTGTATTTCAGCTGCTCAAAGGCGTGGGTTGTTATGTAGTGATGAAGCAAAAAGGCAAGGTAAAGTTGATCAGGATTTAGCTGACGGTTTTAGAATATCAGGCTTAGGGCAGTTATTAGAAGCAATGTTGCTTGCTGATCGATTTATAGAGTTTGGGTAATCAAATAGCCATGAAAAAAATTTTATTTATTATGGATAAGCCACCACACAGTGGAATTCAACTCCAAGAAAAATTAGATGTGATTTTAACAACAGCAGCATTTGATCAAAAAGTTGCATTGTTATTTTTAGATGATGGCATCTTCCAATTAAAACAAATGCAGCAGCCAGAAAAACAAGCATTAAAAGATACGGCCGCTATTTTTAATGCTTTAGAAATTTATGATGTAAATGATATTTATACAGAAGTTGAATCTTTACAAGAAAGAGGGTTAAAACCTAGTGACTTGAGTTTGCCAGTGAAAGAGTTTTATCGTAAAGACATTAATGAATTAATGCATTCTTATGATGTGGTTTTATAGGGTAATAGAAAGGCGTAAATTAAATTGAATTTCCTAGTGTGCCAGACTTTGTTTAATCTTGATCTTATCAAGGCTTGTTGGTGCATTATAGGGAGGGACTGCATTCTATGCCCGCCTTAAAGAAAGTATTTACTATATATCCACAGTATATTTAAGGTTTGTCACACTTTGTTACAAATTGATTAATTTAAGACATATTTTAGCAATAGTTTTTATTTATCCTTAGCGTGACTTTGTAATTTTACGATTACAAATTAATTGTATTGATTTACTAATTTCATTTTAAAGGATAAAAGTATGAATAGATCATTGGGTTATATATTTTCAGCTTGCGCTTTATTGTTAAGCTCGCAAGTTACATCGGCTGCTCAACCCGGGTCAAATGCTCCTCATTTTAAAGCAAGAGCGTTTTATGGTGACAAGGTCTTAGATCGTGTTGTTGCTATTGATGTACATAAAATGAAGTTGGCAGGGACAGTTGATACGCAAGGGCTAACACCATATCCGGTTGACCAAGCTGGAACGTTAGATAAAGTCTATGCTATCACTCGTGGTTCAAATTCTGTTGATGTTATTACTGCGGATTCTTTGAAGCCTTTAGGAATTATCCCTCTTCAACACAAGCCGCGTTCTGGTGAATCATATAATGCCCGTTTAGGCTTAGCATTGATCGCTGGTGCTAACAAACCAATGACAAGTATTATTGACGTAGTTAATGATACTGTTGTTGCAGTTGCAGGTGATAATGTCGAAACTTCACAGAGTGAAGATAATGGCGGATCTTTATCATCAGGTCATCCTGCATGGTTAAGCAAAGATCGTTTTGTAGTTATTGATAGAGTGGACCGTGTAATTCAGCTCTATGGTATAAAAAAAGTACAACCTAAAGGTAGTTTAGATTACAGCTGGAAAGTTACTTATTTGGATGAAGTGGAAACACCAACGTCAGTACATCATTTATTACACAGAGAGTTAGGTCAGCTTAGTCAATCTGATAAACGCAATTTTTATGCATTAGCTGAAGGTTCAGCCAGCCGAGGTATTCACCCTGGTATTTTAAAGTTACGTTTACATAAAGATGATCGTTTAACTTTAGATGATACTGTTTATTTTGATAACTTCGATGCTACTACTATGTCAGCACATCATGCTGATTTTCATCCAGATGGTGAACATATTTATGCTGGTTCAACAGAGGGACATTTATTTGTTGTTAATCGTTTATCTATGAGTGTTGAGAAAATTATTAAAACAGGTAAGGGTTCTGGACATACACGATTTGTACCTGCTAAAAACCTAGCTATTGTGACTAATCATAAAGATACTTTTATAACGGTTATTAATAGTAAAAGGCACCGAAAAATTACAGATGTTGTTGTAAGTGGACCTCAAACTCAAGGGCAAATTTTACAGTCTCATACAAATTTTGTTAGCCCTGATAGCATGTACTACTATGCTTTTGCTAGTGATAACGGTATCTTTTTTGAGTTTAACTTACAAAGCTTAGAAGTAGAAAGAACACTTTACACAGGTGGAGCACCAGTTCAAGGTACATTTATTAATTGGGATTACTTTTCTTATGGTGAAGGTTCAAGTCATGGTGGCATGTAATTAAATATGAATATTGATTACCAGGGAAGGTGATCATTTATGCATTATCGTCATTATTACCGACTAAATGTGCATATCATTGAATGTCTGCTAGTATTAAGATTAATCTGTGAAGAAGATAGATTAACTAGGCTTTTATAAACCTAAACATTATTAATATTTAGAGTAATTCATTATATGATTCAGGAAGGGATGTATGGTTATAGCAATTGCAAATAATCTACTAGGCGATAATGTTCGTATTTTAAAAGGTGAAGTCACCAAAGCTGCTTATCAAGGAGTAGCTATTGCAATGGTAAGTGTCGTTGTTGCGACACTGTTGGTTTGTTTTTATCAAAACAATTCAATTACAGCCGCTGGAATAATGAGTGCACAAAAAAATAATTTTGCACTCTGGATCATGGATGGTGTTCCCTTTGTCTTTGCATTGTGGGGGCAATACTCAGGTTCTATAATTGCCTATCAAGCAAGTGCCATCATTTTTGACCAAACTCAAGAATTACGTAATAAAGCTGAAGATTTGGAAAAGAAAGCCAATTATACAGCGACACATGATGTCATTACAGGGTTACCAAATCGAAGTTTATTTTACGATAGAGTAGAGCAGGGGATTTTATCTGCTAATCATCAAAAAAAACAGCTCTCAATATTACTTGTTGAAATAGCTAACTTTAAAGAGGTTTATGATACTTTAGGTCGAACAAGTAGTGACCAAATTATTAAACAAGTTTCTTCTCGTCTGCAAGGCGTTGTTCTTGGAACTGATAGTGTTGCAAGAATTGATGGAAATATTTTTAGTATCCTTCTCACCGATTCAACGGGGGATATGGAAACTGAAATATTAGCAGAACGCATTCAAAAAGTTTTAGAACCTGCTCTAGTGGTAGAGCGTTTATCGTTTGCAGTGCATGCCAATATTGGCATTGTTCAATTTCCAGAACATGGAGAAGATGTTGATACCTTAGTACAAAAAGCTGGGGTTGCGCTTTACATGGCAAGTAAATCTAAAGATGGGTATGCTGTTTATGAACCTTCTTTTGATCAACATAGTCCTCGACGTTTAACACTAATGAGTGAATTACGCCATGCAATAGAAAGAGATGAGTTAGAACTTTATTATCAACCCAAAGTGTCTATTCAAACTGATGAACTTTTTGGAGCTGAAGCTCTCGTGCGCTGGCATCATCCAAAGCATGGGTTTATTTCACCTGACGAGTTTATTCCTATGGCGGAGCGAACAAGAATGATAAAGCCTTTGACGCTATGGGTATTAAAAGATGCCTTTCAACAGTGTGCGGAATGGCATCGGCAAGGAAAACCATTAATTGTTTCAGTTAATTTATCGGCTAAAGACCTACATGATCCTGAATTACCTGATTTGATTGCTGGTGTGGCCATATCGACTGGCATTAAACCAGAGTGGGTGATATTAGAAATTACAGAGGGCTCGATTATTTCTCATCCAGAATTAACCTTAGAAATTTTGGAACGATTGAGTAAAATGGGTTATAAACTATCAATTGATGATTTCGGAACTGGTTATTCCTCCTTGGCTTATTTGAAAAAAATGCCATTGACTGAATTAAAAATTGACCGCTCATTTGTAGAAGATATTTTAGTCAGTGAAAATGATGATGTTATTGTTAATGCGACCATTAATTTAGCTCATAATTTAGGTTTTAAAGTAACTGCTGAAGGGGTGGAGTCAGCTGAAATTATGGATAAATTAAAAGCGTATGGATGTGATATCGCTCAAGGTTTTTATTTAAGTAAGCCGGCATCAGTATCTGATTTTGATAACTGGATGGAAAATAGTGAATGGAAATTAAAAAGTCACAATATTAATTAGATACAGCTCCTTGCTTGGCAGCTAATCTCGCCCAAAATGTAAATCTTGCTACAACTGCTTTCTAGCGGGTTAAAAAATAAAGTATTCGTACAAAATAATACAAAAATATAAAATAATGCTTGACAGTTTTTTTTCGTTATTTTTAACAATTTTTGATAGGGCTTCTAATGTGCGACTCTTCGAGCCTATTTCGTCAGTAAACCCACGATCACAACCTATTCCTTCGTGTGCCATAAAATAAGTGTTTTTTAGC
>Ga0209825_1000890_pt1 | contig 16397 bp, 10 predicted proteins | sample EN8Hudsemesocosm_FD_184631 | JGI IMG/M metagenome (GOLD analysis project Ga0209825, IMG submission 184631) | Methane-oxidizing microbial communities from mesocosms in the Hudson Canyon - EN8B Hudson Canyon (SPAdes) (version 2) | ecosystem: Environmental > Aquatic > Marine > Cold seeps | place...
TCATTTTTGGTATCACTTTCCGGCAAAGGTCTAGAACCTATTGGTTACATAGGGAGCTTAATAATACCTTTTACACGACGCTATCACTTCTAATAAATAATGGAGACTTCATACTGTTTGCAATCTTCAGCCATTCCAAGGTTTACTCCCTTTCAATGTTAAAATCACATCTAAAATTCAGCTACAAAGAAAGACAACTAAATATTAAATGGCCAGGAAAAGAAAAAGCTTTATATACAAAAAAATCTATCAAATGACGGTAATCTTTGGAAGAAGTATAAAGCTTGCCACTCCGTACGCTAGCTGAGCTTTTTCACTTTAAACTAGCGCTCAAGTTTGCAATACTTAATAACTATTAGTAAAAATAGTTTAGTTAGTTTATCCCAATAATTTCAAGGTCGGCATAATGACCATCAATATGAAAACACTTATTGTTATAATCGTTTTAGGGTTTGCCTCTACTGGACTAACGAAAGAGTTAGTGATCGTTAGAGGTGATGGATTTTACCCTCCATTTGAAATGATTGTAGAGGGAAGAGTTACGGGGTTTCATATCGACATTGTGACCAGCGTGGCAGCTAAAATGGGCTTGCAAGCTAAGTTTTTGACTGTTCCGTGGAAAAGAGCAATATTATTAGTGCAGAACGGTGAAGCTGATGCAATTTCCTATCTGACTAAAACTAAAGAACGCTCCAAATTTGTCTATTTTCACAAAAACAATATCCTTAGCCACATTAATAACAGCTTTTTCACCTTAAAAAACCGAGTGAAGCAAATCAAATATTCGGGGGACTTTCATCAATTAAAACCCTACACGATAGGGAAACTGGCTGGTTATTCTTATGGACAGTCATTTGATAAGGTTTCCTATCTCGCGCAATTTTACTCCGCTAAAAAAGAAGACCAACTTATCCATATGTTGATTAAAAAGCGTTTTGATATTGCTATTGGAGATAGAGCTAGAATAAAATTTATTGCCAAACAATTAGGGTATGAACATATGATTGAGTTTTTAAACCCTCTACTTTCTCATACTTCTCAATATTTAGCCTTTTCAAAGGCCTTGCCACATGAAAAATTAGCAGAAGAATTTTCTAACGAAATGGCCCGATTTAAGCAATCAAAACGCTTTGAAAAATTAAGACAGAAGTACGGCATTCAATAAAGTCATATGAACTTAAAATAAGAGTTCTTCAGCGAACATCTAATGACAACAATTTAAAAATACTACTTCAATCTACTTTGAATGCTCAACGAAAACGCTGGGTAGAGGGAAATATCATTGTGCCCCGCCCCCTTGATAACAAGGGCTTCAAATTTTCGACTTCCGAGCTGTTTAACAAGGTTCTCTGTTCTGGCTCTGGGTATCACTTCATCCTGTTCCGCGATCAATATCAGAATATCATCGGCCGTAATCGAGTTAGCCCTTTCAATAGAGTCATATTTGTCTCGTATCAGTAACGACACAGGTAACATCCAGTAGATCTCTTTGGCAACATTTTCAATACTGTCAAACGGCATTACAAGAATCAGGTTTTCAACCTTTCGCTGGGCTGCCACATACGTAGCGACCCCTGTGCCCAAGCTGCGCCCCATTAACGACACGCCACGGTGCTGTTTACTCAGCCGATCAAATATATAGAGAGCATCCTGATACAGTTTGTTCTCAGTGGGCGTGCCACTGCTATCACCATACCCGCGATAAGGAATCAGGTAGACACTGTAATCGGTATTAATCGCCTTAAAAAAATCAATATTTTGCTCAATATTTTCGGCATTACCACCGTAATAAACTAAAGCCTTATCATGCCCTTTGTTAACCAGCCACCCTCGGAGTATTTCTCCATCAGTTTCAAAGCTGATTGCTTCAACATTCATAGGCAGAGCACCAGAAATAAGAGCAGGCACTGGGAAATAGAGAATTTTACGTTGCAATACAAATAAAGCCAGACAAATGCCCAGATAGATCAAACACACAGTTAATAGAAAGCTTTTCATCTTGGTTTCAATACCTCATATAGAAAACTAATATTACTTTCGCCCTGATTAATGTTTACTTTAATATAATCCAATTAAGTCTGTTCTAACACATGCAATAGTAGTCATAATAGTTTCAGATACCGATTACTGATACATCATTCAGGTATTTTGTTATGCAGAAACATATGGTGAAAGAAATCAAGGCTGACGTCACCCGTACCCGCGCTTATATAGGTAAAAGTGAGCTGGATGACAAAGTGATGCATGTTATCGAGAAAATTGAACGAGAGAAATTCATCTCCAAAAAAATGCGTGCATTCGCTTACGAGAACCACCCTTTAGCTATTGGGTTCGGGCAAACTATATCTCAACCCTACATCGTTGCCTTAATGACGGACATGATCCAACTAAAACCAGATAGTATTGTATTAGAAATAGGTACTGGATCTGGTTATCAAGCCGCGGTATTAGCCTCGCTGACAAAGCAAGTCTATAGCCTAGAAATCATTGAAGGTCTTGCAGACCAAGCCAGGCTCAGGCTTCAAGAATTGGGCTATAACAATATTGAGGTTCGAACCGGTGATGGCTATTACGGTTGGGCTGAACACGCACCTTTTGATGCAATTATTGTTACTGCCGCTAGCGAACAGATTCCTCCACCTTTAGTCGATCAACTTAAGCCCGGAGGTAAGTTAATTATTCCTGTGGGGCGACAGCATCAAACCCAGCAGCTAATCATCCTCGAAAAAGATTTAAACAGCATCACCAGAACCCAACAAATTTTACCCGTTAGCTTCGTTCCTCTGACTGGGGGTCATTCAAAAGGTCAAGAATAAAACCGAGTTAAAACGGTGCATTGATCTCGAGTTGTATTACTCGCGTGTTTACGAGTCAGTGGGTTGAGGTTTGTATCAATCTTTATGGTGCTTATGATCTCGTGTTTCATCTATCAATTGTTTTAACCAATGCATATAAGGAGTGCCTCCTGTTCCGCGAGAGTCTTTTACATGTTTATGGATATATTCTTTAGCCCACTCAAAGTGCACCTCTCTAAACTGGGCGATTAACTCCAAAACTTGATCAAAAAGTTCTGGCTCTGCATAGGGTTTTAAATTAGGTAACTGTGCTGTATTTTCAATAAACTGTTGGTGCGTAGGTGGCATGTGCTGACGAATTTCCTGCAAATGGTCTACAAGTATTGACTGTTTGTGTTCAATTTTAAGCAAGTGAACTAATACAGGCATAATTGAACTTTGAGCGCCGGTCTCACCTCTATAATTTATTGTTTGTTCCTTCACTCCCAGAAATTTTACGTTTTCAAAAAAACGAATATAGGGTCGAAACACTTTAAAATACAAATCATGCGACATCCGTTCAGGGATGCGTTTCAATACCCGCAACTGCTGGACCAAACAAGCGGCTATTAGCTGTAATTGAGTATTAACCACCTCTTCACTTATTTTTCCTGTTCTTCTTTTTTCCGCATGAAAAGTTTCCACTGCCGCTAAGATTGCGGAGGCTTGAGCTTCGATCTCCACGTGTATCAAAATAAACCAGTGTTCATCATACAAGTGCACAAAATTTTGGATCGTATCTATATTGCCAAGCACAACGCCCTGATTTTTATCAAAGCGCTTCCAGTTATAAAGCGCATAACCTGCATAGTTTAAAATGGGTGGTACAGATAATAACTTGGCTACTCGCGTTAAAGGAACGGCAAGATTGGCAGGTAAACTAGAGACTGCAGGCTGCCCGACTTGATTGACATAAGCTGAAGTCAAAAAGGCAAGCCTCACAAAATAAAGCCTTAACTCAGGAAGTGTATTTAGTGACAGGTACTCATCAGGCCATTCAGGAATTGTTAATAACGCTGCATAACGACGAAAATCGGTCTCTAATAATCGGCTAGGTAAATCGCGCCCAATTTCATCTAAGATACTGAATTTACTCTCAGGGTCAAATTGCGTTAACGGGTCTTTAGCGGGTAAAAAACCACGCCTTGCAAAAGAGTCTTGCGGTGTACTCATATCAAGCACCTCCTCAGCGTATAACTTTCTCGCTTACTTCAGTATAGCAGGCAACTTTTAATCGCAGACAAATATCCCCAAACAATAGATTTGAAGTTTTCTCAGCATTGCACTTATTACCAGAAACTACGAGTTAATATAAAACGTAGTAAATGGATAAAATATCGTTAATTCTGCCAAGTCTCACCTCTAAGTCTAGAAAGTGGCTCTAGTCAAAAAAATACAACGAACCAACAATTTACAATCGTCTTCATTCTAATTACGAGAATACATTTTTGAGTTTTGTATTGATGGAATTTAAACGAAGAATATTTGAATTTGTTTCTATACATGCGCTCTTGATGCGCCGTTTAAACTAAACAAGCCTACATTTGGGTGCAAGCTCTTAGAATAGTGGTGCCCAGTCTCGGAAGCGGCACTATGACGCTGTAAGCATTAATTTATCAGGTATATATTCCTGATTACTGCCGTAGTTTAATAGGGATGTGTTACAGACGTGTTCCATATTGAATGCGGGGACTATTTTTAACGAGTGTCTATACCTTATGCTTTTAATCAATCATCTAGGTCGATGTATATACGTGTCTAGGATGATTTTGCACCAATACTATGTTTTATAACGCTACTAATTAAGTCTGTTTGTTTAATATGCCTTTTAAATTAGTTTCATTAGGTATGCTTAACTTAACGGCAGGAGCTACACGACGAAACTTAGCGGGTTGAATTTCTAGTACAGAAGAAGGCATTGCAATGCCTTTTGGATTTTACTTTTTATTTAATATCTCGGCTTTAGAAGGTTGATCTACCGCAGTTTCAAATTGCTTAAACATCTCGTTTTGATTGGCTAATTCGGTATTTAAGTGTTCATTTGTTTCATAAGCTTTCTTTGACTTCGAAATTCGTTTTCTGGTACTGGCTTGGAGAAGTAATAACCCTGCACCATATCGCAATGGCGAGAACGTAGGAATTCATGCTGCTCTTTAGTCTCTACACCTTCAGCAACAACTTTGAGGTTCAAACTATGGGCCATGGCCAGTATCGCCTCAACCAATGCGACATTTTCAGGATCATCCGGTAAGCCATTAACAAAAGAACGGTCAATCTTCAAAATACTGACTGGTACGCGTTTCAGGTAGCTCAAGGATGAATAGCCAGTTCCGAAATCATCAATTGCAATTTCAACGCCCATTTCACGTAGTTGATGTAAGGTATCTAAGGTCCCAGTATCGTCAGTAAGTAGGATGCTCTCCGTTATCTCTAGGGTGATTCGGCTAGGAGCAATGCCTGTTTTTCTAATTGTATTTTGCACTAGTTCAACAATGTTTTGACGTTGAAATTGCCGACTGGAAAGGTTTATCGCAATATGGGGAGCGGGGGCATCCGATGGATACCAGTGAGCTGCAGCTTCGCATGCAGTTTCCAGCACCCACTCTCCTATCGGTACAATAAGTCCGGTATCTTCGGCTAAGGATATAAACTCATCTGGGTAAACCATACCATGTTCGGGCAAGTTCCATCGAATAAGCGCTTCCGCTCCTCTCAAGACACCACTGACAGTATCCAGTATGGGTTGATAGTGAAGCATCAGTTGTTTGTTGGTAATGGCTTTTCGCAAGGCAGTTTCAAGGAAGCGTCTTCGTTTGGCCTGCTCATTCATTTCCAGAGTAAAGTATTGGAGAGTGTTACGGCCATTGTCTTTTGCCCTGTACATAGCGCTGTCGGCGTTTCTCATTAGCGAATCTACATCATCGCCGTCATCCGGAAACACGGTTACACCAATACTGGCAGAGATAAATGCATCATTCCCATCAATGATGTAGAGTTGTGACAATTCCTGCAAAATTCGATTGGCAATATCCTCGACCAGCGTCAATTCCTGAACATTGGAAATGAGTACTGTGAACTCATCACCGCCAAGCCTTGCTACGGTATCTGAGCTGCGCATTATCTCAATGAGCCGACGCGATGCTTCCTGCAATAAATGGTCACCAGCGACGTGACCCAGAGTGTCATTCACATATTTAAATTGATCTAGGTCGATAAACATCAATGCGATGCTTGAGCCATCCCTTTTAGATTGCTGTATGGCTCTTGAAAAACGATCTAAAAAAAGATTTCGATTAGGAAGGCCCGTCAAAAAGTCAAAATTGGCTTGATAGAGAATCTTCTCCTCATCGCGTTTGCGTTTCGTGATATCACTGAACATTGATACATAGTGTTTTAGCGTTCCATTTTTATTAAATACCGCACTCAGCGATAGCCACTCAATATAAACTTCGCCGCTTTTTTTCCGGTTCCATATCTCCCCCTGCCAAGTGCCGTGTGTCTGCAGGCTGTTCCACATCTGCTGATAGAAAACCTCATCGTGGCGTCCGGAGGCTAAGATTGTTGGGGCCTTACCGTGAACTTCTGTTTCAGAATATCCGGTTATCTCGCAGAAGGCTGGATTAACTTTCTGAATTTTGTTGTCCCTGTCAGTAATCATAACTGCTTCGGCCGCGGTATCAAATACGGCAGCGGAGAGTCGCATTTCGTCAGCCGCTAATTTTCGTTCCGTTATGTCAGTGGCAACCTCCATCCTCACCCGACGGGTTTCAAACCAAGGAATTGTCTGGCTATGAAATTCGTACCAGTGATTTGTTTCAATGTTTTTTGCTTCCCATTCGTAGGGTTCATGGGACTGGTGGTTTTTATCAAATAGGGTCATGGTGGTGCTGACCTCATGAGGCCCGTCCTGGCCTTCTTTATATACCCACCAGCAACTCCGCCCATCGGTATCGACAAATATTCTCTTCCCATAGTCGTTTACAAAGAGTACTTCGCCCGAATCTTTGTCGCTGATATGAACAATAGCATCCATATTGTTGAGAACAGCTTCTAGGTTTTCATGGGATTTGCTCACTTCCTCTTCAGCTACTTTAAGAGTGCTAACAATTTTGAGCAGTGCATTGCTGAAACTCTGTACCTCGCTAATCGAACTCTGGTGGAGCAATAAAGAAGACCCAGACTGCTGCTGTGCCATTTTCTGAGAAGCGAATACCAGGAATTTCAATGGTCTGCTGATTTTTCTCGAAAGCCAGGAAGCCAACAAGATACTGCAAAGGATGGCCAATATTGAGAGGATAGCCGCAGTGTAAATTCCTTCTTTGCGTGCTTCATCAAGTTTGGTGCGTGGGATAAAATACTGTAACTCAGGATATACACGGAGCCGGATTAGATAACCAAATTGATCATCCAGTTGAACCAACGCTATTTCATCAGATTCCTCTCCAGTATTGTTTTCTTTTGTGATACTCCGCAGAGTACGGGTGCCGATATCCATCAGACCGGTGGTTTCGCTGAGCAGCATTTTTGCATCATACTCCTCATCTAGCTGTGAGAAGAACTGTTCGGGATGAAAATGGTGAATGCTCCCCGCAATTCCCAATTGCTGATCACGCCTTATAATTGGCGTTTGAAATCCAATATAGAAGTGGTCATCGCTTGACTGAAAAAAAGTTTTGTCTTTCTGATTCAGGTTCAGATAGTGCTTAATGCGGTCAGTATCAGAATGTTCGTTTTTTGCGCGAAAGATGGCAGAATTGCTTTGTTTTACAATAAAGTAATCCGCGTTGTGGCTATTGCTAGTGTATGTAGTTAAGCGTTCTTCCAACTGGTAATCCACATCAAGCATTAAGGTGACGCGAATACTATTATCCAGTGCCAATAAATGTGTCTGATTCTTTGCGTTTTGCATCCAGTTAACAATTCGCTCGTTAATTTCATGAGCCTGTGCTTGGGTACGTTCCTGGAATTCACTGGTGAGCCGATCATTGTAAACAAGATACATGATAAAAGCAGTAGTGAGAGTAAGCACAACGGCTACCCCTGCAATTGAAGACCCGAGCACTTTTACAAGGGGGAGTGTAATAACGTTTCTTTCTGGTTGACTGTTACGCACTTTAGGGTTTATTTCCATATTCAGACGCCGGTTAAGGCGATATCCTTTCCAAATTATAATTAACTAATCCTGATAGACTTCATCTGCTGCCAGCAAAATATCTTGAGGTATCTTTATCTTCAACTCTTGTGCTCTTTTAAGGTTAAATACCAATGCGTAGCGTTTAGCATCTTCTATGGCGATTGTTCCAGCTGGTGTTCCATTAAATATTTTGGAGGCGATTAGTCCGGCTTGATAACCCATCGACTCGAAATCAACCCCCGCTCCTCCGAACAAACCCAGTTTAACAAAAGCAAAGTTGAGGGGGATAGATGGCTTGCTTGCATTGCGGCTGGTCCAGGTCAATATTTCTGAAGCAGCATACGTTTTACCGCTGGCATCGATCAAACGTAATGCGATGGGATACATCGCATCTATGTTGGACTGATTGGTTTTCAGTATTTTTTGCTGGTATTGCTCCCAGCTGTCGGTGATAAAAAAGTCTACTTCGGCGGGAATGAGGTTGTGCTTGAGCTCTAGCTTGACCTGTCTCATTAAAGCTTGGCCAGTGGGAGAGTTATCAGAGAAGATCCTGAGTCTTGTTAATTGGGGCTGAATTTTTTTCTGGACTTTGACGGCGGTGGAAAAATGAATTTTTTCGTATACCCCTGTAATGTTGTGACCTGGAACATCAAGGCTGTCTAACCACTTGGTAGTTTCGTTATATCGTTGGGGTAAATTGTTCATGCCGCTGAAAACAATTGGTAGCTTGGTATCGACCAGTTTAAGTGCCACTGACTTGAAAGCGTTGTCATCCAGAACAATAAGCAGATCAGGCTGGAACTGAGTAATTTTTTTCAAGGCGATTTCAGCTTGTGCTTCAATCAGTTCGGCAGTATTGTTTCTCCGTTTAGTGTCCATTGCATAGCTTTGGTAGATGACTTTGCTATCATCATACCCTGCCTCGGTAAGACCACGTTTAACCCCCTGGCTTTGTGGCAAGCCACAGACATGGTTATTCTCATAGCTGTGCAAAATGAAAACTTGCTTCTGCTCCACTGCGTAGGCAGTAGGAGTAAACAGTATCTTGACCAACAGAATTAATCCTGAAATAAATCGAAGCTTAGTGCTCATTTGATTCCTAGTTAACCGTATTAGTTATTTTTGTTTCGAAAGGATCAGTCGATCCAAAATTGGGTATCAAGTAACATCCATTGACAGCTCGTTTGATAAAGATAGTTCTGAATAATGAATTAGGCAACTCATCGTATTATTTGAATCTTACAATTACCTACATATATAGGATTGTTCGGTTGAAAAACGTATGGATGAACTAAGCTCTATCGGCCCTTCAATTCATTTTTTATTGAAGTGGGAAAATTAAAGTGTAGCTGATCCCCCTTGAGGCTCAGCTATTGAACCAGCTGGTAGAGCGCAATGAACTAGAAGCCAAAAACGGAGCACATTATGGTTTATATATTAATAAGTCCTGATACTAATCAGGGCATACGCTAATAAAAAGCATTAGTGAGCTTAAACCACAGGCATAAAAAAACCGAACATTTTTCAATGATCGGGTTCTTCTGAATAATGGTGGTGCCCGGTCTCAGAAGCGACACCATATCGCGGTAAGCCCCATTTTATCAGGCATATATTCCCGATAACTGTCGTGGTTTAAGGGCGGTGTATTACAGAAGGTACCATAGCGCTACCTTTCTGGTTACTGAGGAAGTACTTGATGTGAGCCCTCTCAATAACCTAACAGCATAAGTATTTAAATTGAGTTAGAAATGTTAAATTGAAAGGTTCTACCTTTTGATTTAACTAGATTACGGTGTAACGAAAGATGTTTGTAATAGGTAAATATCAAATAATAAAACAACTGTATCGCAGTGCTTATACGGTAGTCTATCGCGCAAAATCAGAAGACAGTAACCCAGCTGTCGGCTCAGTTATTTTGAAGTTGCTCAATGAGGAGTTTCCTTCGCCAGAATGTATGGCTAAATTTAGAAGGGAATATGAACTCACCAAAATGGCCAACAGCGCTAGTATCATAAAAGTCTACGACTTATTTCGTTATCAAAATACACTGGTAATGGTACAAGAAGACTTTGAAGGTTCTTCTCTTGCAGATTTATTTGATTCAAACGCCTTACCTATTGACCAATTTTTGCCTTTAGCTATTCGTATTACCGAAGCGCTCGCCGAATTACACCGGTTTGATGTTATTCATAAAGGGATCAACCCTTCAAATATACTGTTTAACCCCTCTACAAATGAAATAAGAATTATTGACTTCGGCCTTGCCTCCGAAATACCGCTTGAACTCAGCCAGCTACTGGATCCGGCCAAAATTGAGGGAAGCCTAGCCTTTATATCCCCTGAACAAACAGGCAGAATCAACAGACCAATCGATCATCGCTCTGATTATTACTCTTTAGGAATGACGTTTTATCAACTATTAGCAGGCACAACACCTTTCCAATCAGCAGACCCTATGCAGTGGATACACTGGCATATAGCTCAAGGAGCGGAGCCCCCTGGTAAGCTTAACCCAACAATTCCCAGTACACTGTCAAATATTGTTATGAAACTCCTTTCAAAGACGGCAGATGAACGTTATGCAAGTTTGGCGGGATTAATTCATGACTTAAAACGGTGCTGGAAACAGCTTCAGGAAAACGGTGATATTCGGCAGTTTGAAGTCAGTTCAAAAGACATTTCAAGCAAACTACAAATTCCCAAAACTCTATATGGAAGAACGGCTGACCTCAACCGGTTAATCTCTTCATTTGATCAAATAGTAGAGGGCGAGAAGATACTGATGTCCGTCGTAGGTCCCTCGGGTATCGGTAAATCCTGCTTCGTTCGGGAGCTCTCTAAACCACTGCTCGTTAAACGTGGTTTTTTTATTGAAGGTAAATTCGATCAGCTTGACCGGAGTACACCTTATAGTTGTTTTATTAGTGCTATCAAAGATTTAATTGCTCAAATTCTTGGGTTAGATGATTCAAGAATCGCGAAATGGAAAGAAACGATACTTCAGGCCATTGGCCAAAATGGCAAGCACATTACCGACGTAATACCTGAACTTGAGCCTATTATTGGCCCACAAGCAGAGATGCAAACCTGCTCAGCTGCAGAAACAAAGAATCGGTTTAACGTAACATTTCAGCGCTTCGTACGTGCCTTTTGTAGCACTGAACACCCACTTGTAATGTCGTTAGATGACCTACAATGGGCAGATCTTGCGTCTCTTCAGATGATAGAGCAGCTGATGCTTGATTCAACAATAGGCCACATACTGATTATTGCCAGCTATAGAAATAACGAAGTTAATTCCTTGCATCCGGTCAGCATGTTAATAAACGAATTAGTGCAGCAGAAAATCATCGTCACAAAAATTGAGCTGAAACCATTGTCACTTGAAGACATCAAGCACTTTTTATCAGATACATTTCAATGCAACAAAGAACATACAGCACAACTAGCCGAGCGTTGCCTAACCAAAACCCATGGTAATCCATTCTTCTTAACGCAATTTCTAAAACACTTAAACAAGCAATGGCTAATTCAGTTTGACCACTTATCCAACATTTGGTGCTGGGATATCGATAAGATCGACCAACAACACACGACAGACAATGTCATCGACTTGATGGTTGATAAAATAAGAGATCTCTCCCCCAAAGCCTATCAGCTCGCTTGCTCAGGTGCCTGTATCGGAAATCAGTTTGATCTGAACACACTGGCATCTATAAATTTTCAAACACCTGAGAATACTGCAAATAATTTATGGGAATTACTAAAAGCAGGCTTACTAACCCCCGCAGATGAACGGTACAACTGGGCCGAGCACCTGAACCAACCAGCTAATGATGCTAATAATACTACTGATCAAATCAAAATGGCCGGTCAAACCCCATGCTACCGTTTTTCACATGACCGTATTCAGCAAGCGGCTTACTCATTACTCCCTGATTCCGACAAACATCGCATTCATTTGAGTGTCGGGCAATCGCTATTAGAAAGTCATGACGATAGCAGCATTGACGACATTTTATTCAATGTGGCTAACCACTTAAATCTAGCCGCCAGTTTCTCTAACGCCAGCTCAAACCCCATGCAATTAGCCGAGCTAAATCTTCGTTCTGGAAAAAAAGCTAAAGCGTCTGCAGCCTTTGCGTCATCATTCCAATATCTCAACAATGGCATTGAGAACGTGAATGAATCTCATTGGTCTAGCCACTATAAACTGATGCTGCAGCTTCACACTGAAACCATGGAACTTGCGTGTATCAATGCAGACTTTGAAACAATGGATACTCTGACATCCACGCTAATGGAAAATGCGGACACCCTAATCGATAAAATCCCTGTCTATGAAACTCGCATTCGAGCATTTATTTCTAAAGATGACTCAGCGGGTGCCGTCAAGGAAGCCCTTCAGGCATTAAAGCATTTAGGCGTCGATATAATGTTGGACCCTCAATTTTCAGACGTTGAAAAAGCGCTGGTTGCTGCAGGGCAAAGCCTTGCATCGCGAAGCCCTATGTCGCTAATGGACCTGCCTGAAATGGATGACCCACATTTGTTGGCAGCCATGCGGATACTAAATCAAATATTATCGGCAGCCTATCAGTCATGCCCACTATTATTTCCGATCATTGTTTCAAACATGATTCAGTTATCCATTAAGCATGGTAACTGCCCCGGATCTACTTTTGCTTATTCAACTTATGGCTTAGTGCTTTGTGGTGTTGTCGGTGATATCGAAACGGGTTACCAATTTGGACAACTTTCCATAAAACTGCTTGAACATTTGAACACCGATGAATTTAAAGCAAAAACCCTATATGGGGTATATGTGTTCGTTTATCACTGGAAGCAACATATCGATAAAACAATCGCCCCGCTGAAAAACATCTTTCAGGTTGGCTTAACAACGGGTGATTTCGAATATGCTGGTTGGGCAGCCATGATGATCAATGTGCACTCCTTCCTTGCCGGTAAACCCATCGATAAACTAGAAAAAGATACGCAAGAATATCTGAACAAAATCAAACATATGACTCAAAAAACAGCGTATTTGCATACCTGTATTTTCATTCAAACACTTAGCTCATTGAGAAAACCGTTTGATAAACAGATGCTTTCCGATTCGCAAAAATTTTATGGTGATTACTATAGTGAACAAGATTCAATAAAGCTGCATTGCGCAGGAAATGACCAAACTGCACTATGTATCGAACACTTCAATAGAATGCTCCTGTCGTATCTATTAAGTAACTATGAAAATGCTTTGAAACAATCGGAAGAGGCAGAAAACTATCTAAACGGTCTGGTATCATCGGTTTATATTCCTGCGTTTTACTTCTTTGACTCTTTGATCAGGCTAGCGCTTTGCCGTGATGCTGATTTTGTGGAAGGCAAGCCCGTGAAAAATAGCCTCGCGGACGATTCCCTCAAGACAAAACATCTTGAGAAGGTCGAAACCAATCAACAAAAGCTTGGTCATTGGGCTGAACTGTGCCCTGAGAACTTTGCTAACAAATATCAACTTGTAGAGGCTGAACGAGCCTCAGTTACGGAAGACCGTTCTTTAGATACCATTGAGGCATATCAATCTTCAATCAGCTTAGCAATGGAGTCTGGTTTTCTTCATGAAGAAGCGATATCCAATGAGCGCCTAGCGGAGTATTTATTAGCAAATAATCAGCCTGACATCGCAAAGGTTTATCTTACCAGAGCCTTTCACCTCTACCAGCAATGGGGTGCCGAAAGCAAACTAGGTCAACTCCAGCATAAACACTCGCTACTTTTAGGTGAGTTTTATCAAAACTACACAACAAAAAGTACTACAGCGGTTCAGTTACAGGATGAGCAAACCAGTCTTTTAGACTTTTATTCTATTATGAAGGCAACGCAGGCCATATCTGGCGAAATTGTACTGCAAAATCTGCTCGAGACAATGATGAATCTTGTACTTGAAAATGCCGGTGGAAAAAAAGGGTTCTTACTTTTGGCACATGAACTATCAGACGGTGAAGTCAGCTGGTCTTTGGAAGTAACTGCACATGCAGGAGGCCCCATTGAAACTAACTCATCGCCCATAAATTTTGAAACTGAAACCAGATTTCCTGTTAATGTCGTACAAACAGTGATTCGCACAAATGCCCCCCTTGTGCTAGCCAACGCGAGTACTGAATCGCAGTTTAGTAATAATAATTATATCGAAAAACACCAGCCCAAATCAGTGCTCTGCTCACCCGTAGTGAACCGCGGAAAGCTAAGTGGTATCGTTTACCTCGAAAATGAGTCAACCATTGGCGCATTTGCTGAGGACCACCTAAATACAGTTCAGTTATTATCGACACAAACAGCAATTTCGCTAGAAAATGCAAAACTCTATGCTAATTTGGAAGAACGAGTAATCTCTCGCACCCAAGATCTCAGAAAGGCCAATGAGAAACTAACGCTTTTAGCAACCATAGACTCACTAACCAACTCACTCAATCGCCGCCACTTTTTAGAGAAGTCTAAACAGGAAGTCGAACGAGCCCTTCGCTTCAAACGATCAGCGGTCGTTATAATGATGGATATTGACAACTTCAAAGAAGTAAATGACACCTATGGACATGCCGTTGGCGACGAAGCACTTAGGCAAGTAGCCAGCATCAGCAAAAGCAATTTACGTGAACAAGATCTATTTGGGCGTTTGGGCGGAGAGGAATTTGCAATATTGGCACCTGAAAGCACCCTAAATGAAGGTATACAGCTCGCTGAACGAATTAGACACTCGATAGAACAAACAGTAATACAAGTCGACCCAGAATCTTTTCAGATTACCGTCAGCATTGGTATTACTGTCATAACGCAGACTGACGATTCAATAGAACAGCTCTTGCAATTAGCGGACAAAGGATTATATCAATCCAAAGAAAATGGGAAAAACAGAGTAAGCTCTTATGGGGGACGAGTTTAAACTATTTTCATTCGCACATTGGAAAGGTGAGACTATAAAGCTTGTTTACCTAAAAGATGTAAACTGGATCTATTCCAAAACTATCAGGGTAATACTTTTTAAAATGTAATCAGAAAGATGGTAACAAAACGAGTAATACCAAAAGATAAAGAGAATTTTAGCGAAGTGGGTTCGAAGCTATTAATAGGTACGATTTTCGAACCTTGAAGTCGATTTACAATTGAAGTATTAAGAAATAATTGGTCGGGATGGCGGGATTTGAACCCACGACCACTTGTCCCCCAGACAAGTGCGCTACCAAGCTGCGCTACATCCCGACTATAGGATCGGTTTTAGGTAAAGGGGGTATACTTATATAAAGAAGTTTAGACCTAAAAACCGTGGCGAATCATACCCTAAGAATTTTAATAAAGAAATAAAAAACGCCGATAAATCGGCGTTTTTAGTGAAACATAACAAGGATATAAATAAGTCAGTATTAGCTGTTCAAAACCGCTAAAACTTCCTCTAACTCTGCAATCATTTGCTTAATAAGCAAATGACTTTGAGTTGAATCATCTTTACTATCTTCACTTACTAATTTCTGTTTCGCACCACCAATCGTATAACCTTGATCATAAAGCAGGCTTCGGATTTGGCGAATCGTCATCACATCCTGACGCTGATAATAACGACGATTACCTCGACGTTTTACAGGCGATAGTTGTGTGAATTCTTGCTCCCAATATCTTAGTACATGCGCTTTTACGCCGCATAGTTCGCTAACTTCACCAATGGTGAAATAACGCTTCCCTGGGATAGGGGGAAGTTCGTGATTATGACTGGGTTCCAGCATAGGCTTCTACTTTCGCTTTTAGTTTTTGTCCTGGCCGAAAAGTGACAACACGTCTCGCAGATATAGGGATTTCTTCTCCCGTTTTCGGGTTTCGTCCGGGCCTTTGTTTTTTATCCCTTAGGTCAAAGTTGCCAAAACCTGACAACTTAACTTGCTCATTATGACCTAAGGCCTCACAGATCTCATCAAAAAATGATTCGACCATTTCTTTTGCTTCACGTTTATTTAACCCGACCTCGTCGTATAGGCTCTCGGCCATATCGGCCTTTGTCAAAGCCCCCATCCGTTAACTCCTCAATTTTGCATCCAGCTTAGCTGATAATGCGGAAACGATTTGCTCAAAGGTCTTATTAATTTCTTCGTCATTAAGTGTTCGATCTACTCGCTGCCAAACTAATGCTAAGGCTAAACTTTGCATGCCTTCACCTAGGCTTTCGCCAGCGTATACATCAAACACTGATAATTTAACAAGGTCATCCCCTGCATTATCTTTTACTACGGCTTCAACATCACTGAATGGAACCTGATCGTTGATCAGTATCGCTAAATCCCGTCTTACTTCTGGGTATTTAGAAACTTCAGAGAAATGAGGCACTTGCCCTTGAACTGCTTTTTCTAAGCATAGTTCAAACATGTAGACTGGGCCATTTA
>Ga0209825_1000892_pt1 | contig 16387 bp, 13 predicted proteins | sample EN8Hudsemesocosm_FD_184631 | JGI IMG/M metagenome (GOLD analysis project Ga0209825, IMG submission 184631) | Methane-oxidizing microbial communities from mesocosms in the Hudson Canyon - EN8B Hudson Canyon (SPAdes) (version 2) | ecosystem: Environmental > Aquatic > Marine > Cold seeps | place...
AAAATTACACACAGCTATTTCAGACCTTGAAGTTGAAAACAAAGACAAAAAAGGTCACATGTGGAATTTCCGCTACCCACTCGAAAACGGAGAAAAAACAGCAGAAGGAAAAGACTACATCGTCGTTGCAACCACCCGACCAGAAACAATGCTAGGTGATACAGGCGTTGCGGTAAACCCTAAAGACCCACGATACGTCGACCTTATTGGTAAGCATGTAGCACTTCCATTAGTAGGACGACTAATTCCTATTGTAGGCGATGATCACGCAGATATAGAAAAAGGCACCGGTTGCGTAAAAATCACCCCTGCACATGACTTCAACGATAATATGGTCGGAAAACGCTGCAAGCTTCCGATGATCAATATTTTTGATAAAGACGCTGCGATTCTTGCACAAGCCGAAGTTTATGACTTAAACGGTCACCCTTCAGACGCTTACGATACCGCACTACCTGAAGAGTTCGCAGGTTTAGATCGCTTTGCTGCGCGTAAAGCGATTGTTGAAAAACTAGACTCACTAGGCTTGCTTGAAAGCATCAACGACCATGATCTAGTTGCGCCTTATGGCGACCGCTCTGGCGTTGTTATCGAACCATTACTTACAGACCAATGGTTCGTTCGCGCTGCACCACTCGCTGAGCCCGCGATTAAAGCGGTGGAAGATGGCGAGATTCAGTTTGTACCCAAACAATATGAAAACATGTATTTCTCTTGGATGCGTGACATTCAGGATTGGTGTATTTCTCGTCAACTTTGGTGGGGGCACCGCATCCCAGCTTGGTACGATGACAACGGCGAAATTTATGTAGGTCGTACTGAAGAAGAAGTACGAAAAGAATACAAGCTAGCCGATGACCTGCCACTCAGACAAGATGAAGATGTACTCGACACTTGGTTTTCATCTGCCTTATGGACATTTGGTACCTTAGGCTGGCCTGAAAATACCGAACGATTAAAGACCTTTCACCCTACAGATGTTTTGGTAACGGGCTTTGATATTATTTTCTTCTGGGTTGCCCGTATGATCATGATGACCATGCACTTCAACAAAGATGAAAACGGCAAAGCACAAGTCCCCTTCAAACATGTTTATGTTACGGGTCTAATCCGTGACGAAAACGGCGACAAAATGTCGAAATCTAAAGGTAATGTGCTCGATCCACTAGATATGATCGACGGCATCGACCTTGAAAGCCTAGTTGAAAAACGTACTGGCAATATGATGCAGCCTCAGCAAGCTGAAAAAATAGGCAAACGTACACGTAAAACATTTTCCGAAGGCATTCAAGCGCACGGCACCGACGCACTTCGTTTCACGCTCTTCTCACTCGCCTCAACAGGTCGTGATATCAACTGGGACATGAAACGTTTAGAAGGTTACCGTAATTTCTGTAATAAAATATGGAATGCGGCGCGCTATGTTTTGATGAATACCGAAGACCAAGATTGCGGCCAAAATAACGACAGTATTGAACTTTCGATCGCAGACAAATGGATCATTTCTCGTCTACAAGAAACCGAAGCTAGTATTGAAAAATCGATCACGGAATTTCGTCTTGATCTAGCCTCTTCAACTTTGTATGAGTTCATCAAAAACGAATATTGTGATTGGTACCTAGAGCTGTCTAAACCAATTCTAACAGACGATACCAGCAACGAAGCACTTAAACGCGGTACTCGTAAAACTTTAGTTCGAGTGCTTGAAGCTGTTTTACGTTTAGCTCACCCTTTCATTCCCTATATCACTGAGGAAATTTGGCAGCGTATCGCCCCCCTTGCAGGCAAGTCAGGCGACACCATAATGACGCAAGCCTATCCTGAAGCTGATGCATCTAAAATAGACACAAAAGCTTTAGGTGATGTCGAGTGGCTGAAAGGCGTTATTGTTGGTATTCGAAACATTCGTGGTGAAATGAACATATCACCCGGCAAAGCAATCCCATTGTTACTGAAAAACGGCACGGATGAAGATCTACGTCGTTATAAAGAAAATGAAGGCTTTGTAAAGTCACTTGCTAAACTTGAATCTATCGTATGGTTAGATCAAGAAGAAGCCCCTATGAGCGCGACGCAATTAGTCGGTTCAATGGAAGTACTTGTTCCGATGGCAGGCCTAATTGACACCCAAGCCGAGAGCGCAAGACTGTCTAAAGCAATTGAGAAGGCAAGCAAAGAAATTCAACGCTTTGAAGGTAAATTGAATAACGAAAAATTCGTCAGCAATGCGCCCCCAGAATTAGTTGAAAAAGAACAGGCTAAATTAAGTGATGCTAGAAATACTCACTCAAAGCTAGCTGCGCAATTAGAAAAAATCAAAAATATGTAAATATGATACATATTCTTGGTGCAGGTTCTATGGGTTGCCTTTGGGCAGCTCATTTGAGCCATTCAAACTCAGTGTGCTTTATAACTCGCAATCAAGCTCATGATTCAAGTAAACAATTCACCTTGTATACACCGTACACGCAGCATACTGCAGCATATAAAGTACCCACATTAAACATTCAAGACACCACATTTCAAAATACTTCAACTCTAGACAGCACAGGCGCCATTCATACCTTGCTTGTTTGCACTAAGAGCTATGATGCACTTTCAGCATTAACCAAGCTCAAACCTAAACTTTCAGGGCACACGAAAATTATTTTGTTTCAAAATGGCTTAGGCAGCCAATACGATATCATCAAAGCCTTTCCGAACAACCCCGTTTTTGCCGCCGTAAGTACCGAAGGTGCCAATAGAAAATCTGACACCATGATCATTCACGCTGGTGTAGGAGAAACCCAACTAGGTATGTTGAATCTCGCCAATAAAAGCCTATTAGATACTTGCCACCAACAACTCACTACCTCAAAATTAATTGTCTACAAGCACCCCGATATTTGGCAAGCACTTTGGACAAAATTAATCATCAACTGCGCCATTAACCCTTTTACCGCACTACTAGACTGCCCTAATGGTAAAGTTCGGCAGCATGACTATTTTAAGCAGCACTGGCCATCACTCAAGCGAGAACTCTCAAGTTTATTAAGCATTGCTAGGTACCCTATAAACGAAGAAAAAATAGAGAAATTAGTTTTTGATGTCATGGACAAGACACAACACAACATTTCATCCATGCTACAAGATGTTCGTAATCAAAAACCGACAGAAATTGATCATATTAATGGTTTTGCTTGTCGTTTTTTAAAGCAACACGATCAGCAATACCAAACAAGCAAGCTACTTTGGGAGTCAGTCAATGCACTTAGGAATTGACTTAGGCGGTACTAAAATCGAAGTCATCGCCATGAACAGTGATTCAACAATACTTCTACGTGAACGTCGCCCTACACCACAAGGTGATTACCAAAAAACGCTTGATACCATCTACCAGCTTGTTATTGACACAGAGCAAAAACTTCAACAAACAGACTGCCTTGGTATTAGCTCATTAGGTATTGGCATACCGGGCTCTATTTCAAAAGAAACAGACTTAGTCAAAAATGCTAATTCCATCTGTTTGATTGGTAAGCCTTTGAAAGAGGATTTAACTAAACGATTACAACGCCCTATCGCTATCGCAAATGATGCCGATTGCTTTACTCTATCCGAAGCCTGTGACGGTGCAGGCGAACAATACAATAACGTGTTCGGCATCATTCTCGGCACGGGCGTCGGCGGGGGTATCGCGATAAATAAAACGATTGTAAATGGTCCCAACTCAATTACTGGAGAATGGGGACACAACCCACTTCCATGGTTAAATAATCAAGATATCATCACACCCTGTTACTGTGGAAAACTAGCCTGTATTGAGACTTTTTTGTCCGGCCCTGGCATCAGCAAACAATTTGAAAGGCTCTGTTCTGAAACATCTGATACAGCCTTAACACTCAAGTCTGAAGAAATTTTTCAGCTCAGTGAGTCAGATCATTCATTAGCATTAAAATGCGTTAATCGTTATATCGATCAATTGGCTCGTTCACTCGCGAGTGTAGTAAATATTTTAGACCCCGATGTGATTGTTTTTGGTGGTGGCCTTTCGAATATAGACAACCTTTATCCAAAGGTACGTTTAAAACTTCAAGATTACATATTCTCTGACTCCGTCAACACCAAACTCGTTAAAGCTCAGCATGGTGATTCAAGCGGTGTTAGAGGGGCAGCATGGTTAGGCAAGTCTCAATTACCAGTATCATCTTTAAACAAAGGTAAACACATTAAATGAACCCAATATACTTAGCGCTCGACGCATTATTTACACGCTACTTAAACTTAGTTAAAGAAGAGTCTAACAATCTACCTAGCGTTAAATTTGACCCACCATGGCCCTCTCCTTGCCACGTAAAACAAGAAGAACATATTGAAAGTAAAAGCGATGAAGAAAATAGCTTAAGTTATTGGAAGCCCACCAGTAGAGTAAACCATGAACTTTTCGATGATTTAGAAAAAGCATTAGAATTAAGCTTTCGTGATGACTTCAAACAATTCTATGGCAGCTTTTGGTCCAATGGAATTTGTGTTGAGCGCGAAGATATCAACTTCAGTTTAATTCAAATTTGGAACGAAGAAGATCAAGAAAAACTCAAAGAAAACATACTAGGGCATGCGTTTGCAAAACTTAAATCAAAACAAGCACTCAGCTACTTTATAGGCTGTACTTTTGGTGACGAAGTCATTTGTATTGATCATGAAACTGGCGAAGTAGTGTTAGAAAAACCGGGGCGTAAAGCACATAAAGTATTAGCCCCCTCCCTTGAAATATTTCTACTATCACTCAACCCGACTCTAGATGAGTACAATGGATAGCTAAACACCCAAAGCATTTAGATAACGCACCCAATCAAAACTTTCACCTGGGTCAGTCTTCCTTCCCGGTGCGATATCTGAATGCCCTTTAATACGCGATGTAGTAATTTCAGGAAACGCGGTTTGAAGCTGTGTCGTTAGGGCGACTAACGCCAAGTATTGAGCGTCCGTATAAGGTGCCGTATCTGTTCCCTCAAGCTCAATACCTATCGAATAATCATTACAGTTGTCCTCTCCACAAAATGAAGAAGCACCTGCATGCCATGCACGGTCATGACACGAAACAAACTGCACCACCTCACCATCTTGTTTAATCAAAAAATGGGCCGAAACCTCGAACCCTTTTATGCTTGTAAAATAAGGGTGCTCATCCCAAGGCAGCTCATTTTGAAAAAACTGTTCAATATACGGCGTACCAAATTGGCCAGGAGGCAGGCTAATATTATGGATCACCAATAAACTAACTATTGATGCTTCAGGCCTAGAATTATAATTTGGTGAAGGCACCGGCCTCACGCCGTTTAACCAGCCCTCTTGCCACTCGTTCAGCCAACTATTTACTGATGCCATTACTTAATCCAGCGCTAAAGAAAAGAGTCTATATTTAACGAATAAACCAGCAAACATACAAGACAATTCTTTTAAATGAATGCTTAAAAAGGCGGCTAATTATGAGCAATTAATATTAATTTTTGGTGCTCAAGCACACCTAATAAAGCAGATATAACAAGGTTTATTGTTTTGTGGTTAATATCAATATTTTGGAGTTTGAATTTACCCGAACAGGTAAAATATAAAGGGCGCCAGGAAGGCAGCTTGCATCAGTGCAAAAACAATCCTATTGCATACCATCTATCCTTGACGGTTGCCTTCCTGGCTAACGCTTATTCCTTAAGCGATGACGGCATAGTAAATTAAAGAATTAGGTTATGCATACTAATTTTATATTTTTGCTTAAAACTAGTGATTTAAAAGCGGAGGGGCAATCACTGAACCCGAATACCAAACTTTCGAGTTGATGCGATCGCAACTTTTAGTTACCTATGAACTAAGCTAGAAAAGGGTTTCGCAGAGTCTCCCCCCGTTTAGAGCCACATACATACCTGTAATATATTATCAGCACCATGCACCTCGGCAACATATCAATAAATTAGTTTTTTCATTATTGCCAACTTCTCTTCAACTAATGCGATATTAGCTTTGCTTTCTAGGTTAAGTCGAATTAAAGGCTCGGTATTTGAACTACGAATATTAAAGCGCCATGCTTGAAACACCATATCTAAGCCATCAATATTGCCAAGCTCATACGCTTCGCCCCAGTCATAGTTTTTAATACGCTCAAAAACAGCCTTGGCATCATCAACTTTAAAGTTAATTTCTCCTGAGCTTGGGTATTTAGCAATCCGATCTTTTACGAGTGAGGATAAGGTCGCATTTTTAACGCACAATAGTTCAGCTATTAATAACCAAGGAATCATGCCGCTATCGCAGTAAAAAAAGTCACGAAAATAATGGTGTGCACTCATCTCACCACCATACACTGCATCTTCTTTTCTCATACGCTCTTTAATAAACGCATGCCCCGTTTTGGACATAACAGCTTGGCCCTGATTAGCCTCAACAATATCGACGGTATTCCAATAAACCCTTGGGTCAAAAATAATTTTGGCACCTTGGTTTTTCTGCAAGAATGCCTCAGCAAGTAAACCTACAATATAATAACCTTCAACAAACGCGCCTTTTTCATCGAACAAGAAACATCTGTCAAAGTCACCATCCCAAGCAATCCCCATATCGGCACCATGAGCAATCACTGCATCCGCAGTTTGCACACGATTTTCCACTAGCAAAGGGTTTGGAATACCATTAGGAAAGGTAGGATCAGGCTCATGATGCACTTTAATAAATTCAATCGGGATTGCGAGCGCCTTGAATTGCGCCTCAAGCTCATCAACTACATGACCCGCAGCACCGTTTCCAGAATTAACCACTAACTTTAAAGGTTTGATATTCTGTGGGTTTATATAAGTTAGGAGATGCTGCACATAATCAGTTAATATCGAGACTTCGGTATAAGAACCACGGTTAGCAAGGTTGGTATCAGACCAGTTTGCCACCTCTGCTGCTGCTTGAATATCAAAGAGCCCTGTATCGCCAGAGATAGGCTTACTACCCTCACGTACCAGCTTCATACCGTTATAATCAATTGGGTTATGTGAAGCTGTCACTTCGATTCCACCATCGGTCTCTAAGTGAGATGTCGCAAAATAGACCTCTTCAGTGCCCACCATGCCAATATCAAGTACATCCACACCGGCATCTCTAAGGCCATTAGCCGCAGAAAGTTTAAGCGACTCACTGGTTTCACGGGCATCGCCACCCACAACAATCGTCTTGGGTGTTAATGTTTCACCAAAAGCGCGTGCGATATTATAGACAATCGTTTCATCCAATTGAGTACCGAGTTGCCCACGAATATCGTAAGCTTTAAAACAGGTTAATTTGTTTGGCATTTTAGGATGATAGACCTTAGTTCATGGTAAAAAGAAGAGTGTTAGCAGCTTAAAATGATACACAGTTTGTATACCGGATTATAGGCCTGCCATGATTATCAGAGACAAAATTAGCCAAACTAATTTAGCTCTAAGACATCTACCAGCTCACACATTTACACGTTATCTGAAATATTGCGTACTACATTAAGTACATGTACAATGATCGGTACAATGTTGAGAGGTATTTACTATGGACGCAATAAGTTATTCAAATTTTCGAACTCATCTAGCCGGCACACTTGATAAGGTCAATGATAATCATAAACCTGTACTAATAACACGGCAAAATGGTAAACCTGCCGTTGTCATGAGCCTAGATGACTTTCAAGCATACGAAGAAACAGCCTACCTAATGGCTAGCCCAAAGAATGCAGAACGATTGAATCAAGCTGTCGCAGAAGTAGAGGCGGGGAACGTTATTAAAAAAGGACTTATAGAGGAATGATTCTTTCTTGGGCAGAAGCAGCTTGGGAAGATTACCTATATTGGCAGCGCACAGACAAGAAGACCCTCAAACGAATAAACGCATTAGTCAAAGACATAAAAAGACAACCTTTTGATGGCCTTGGTGATCCAGAGCCTTTAAAACATAACTGGTCAGGTTATTGGTCTAGGCGTATAGATAGAGAACACAGATTAGTTTACAAAACTAAAGATGAGGCCTTGATAATAGTACAATGCCGCTACCACTATTAAAAACCTAAAGATATCTACCACCGAGACGCTTCGCTACACAGAGGAGTAATTAAACACACAACCCCTATCACACAGATAAAAAAAGGGCTATCGCTGTGCCCCCCTTATTCCTAAGTACTAAATTTTTTTCTCGGCGTAGCGCGCAGCGTCTAGTCTTTCTCGGTGGTAAAAATTCATTTATCTCTTATCAGTAGTCATATCAGTCACTACAAAATAAATCACGCGTATATACTTTATCAATCACATCCTGAATGCTATCCCACAAGCGGTTCGCGACGATCAAATCTGACACTTTTTTAAACTCTTCTAAATTCTGAATAACACGCGAGTTAAAGAAATCGTCCTCATTAAATGTTGGCTCATAGATTACAACTTCAATGCCCTTCGCCTTAATACGCTTCATAATACCCTGAATTGCAGACGCTCTAAAATTGTCAGAACCCGACTTCATAACCAAACGATAGATACCCACCACTTTAGGTTGGCGCTTAATTATCGCATCAGCAATAAAGTCTTTACGCGTGCCATTTGAATCAACAATCGCACGCACTAAGTTATTGGGTACATCCTGGAAGTTAGCTAATAATTGCTTCGTATCTTTAGGTAAACAGTAACCACCATAACCGAAAGATGGGTTGTTATAATGCCCACCAATCCTAGGGTCTAAACTCACGCCATCGATGATTTGCTTAGCATCCAAACCATGCATTTCTGCATAACTATCCAATTCATTAAAGAAAGAAACACGCATCGCTAGGTAAGTATTAGAAAATAACTTAACTGCTTCCGCTTCCGTAGAATTAGTAAACAATATATCAATATTTTCTTTTATCGCACCTTGCGCTAATAAATTCGCAAAGCTTTCTGCTTGCTCTGAACGATCTCCGACAATAATACGGGAGGGGTACAAATTATCATGTAGCGCATTGCCTTCACGTAAAAATTCAGGTGAGAATATTATATTATCACTTTTAAACTCAGCACGAACTCGCTCTGTAAAACCTACAGGCACCGTTGATTTAATAATCATTAAAGCATTCGGGTTAATCGCAAGAACGTCTCTAATCACTGACTCTACTGTGTTCGTATTAAAGTAGTTGGTGGTAGTGTCATAGTCTGTCGGCGTCGCGATCACAACAAAGTCAGCACCAACGTAGGCATCCTCTTTATTTAAAGTTGCCTTGAAGTTAAGCGTTTTATTTTGTAGAAAGTCTTCAATTTCAACATCCGTTATAGGCGATTTTTTGTCATTCAATAAAGCGATTTTATTTTCGTCAATATCTAAGGCGACAACTTCATTATGCTGAGCAAGTAACATGGCATTTGAAAGGCCTACATAGCCAGTCCCTGCGATTGCTATCTTCATTTTATTCCTAATTTAAATTGGGTTCATTGAGAGCTTTACTTGAAAGCCTTCCTTGTTATCCCGCTTATGCTCAAACTCTTTCTTGTCACTTCGGTTATGTTTTAAGACGGAATCCATCCTTTATTACAAAACTGATATCAATCGATAAAAGTGACTCGCCCTTGGCTACGCTAAGTCGATAAGCTTCGTCGACCAAAGCTTTAAGTCTTTGACTCCGTAGGCTAACACTCTGTGCAGTACTTCCATTTTTATATCTGTATAAGATATGCACTGCAATTTTTCGAAAACCAATCATTTTTTTAGGCAGACCATCAAAGCTTCAGTCATAATTTTTTGTTCATAAATTAACTCAAATGCATTACCTGAATTTTTAAGGCACTTCCATTTTTTTAATTCGAACTAAGTGCATAGCCCATCAATACTTGCTTCGCAAACCCTTAAAACATTTAGCACAATCGCATCTTGGCGTTCATAGTTAGTTTCTAACTCCTGCTCAAACCTATATAAAGACTTTCTATTCTCTTAATACAGCGCTCAATATTTCCAGCTTTATTTAAGAGTATGTCACTCATAAATTAAGCCTCGTAGCTTAATACTTTTCAAAATTTCGCTCCGATAGTAACTCAAACGAACATAATCAGAAAATTTATGCCTAGCAAATAACTCAGTATCAAAATGGTGAGGCGCCCTCTGAACCAATGAGTTGAGGTCTAGTCATCACCCCACCTCTTTTGGATTTAGGCATAAACAATATAGAGAGTGCAATTAAGTCAAATGTAAGGCCTGACCCCTTCACGCCTTAATATTTATAAACTTTACTTAACCACTTTATCCAAAATTAAATTAAGGATAAAGTCAAAATACATATAACTTTAATCCCTAAACTTATTTTGATTATCAACAAACCATCCATAAGCCATAGTCAATCCATCTTCAAATAAAACAGAATATTCCCAGCCTAAAGATCTAAGCCTAGAAATATTCATCAATTTACGGGGAGCTCCATCTGGTTTTGTCGTATCGAATATTATTTCTCCCTCAAAACCGACTACTTTTGCAACCGTCTCAACTAATTCACGTATTGTACAGTCAACACCTGTGCCTACATTGATATGACTTAGCATAGGCTCTGTATTTTCATCATATGTAGTTTTATCTAAATTCATTACATGGATAGAGGCATCCGCCATATCATCAACATATAAAAACTCACGCATTGGTTTGCCACTGCCCCATGCAATCACTTCTTTGTCACCATTCAATTTTGCTTCATGGAAGCGACGTAATAACGCTGGAATTACATGGCTATTTTCAGGATGAAAGTTATCAAAAGCGCCATATAGATTCGTTGGCATTACACTACGGTAATCTCGACCATATTGGCGGTTATAACTTTCACAAAGTTTAATGCCCGCAATTTTAGCTATAGCATAAGGCTCATTTGTTTCTTCAAGTGTACCCGTTAACAAAGCTGTTTCTTTCATTGGCTGCTCTGCTAATTTAGGGTATATGCAAGAAGAACCCAAAAACAATAATTGCTGAATATTTGCTAAATGCGCACTGTTAATGATATTGCATTGAATCATTAGGTTTTCGTAAATAAAATCGGCTGGATAGGTATTATTAGCCAATATCCCGCCCACTTTAGCTGCCGCTAAATATACTTGATCAATTTTTTCTGTTTGAAAAAACTCAAGTACAGTTTGCTGATTCGTTAAATCTAGTTCTTTACGTGAGCGGGTGATTATTTCTATGTTTTCAGTTTTACTTAACTGACGAACAATAGCTGAGCCAACCATGCCATTATGGCCTGCAACATAAATTCTCTTTTTAATATTCATAAGCGTCTTCTAACAAAAAATCACCGGTTAATTCAAACATAAATCTAAAAGTAATTTCACCACAAAGAGAAATGAGGTGCTTCGCGCTACACAGAGTTGGCATTTGTATGTAAAACATGACACACCCTCCCTCTTTTTATCAGCCTACCCCGTGGTAAAAATTAACCCCTAACTTTCAAGGTTCACCGCAAGATTGTAACCATGTTCTTTTAAAATCGCATGTTGCTTGGCTTTATTTAAGTCATTTTCTACCATTTCGGCACACATCTCTTCAACAGTAATCTGTGGAACCCAACCAAGTTTTTCTTTTGCTTTAGTAGGGTCACCTAATAGCGTTTCAACTTCTGCAGGACGAAAATAACGCGGGTCAACTTTAACAATCACATCACCAACGCTTAATGCTGGTGCATTATCCCCCGTAATAGCAGTTATAGTGGCAACTTCATCAAGTCCTTCACCTGTAAACTCAAGTTCAATACCTACTTCTTTTGCTGTCAACGTAACAAATTCACGTACAGAAATTTGCTTACCTGTTGCAATTACAAAGTCATCTGCTTTGTCTTGTTGTAGCATCATCCATTGCATACGAACATAATCTTTCGCATGACCCCAATCACGCAGGGCATCCATATTACCTAGAAACAAACATTTATCTAACCCATGTGAAATATTAGCGATTGCACGGGTAATTTTACGTGTTACGAAGGTTTCACCACGACGAGGTGATTCATGGTTAAATAAAATACCGTTACACGCATACATACCATATGATTCACGGTAGTTAACCACTATCCAATAGGCGTACATTTTTGCAACTGCATATGGAGAGCGCGGGTGAAATGGTGTAGTTTCTTTTTGCGGAATTTCTTGTACTTCACCATATAATTCGGATGTAGATGCTTGATAGAATTTAGTGGTTTTTTCCATACCTAAAAAGCGAATAGCTTCTAACAAACGTAATGTCCCAAGGGCGTCAACGTCTGCAGTGTACTCTGGCGCCTCAAAGGATACCGCCACATGTGATTGAGCACCCAAATTGTAAACTTCATCCGGCTTTACTTCTTTTAATATACGAGTAAGGTTAGATGAATCGGTTAAATCCCCATAATGTAAAAAGAATTTTTGATTTTTTTCGTGATTATCTTGATAAATATGATCGACGCGCTGAGTATTTAAAGACGATGCGCGGCGTTTAATGCCGTGAACGTTATAGCCTTTTTCTAATAGTAGTTCAGCAAGGTATGAACCGTCCTGGCCGGTTATACCTGTTATTAATGCTACTTTTGTTTTGCTCATTTTTATTCCTAACTTTACTAAGGGTTGTGGTAGTCAAGCGCCCTTATACATTTTTTGTTTGTAAAAGAAGCATCTGTATTTTGCCTCTTTTGAAAATACCATTTGGTGTGCTTATGCACACCACTCACTATTAAAACGGATTGTTCTGAAAGCCACTTGTAGTTGCTGAATTAACTTTGGGTAAGCATCTAAAAGTGCTCAATTCCAATTTCATAGGTCAGTACTACATAATAAATATTCTGCCACCATTACCTGTTAGATTATTATAGCAGTCCTGATAGGTTATCATTATAGCAGTCCTGATAGATGCCTTTAGGTATGCCATTATGGGGTTTATATTTTCCCCGTCCACTCTCTGTTCGGCCTTTAGTAGGCGCATAAAAGCATTCCCTATAGTTTCATCTTTTAGAATTAGCCACCGAGTAAAAGCCAATACCCTTGAACCAGCTGATTAAGACGCGGATATTACCCAATAAACAGATCTATTTTTTAATTTTTTGTTAATTAGTACCTATCCTGAAATAGGTATTATCCAATAATTCTGGTTTCTGCTAATCTTTTCTCATGACTTTATCAGCGAACAATACTCCTCTCATAAAATGCTTCATGTATTAGATGTTTTAAGAGCTTTAATCTTTTCTGGATGCAGTGCGTAACGCCCATTAAATTCTCATGGGCTTAGTTCAGAAGTATTTAAATCTTATATATTGTTTGTGATAATTTTTTTGCATTTCCAGCAATAGCTAATTGCTATTAAATTTTCTTTGCTGCTATTTTATAATGTTTGTTTGGTTTCATCATCGACATGCACAATGCGTATTTCGCCCAGTTTACGGCGCACTTTTTTAACGAAATTTAGAAAGTCATTTTGACGAGCATTTCCCCACGAGGTGATATGGTAAAGCGCCCACTGAATTCAATACGTAGAGGTCTAGCCATTATTCCACGCCTTTGAGTTTAGAGGTAAATATTGCCCAGCAATGTTGAGCGTGTCAAATGTAAGGCCAGCCCTCAAAGACCTTCTTTGATTTAATCTGACAACTTATGCTAAGCCAGTTTTTTTGTCCCTTCAGAAATATGCACGACAACCCTTTTTGATTCAGAGTCTTCGCTTACCAATGATGCAGACTCATTTCCTCTTTCATTGCCCAGGCTATTTTGAGATTGTAACCAAACGGAGTCATTGATCTCACTCGAAGGCGTATAACCAAGCGGCGCCTTTATTAAAACATCACGCACAGACTGACAATCAAACAAATAACTGTATTGATCAATTTTCCCTAAAATCACCTCAACATCAGACCAAGACAAAGAAAGTTCCCGTGCTTTCATAATTCGAGAATGAGAAGTTGCCGAAGGATTATTTCCAATCAACAGCTCTTCGTATAATTTTTCCCCTGGACGTAAGCCGGTATAATGTATTTCTATATCACCATCAGGATTTTCTTCACTTTTAACCTCTAAACCCATTAGATGAATGAGTTTTTCTGCTAAATCCGAAATCCGAACCTGCTCCCCCATATCCAATAGAAATACATCGCCCCCCTCACCCATAGAGCCAGCCTGTATTACCAGCTGTGCCGCTTCAGGAATCGTCATAAAGTAACGCGTGATATTTCGATGAGTAACCGTTAAAGGCCCTCCTTCTTGTATTTGGCGCCTGAATAACGGCACAACAGAACCAGAAGAACCTAATACATTCCCAAAGCGTACCATACAAAAACGGGTTTCTTGCTGGCGCTGCGCTAAGCCTTGCAAAACCAATTCCGATAGTCGCTTAGTTGCACCCATAACATTAGTAGGTCGTACGGCTTTGTCTGTTGAAATGAGAATAAAAGTCTCAACACCAGACTTAATTGCCGCCTCAGCACAATACCAAGTACCAAAAACATTATTTCTAACACCTTCGATAACATTCTGTTCAACTAGCGGAACATGTTTATAAGCAGCGGCATGATAAACGGTATTAACTTCAAAACTCTTCATGATGACCTCCATACGATGCTGCTTTTGTACAGACCCTATCACACCATGAACCTCGATCGCCAAGCCCCTTTTGGTAACAAATAAACTTATTTCTTGTTCAATTTTATATAAAGCAAACTCTGAAAGCTCAAATAAGACAACTTTACTTGGCTTTAAACGAATTATTTGTCGACAAAGTTCTGAACCTATCGAACCGCCTGCCCCCGTTACCATTACTGACTTTCCAGTAATGCAGTCCGATAGTAGCTCTTTATCAGCTGAAACCTCATCTCGACCTAAAAGATCTTCAATTTCAACGTCGCGTATTTCTTCTATTCGGGCCTTACCACTAACAACATCATTAATTTGAGGAATCGTTTGGACAACCACAGAATAAGGTTCAAGCTGACGGATAATTAAACTACGTTTAGAGCGAGGAGCATGCCCAAGTGCTAACAACACTCTCTTAGCACCATATTTGCTAACCACGCCAGCCATAGCATTAGGAGAATAAACACGAATGCCATTCAAGATACTCCCCTGCTTAGAAACATCGTCATCTATAAAAGCAATTGGCTGTAACTGTTTAGCATGAAATAAAATTGAACTTAACTGTAAACCCGACTTACCTGCGCCATAAATAATTACTCGCTCTTTTTCTTTCATTATATTTCGATGAACAACTGAACGCACAACCATTCGAGTGCCACCGACAAATATCATCGCCAAACACCAATATATGATAGGGACCGAACGCGGAATAGGCGTTTGAAAAGCAAAGCTAACAACCGAAAGCACCAATGCAGAAAGAGAGACACCCAATATTATAGCAACCATGGCATGATTGCTCATGTAACGAATTACCGCGCGGTAAAGTCCTAAACGTGCAAAAACAAATATACTAGAAAGAACAGTTACAATGGCTACAGCCCAAACTTTTGGCTCACTCGTTACATATAAACTATCTAATCTTAAGCTTAAGGCTAACCAGATGGCAAAAGGTAAACAAACTGAGTCAGTTAATATGGATACAATGCGCTTTTGATAGCGGGGTAAATACAGCAATTGTTTTAACACGTTTAATCTATCCTTAGGCTTTGTGCGGGCAAGATATGTAAATAAAACTATTCGAAGTCGATAAATACTCAGCTTACACGATTACCAGACCTCTTGCCTATCATCGTAACAATAATTAATTTAAAATAATTGACAAATGATAGCCCACTAATCATCTTCGAAAAGCGTATTTACCTCAGGAAGCGTAAATTAATACCGTCAAGCAAGATAGAGTCATGAACCAAAGCCCCCACCTCTCTTTTGGCAAGCATTAAAGCCTTATCTCTGTTCGGTTTAATCTTTGAGATTAATAAATCATCACTACCCATTGGGCATCTTGTATTTTACAGGCTCTTCACATCTCAAGACCTTAAATAAATGAATTATCTTTGTCAATCTTATGGATGTCCTTTTATTTTCTCGGTATGTATAGAAGTATGGCTACCAACATCGAAGGGCATTAAAGGCGCCTCAGGCAATTCATTTACGCTTAAATTCAGTTTTAGCCAGTTTTGGTAGTCAATACGTTTACCCAAACCTTGCACTGGCTCAAGGTCTTTTTTCATCCCTCCTCGTTCTGAATTTAAGTCAACGTATGCCATTCAGCTTAATACCGTCGCCTCATCCAGCAAGCCTGACTTTTAAATCGGCCTTCCCAAAAGCGCCCTGCACACCCTTCTTCTTGGTTAGCCATACGTGTAATCTTCTCATTCACTCCACGCATAAACCAAATAATACGACATAAATGTTCACGCCATAATGCTATGTACTCATTTACATTTAACAAGCTTGCTTTGTCCATCTCGGTAGAGTCAGTT
>Ga0209825_1000902_pt1 | contig 16092 bp, 12 predicted proteins | sample EN8Hudsemesocosm_FD_184631 | JGI IMG/M metagenome (GOLD analysis project Ga0209825, IMG submission 184631) | Methane-oxidizing microbial communities from mesocosms in the Hudson Canyon - EN8B Hudson Canyon (SPAdes) (version 2) | ecosystem: Environmental > Aquatic > Marine > Cold seeps | place...
CAAGTGTTTTAGGGGGGCCGCCCAAGTTACCCAGGCGGCCATAAATCACACACCCGTAATTTTTTAAAAGGATAGGAAAATGAAGCTATACGCCATTGTGGGCTCGCCCAATTCACGCAAGGTATTGGCCGTGGCCCGTCACGCAGGCCTTAACCTAGACATTGAATATATGGACCTGTTTGCGGGGGACACACAGAATCCCAATTACACGGCGTTAAATCCCAATGCCATGGTGCCCACCTTGGTGGATGGGGATTTAACCCTATGGGAGTCTAATGCCATAAACCAATACTTGGCCGAGCGCTCTGAAAACCAAACCCTGTTTCCCAAGGACCTTGCTTTGCGAGCCGACATTGTGCGCTGGCAGTGCTGGGAGCTTGCGCACTTTAACCAAGCCTTTGGCACCCTGGCACTTGAGGCCGTGGCCAAACCCTCATTTATGGATGCGCCGGGCAATCAAGCGATTATTGATTGGAGCAAAGCGCAACTCACCCGCTTTGCAGGTGTACTAAACCAACACCTGCAGGGGCGCGAATATGTGGTGGGAGACACAGTTACTCTTGCCGATTATTCCATGATTCATGTGGAGTTTTTTAAGGAAGCGATTCCCTTCGATTGGAGCCCTTACCCTAATGTGAATGCCTATTTTGAGCGTATGCGCAAAGATGTGCACTGGGCAGCCACCGCTCCCACCAGCCCGGATGCCATTGGCCGAATTCCTGAATCACTTAACAGCGTATAACCAGGCTGGCCATGGCGGTGGGGCGAACTGCAGGGTACCTGCCCTGCTACGCCAGGTTAGTTAACTTTTATCCACTACCCTAAACTGGGGTGAGTGGCTTTCAAACTGCTGGAACTCTTGTGTGTTTAATCGGTAGTTTCCTAAATGCTTAATGCGGTAGGTACCACTTTGCATTTTTTCAGGCACGGTCCAACTCACTCGCGCCACCATCCCATCCCCTTCTTCTTCCCAACGAATAATGGTTGACCAGGCCATGTCACTTAACACGGGGTGCCAGACATCCCCTTGTTTGCGCTCTATGCTCACAAAGGCATCGTCACTGCGATAACCCGTAGACGGATTACCCGACCAAAATGCCACCGATACTTTTTCGCCCTTTTTAATCACCGTGGTATCTAGCGAAATAACTTCACCAAAGGATTTTCCTTCAGGTATTTCATCTACCGTTTCAAAAAATAAATCCATTACCGGCGCCTTGCCACGCCAGTCATCATATTGCAGGGCACTTAATTTCACACTTGAGTCATTAAGTGACTTTGCTAAGGGGGTTAATGTTTGCAGGTAAGCGGGCAAGGTCCATTTTCCATGCAATGTGTGCCCCCCTTCATATTGCTGGGTTTGGTATTCCTCTGGGGTAGTAATGTAGCCCGCGTAGCCGTTTGCATAACCGGCAATCACTATGTGCTTTGCCCAGTCCCCCAATGCGCCTTTTACCGCCTCACGAATACGACGGGCCGACATGGTGGTAATTTCCGCAGGCATGGCCACTATGGCCAATGACCCCAAACGAGAAATAGTAAGGGAGCGAATTTGTGACTGAAGCGGTACCTCACCCGAACCGGTTTCAAACAAAATGGCCTTGGGAGCCTGGCAATCTTTTACGGGCTGGGTCCAAGCGGGCGTGCCGGTCACCATTCTAATGGTAAAATCTAACCACCATTTTTGATCTTTCATGCCTTCACTAAACAAAAAGTGGCCGCCGCCGTCTTCGCTAGAGCCCCCTGCAAAAGCATAACCATAAGCCGACGGACAAGTTACCTGCGCGCCTGCTTTAGTAAATTCATCCCTCACCAATAGGTTAGACATATCTATGTACAGTTGGCGACTTTCAATGGGGCCGGTGATTTGCTGACTTGCGTTATTAAAAAGAGATTGCGCCACGTCCAGCTGGCGCTGGCCAATAATTTGCGTGGAATCCATGTCGGTTTTACCTGGACCTGTGTTATTTAAATTTAGATTTGGGGTCACATCTCCTGGCGTAGATTGGGCAAAGGCCGCGATAAAGTTTTCATCAAGTACTGCCTTTTTGTAATTTGCAGAACCTTGCTCCCACGTGAGGGACGCATACCCTTTGTGATCACCGGATATAAGCTGGTTATCAAAGGTCATGGAAGTTGGGTGCACCGCAAACCAGTTGATGGCGGCCAAGGCGCTTTGTTCGCCTTGTAGTCGTAACAAGGTCATATCTAAATCCATGGCCCCATCATAGTTGGCCCGCTCGTTACTTGGGTTGGCGTCATAGGCCTTCATGGAGCGGTTGGCCCCGGCGCCAATCACATCCCCGCTATTAATTAAAATATTGCCCGGTTGTAAATTACCATGGGCGGCTTCAATGGATTTTACTATGCCACCCACAATGCGATCAAAATGGCTAGGGTTTAATGCCCCCACTAACCCCGCTGCCATGCGAGTATGGCTATAACCATCTGGCCCGGAATGGGTATGGGTGGCCGATAGAATGGTATTGTTTTTATTGTATAAGTCTTGAAATTTCACCTTTAAGCGATCTAACACTTCTAGAAAAATATGGTGTTCAATGCTGCCCACATCCACGCTGGCAAACAGCAGACGGTTTTGTGTTTTAGGATCAACAAAGATAAAAGCGCGGGACTTTAAACGGGTGTGAATGCCCTGGGTGTTTTGCCCTGGTTTGGCGTATCCCCACATGGGGCTACCAAAGGCGGGTCCGGTCACATCGGCCATGCCTGTGCCGATTAAATATTGTGTGGATTCACGAGTTTTATCATTGCTGATTGCCTGCTTGTACACAGCGGCACTGGCTGTTGCCATAAAGGCAAACATTAACAAAAGAATGTAGGGGGCGTACCGGATAACCATTTTGGACCTCGCTATTATTATATTGGGCTGGGGGTTAAATGCTCATAGAACTATGAAGTACGGCGCTGTTTCTGACAATGTCCTCACTGGCCACATGGGCATTTATGGATAACGCCCTTGTGCCCAATCCAATCCAATCTAGAAAAAGTAATGAACAAATTAAATTTTAAGCCCTTATTTACTTAAAAGGAAAAGGCTTTACAACTACATCACTTCGCAATCGCCACACTAACCGCCCCCAACCAGTCAGCACTTACCGTGACTTCATTACCCGCTTTAAGAAATTTATTGGCACTGCTTTGTTTTTGGCTTATGGCCAATTTTTGAAAACGATCCAGCTTAATAAGTTTGGCCAATCTGGCTTTCCATCTGGGCACGTTAAAGGTTACGCCGCCAGGAGTGCCGGTGAGTATGATGTCGCCTTTGTTCATGGCCGTATTAGGATATTTTTTGTGAATAAAACCCAGCATATCTGCTGGGGTGTAAATTAAATTACGGGTATTTTCATTTTGTCGTAGCTCACCATCCACATGGGTTTGCAACGTGACACAGGGTATGGCATTGGCTTGTTGAATATCGGGTACCCAAGGCTGTTCATTTATAGGGGTAAAACCCGGATGGCTTTTAGAAGCCCCCCAATAGTCATAACGATTTTTTTGATCTTCCCCTAATATGGCAATGCTTCTGGCCGACAAATCATTGGCCACCAAAAAGCCTATTTTTGGTACAAAGCCTGGGTCGCTAATATCTTTAGGGCTAATGCCCTCAAGCAGCACAAACGCCAGCTCTGCCTCATAGTCTAATAGCGACAACAGGCTAATGTCCTTTTCTTGCAACAATGCCCCAATGCCAGGCTCAAGTTGCTCTGCCGATATTAACAACTTGCTTTGGTCAGGAATGGCAACCTTGCTGTCACCCTTCACTAGGCTAATGCTGTGTTTTTTAAACACAGGTGGGTCTAGGTTTGGGTCAAAGCTGGAGGCGGTTTCGTTAATGTGTTTTGCATAAGCCAAACCTATGCCATAAATATTTTTATACTGAATAGCGTCATGACTGAACGATCCCTGCTCTTGGGTTAAACAGGTAAAGTTAGCGGGCTGAATCTCTTCGCTAAGCCCCCTATCTAAATACACAAAAAAGGCAATGAGTGGCAATGCCAATATTGGAGTCACTTTAAGCAGTAATGCTTTAGACACTTTCATTTTTATTATCCTAATCATGAGCATGTTCATGAGTCTAGTGTAGGTTTATTCCTGAAGACAAAACACACAGCATGAACAAATACTGTGTTACTTGTATTAATTGGCAAGATTAGGTTTATTCACTTTAGCAAACAACCAGGTGGCCAACATACCTATTACCGCAAAGCCGGTTAACAATAAAAAGTAATTCTGAAACCCTTCAAGGCCCGGGGCAGCATCTAATATTCGACCAGATATGGGGGCAAAAAAGATATCCGGGGTAAACCCCACCACAGAGATAATGCCCACAGCTGTGCCGGTATATTGTTTATTCACATTTGATTCTTGCACCAAAGCAAAATAAATCCCCCTAATGCCATACACAGCAATTAAAGTGACCACTAGGTTGCAGTACACCAGTAAGGTGATTGAATCCACGAAAGAGATAAAGCTCTGTACTAAATAGCCCACTGACAACAGAGTAAAGCTAAACAATATGGTGGTGCTTGCTTTAAAACGGTCTGCCAATAACCCTGCAAAAATAGCCGCAAAGGGCCGGGAATAGGCAATAATAGATGAGAAAAATGCAGCGTCTACCTCGTTAAACTGCATGACCTTCACCGCGTACAGTGAATAATTATCCACCCCTTTAAACCCGCAGTATGCACAAATCACGATAATGGCCTGTAACAAAATGGTTTTTTGTTTTAATACCAGGGCCACACCATTCAATAACGGCTCATTGGCGGCTTGCTGGTTGTGATCTGTGGGCAGCTTCCAGTAAATAAGCACCGCCGCCAAGGCCGTTATGGCAGAGTAAAAATAAATCACCATTTGCATGGCGTGCAACCTGGCTTGATCTGTAATGTTTTCGGTGGGCATGTAATAAGCAAATACAACCACCGCCATACTGGCTACGAGCGCAGACACCAACCCCCTGCCCCCATCCATTATGCCAAAGGCGATGCCCTGTTTCTCAACCCCGCCCCAATCCCGCGTGGCTTTAATGAGTGCCGCCCAAAATAATAAAATGGTGCTTAACCCCCAAAAACCATAAAGCCAGATTAACACTTTTGCATCGCTGATATTGGCAAAAACCACGCCGCCGGCGGCGGTAACAAATAAAGAGAGGGTAATTAAGTTTTTAGCAGAGAAACGGTCGGCCAATGCGCCGCCGGGAAAATACGCCAGCATCGCCACCACACCATAGGTGGCAAAAATATCCCCTAGCTGGGCATTAGATAAGGAGAATACTTCCAATACAGTTGGACGAAAATAACGGGTTATATGAAACGGTAAGCTGAAGATCATTTCACCGGAAAATATTAGCAGTAAAATAATAAACCAGGAGTGGGGCTGTTTTTGATTCATGTGACATCCTGGGAAGTTTCTAGGTGATTTTCTATTTCAACCAATTATTCAAGCATATTGCAAGGTGCTGCATGTTATAGCAAGGGGTTACCAGCATAATGATTCACTATGTTTATTAATATTATGAGGAGTGGACCAGCGTGCAAACAACATAGACAAAACCCGCCTATCACGACGAGCCTACAAGGGAATATTATTGCGGTGGACTTAGCTAAAAAAGGCACTTACCCTTGCATTGCTTAGTACTAGACACTGCGTGTGATTTTAATAAAATAAAATAAAACAGATAAAGATGGATACCGTTTGCCATGAAAAGTTTATCAAGAAATAGTAGAAGGTCACTGTTAGGTTTGCCCCTGCGTATTATTATAGGGTTATCCATTTTTGGTGTGAGCTTAGGCGGGATGGGTATTGCTGGTTTGGAGTTTAAACGCGCCCAAGCAGGCGACAGCCCGGGCCCCCTTGAAAACCCGCAACTGGCATTAGCATTACTGCAACCAGTCACTAATGATGCAGCCACCTCCTTTATTCAAATGTCTGATACCCAGTTAGGCATGATGAGTAAACCCTTGTTATTTTTGGCCATGGGGTGGTCATGGCGTGATGATTATTACCAGGGCGAAACCAAAAACTTTGAAACCGCCATTGATTTTTCAAACAAGACTAAGCCAAGTTTTGTTATTATTTGTGGCGACCTGGTGCATGCCCGCAATCACAAGGGGCAAACCGGCGAGTTTAAGCGCATTAGTGCCCAGTTAAACCCGAACATACCGCTGTACCTAGTGAGCGGAAATCACGATGTGGATAATAAACCCAGCGAAGAAAGCCTGGCTTACTTTAGAGAAACCTTCGGCCCGGATTGGTATTCATTTCAACACAATGACATTTACGGCATTGTATTAAATAGTTCGCTTATGTATGCGCCGGAAAATGTGGCCAATGAGGAACTGGCGCAACGCACTTGGTTGGCGACCGAGCTTCAGAAAGCGAATGACGTTAGCGCTAAGCATATTATTGTTTTTCAGCATCACCCCTATAACATAAATGATGATACCCAAGAAAATATCCACGAGGCTGAGGAGTTTTCCACAAGAAAACTGTATCTTGACTTGTTTTTGGAGCATGGGGTTGAAGCGATAATGACAGGCCACCTTCATGATAATGTGGTTGAAGAGTATAAAAACATGGCCATGATAACCACTGGCGCGGTGGGCATGCCTAGCCCATTTGGCGATTCCCGTTCCGGATTAAGAGTGGTTAAAACAGATGGCGACGGCATGCACCATGCCTTTATTGCCCTTAAAGATTTGTAGTTTTTAAGTTACGGTTTATGAAAACGGGGCTGGGTTTGCGCGCCCAGAAAACCTCTTAAAGTGAACCCGCCTATTATCGGTATCTACCAACAGTGACAGAGGGTTACCAATATAATGATTCATTATATTTATTAATATTATGAGGTATGGTCCATTAGCGCCTTTCAATTTGCTCGACTATAGTTAGTAGACCTATGATTGCACTGCTTTTGTGTTTGGGGCACGACCCCTAGACGAGAGGAATACCGTGGCTCATCGTTACCTCAAGTGTGTCGTTAGTTTGTTTGTGTGTTACTCCATTTCTGCACAGGCCAGTAATGAGGGTGCCTCTGAGCCCGCCCCCATTGCTTTTAACTTTGAACAACTGATCACCCTAAGTCTTGAAGAGCTATTAAAAATTAAGGTGGCCACGCCCTCAGCTTATAACAAAATAGAACCAGCCAGAAACCCCGCATCGATCACCACCATAACCGCCGAGGATATCCGCCTCACACCTGCCAGAAACATCAGTGACTTAATGGAAATTTATGTGCCCGGGGCCTTTTACATGACCCATGATGAAGGGGCACACATGGGGATTCGCGGCATAATAAGTGATCGTAATGTTAAGTTTTTGTTATTAGTAAACGGGCGTAATCTAAACCAAAAAGGGCATAACGGGGTAAGAACCGAAATTGACCATTGGGACATGGGCGACATTCAGCGCATTGAAATAATTCGCGGCCCGGGGTCGGTGGTGAATGGCCCAGGTGCCATTGGCGGGGTAATTAACATTATTACCCATACCGCCAAATCGTCCTCTGGAACCCGGCTGGCGCTACAGCATCATCAACAATATGACTCAAGCGGTGTGTCTTTTAGCCATACAGGGCAACGGGGGGGCGCCGACTATTATGTATATGCCAGCGCCGTGGGAACCCAGGGCACAGCGCACACCTCCTTCTCCAGCCACGGCTACCTGACCGAAGACATTAACCTGGGGGATACCCTGGCAACTCACTACGCCGACTATGACGATAAACCACAAATTAAATTACACACCGACATTCAGTTTAATGAAAAGCTAAATGTTTGGGCGCGCTACACACAAAGCGGGCGGGTTAAACCCATACGACAAATACAGGTTTTATATGACCAAGGGCTGCAGAATTCTCGCCAAGACTTTGCTCGCCAATTGACATTCCAGCTGGAACACAAAAATAATATTGAGCCTTCATTATCACTTACCACCATTGTAAGTGTTGACTCCCTGGACATTGAAGACCAAGCACAACTTATCAATAGTGACTTTTATTCAAAACAAAACTTACGGGCAAATTTCTCTGAAGATGAATTTTATATTAAGGCTATTTTTAATTGGGACTACAGCAAAGAATTGGACCTGGCATTTGGTGCCGACTATTCCTGGGATCATCTTGGGCCAGGATGGGGCGACAGTGACAATGAACTTATTTTAGGGGACCTTCGCAACATTATTAACAGCGAGCAGTCAATTCACTTGAATACCGTTGGCGGCAGCCTTGACCCTGCCCTGGCCGTGTATGCCGGCGATGGCTTTAGTAGCCAGATGCTGTCTGTTTTTGGTGAAGCAAGCATACAACCCAATGAGATAAACTCATGGTTATTATCGGCCCGAACCGACTACCACAGCATAGGTGGTACAGCATTTTCTCCGCGCATCGCTTATAGCCGGCAGCTTGAAGGCAAACAAATATTCAAGGCCATTTTGCAGCGCTCGGTTCGCTTTAATACCCTGGAGCAACTTTGGATACAAGACAATCAATTAAATTCAAATGACAACCCGGAAGAAATTAATAACCTGGAACTCATCTTAACGGACTATCAGTTTGAAAATCAGGTGCTTAATTACATTGCCTATATTAGCGATGCCCAGTTTTTAGGCTGGAGTCTTGACGATCACCAAACCACCAACGTGGGCAATGGGCAGTTTGTGGGCCTGGAGTTTGAATACAACCTAAAATGGGACACAGGCAAACTTGGGTTTAACTATTCCGTCCTCGAACTTATTGATTTTCATATTGATTCTAGCCAGGAGACCAATGGTATTAGTTACAGCGACTACAATCGCCTTAAGGACGGATTCTTATTGGACGGCTCGGGTAACAGCTTAAATAACTGGTTTAATCAAGGAGCCAAAATATGGGTACAGTATCAGCCTAAACCACAATGGATACTGCACCTAGATGCCCATTTACTGTGGGCGTTTGACGGCCCACCAGATGGTATTAACGACACCATTGAAGCCACCCAGGGTGACCCGGCACAACAAGATTCTATCGAAAGAGCAGATGATATTTTTGCCACAAATGCCTATGACTATGATTTTCGTTTAAATGCATCGCTCACCTACCAGTTAAATGACAATACAAGATTAGGAGTCTATGGCCATAATATTTTGGGTGCCCATGGCAATAAACGTTACCACTATGATACCGGTTCGAGCGGCCCCTTGTTTAGCCGTACTCGGTTCATTGAAGAGCCCAGGCACATAAGCTTTCGAGTAAGTTCAAAATTTTAGGAGCCACAAATAAGCTTGTTTGATTTTGTTTTGTGCGCTTAGAAAAACATGCCTACCCACAATGGGACAACAACCTCTCCCAAAGAAGAGTACCTGAGCAAACAAAATCATGATCTACATCTATTTCTCTTAACCTGAATAGCATTAAGGTATTCCTCAACAACTAACCTTTGAGGAATGACCGTGTTTGATTTCATGAATTTTCTAAATATTGGTGGGCAGATCTTTGTGGGCTACATAGGCTTTGCTCTAGTAGTAACCATCGCGGGGCTCTTTATGTTAAGGCACTATATCAAGAAAGAAGCTGACTAGTACTCCCTGGCGGCAGCAATGCCTGGGAGGTTTACTATCACCCATTTATGGATACTAGGGGCTTGCTACATAATTATTTGGACTTGGCCCGCCCCGCCAATCGCATTAACCCTTCCGCTGCTCAGAACTTAAATTATCCGTTAAGTAGCGGTGTAAGGTTTGCACTTTGGCGTTACGCTTTAAATCACGATGGTAAACAAACCACAAGGCTTCGGCCTCCCAGTTAATCATGTTTTCAATGTCTAATTTTTGTACGCCGGCGGTGTTATCCGCCACCACATTAGACATAAGACCTATTCCCATACCTGAAATAACGGCAGCCTCTATATCTAAAAAATGATTGCTTTGATAAACCACTTGCTCAACATCAATCAGTTTCGATAACGCTTTAACATTCGCTACACGGTGTTTGTCGGCACTGGGCATCACCCACTCGTGTTGGTTGAACTCGGCTGGGCTTAAGGGTAAACCATGAGCCGCCACGTAACTGTCGGCGGCATAGCAACTCATATCGATAGACATGATTTTACGAGCGATTAAATCGGGGTCTAGGGGCTGGGGACCCGCCCTGAGTGAAACATGCACTGCGCCACTCGCTAGAGGGATAACCTCTTCAGTAGAGAGCAGCTGTATACGCAATTTTGGGTAGTCGCTGCGAAGCTTCATGATGGCGGGGTTTAACAAGGGTGAAAATTCCACCAGGGTGGTGATGCGAAGGTTACCGCTAATGTCTTGTTCAACACCGCCCATCAAACTTTCGAGGCGGTTAAACTCCTCGTATATACCAGGCAATTCATTAACCATGATTTTGCCCGCATCGGTAAGCCGATAACCACGCTGGTGGCGAATAAACAGTTTGATATTCAGCGCCTGCTCTAGCCTGTTGATATGTCGCAACACGGTGGCGTGATTGCATTGCAGCTGCACAGCCGCCTTGCTTAATGAGCCCGACTGCGCCACTTGGTAGGCCACCCGATAATCATCCCACTGGATATCTTGCATTAACCCTGTCTCACTCACTAAAGATAATAGTAACAATCATAATTGAGTTAGTTAGTTTTTGCACAGCAGTTTCTTATAATATGCACTACTTGATTTTCCTAGGCAAGGATATGCTATTGCTGCACCAGCATGACTATGCACGGCTAAATACAGCTCTCAACCGGCCTTAATTGTCTATATTTAAAAACAAAAAATTTAAAATCTATAATGAAACTTATTTATTGTGCTTTTGTCCTATGCTCAATAAAAATTTAATGAAAATTCTATGTAAAATTGCAGCTATCAATAAGAAATAGATAGCCAGATTATTTAGCCACAATTTATTAATTAGCGTGATCTTTATATTTAACAGAGGCTAGCATGCTAAAAGACACCACAACAGGTTTCGGCTGGATCAGTATTGTCATTCACTGGCTGATGGCATTCAGTATTTTTGGGTTGTTTGGTTTGGGCCTGTATATGGTTGAACTAACCTACTACGACGCCTGGTACAAGGGTTCCCTAGACTTGCATAAAGACATTGGCATGCTGTTATTGTTGGCATTAATTATTCGAATAGGCTGGCGTTTTGCCAATACAACCCCCGCGGAGTTACCCGGCCCTAAGTGGGAACAATTAGCGGGTAAGGTGATGCACTTTGGCTTATACGCAGTGATGTTAATTTTAATGCTTAGCGGCTTTTTAATTTCTACCGCTGATGGCCGCGCCATTGCAGTATTTGAATGGGTGAATGTGCCCGCATTGCCGTGGAGTATTGATAACCAAGAGGACATAGCCGGTGAAATACACGAAGTACTGGCTTGGTTATTAATCGCCATGACGGCAATACATGCACTGGCCGCTGTTAAGCACCAGCTTATTAATAAAGATAACGGCCTTAAGCGGATGTGGATTAAAAAGTAACTTGCATGCATCATTTGCCATAAAAGGCATTCGCGCCAGACTTAACAACAAGACAACACCAAAAAAAACTAACCTAATGAGGAAATTATGAAAAAATTACTTTTAGCCACCACACTTACTGCAGTTGCCCTGCTTTCAAGCGCGGCCAATGCCGCCGACTACAACATTGATGTGAAAGGCGCCCATGCTTTTATTAACTTTAAAATTAAGCATTTGGGTTATAGCTGGTTAACCGGCCGCTTTAATGACTTTGATGGCAAGTTTAGTTACGACGCAAAAAAAGCAAACGATTCGAAAGTTAATGTAACCATTCAAACGGCCAGCATTGACTCAAACCATGCCGAACGTGATAAACACTTAAAAGGTGATGATTTTTTAGATGTTGCAAAATATCCAACGGCCACGTTTAACAGTACTGGCTATAAAGCAACCGATGCAAACAGCGGCGTATTAACCGGCACCTTTAATTTACACGGCGTAACCAAAACCATTAGTTTTCCAGTTACTAAAGTGGGTGAAGGCAATGACCCTTGGGGTGGCTACCGCGCAGGTTTCAGCGGCACCACGTCTTTAAAACTGGCTGATTACGGCATTACTTACGACCTGGGCCCACAATCCACTCATGTTGAGTTAGAGTTGTATTTGGAAGGTATTCGCCAGTAGGCACACTTAGCCATAATAGTTCGCTAATTAGCCGCTCAATGAGCGGCTTTTTTGTTTCAGTAAAAGTTGTGTCTATGCATGAGCTCAATTCCAGCGTGTACCATTGAGCACGGGATTATCACAATAACGTTGGGAAATAATATTAAGGGCACCTTGCTGAGCGGAAGTTTGGCGTTTATGGGGCTACCCACTTTATTCCCATTCAATGTCATCCAACACAATGCGTGCATCTAAAAGGGTACAGTCAGTTAATGACGTTAACTGAGTAATCGTCATGGAGGGGTCTTTTATTGCTATCTTTCGAAGTTCTTGGTGATTGAGTTTAGGCCTTTCTTCAATTAGCTTTTTGGTAAGCCAACGCCAACTGTCTTCTCCTGACTGCGAAATTAACTCTATAATTTGTCGTACCTGTTCACTATTAGCCTGCAATGTCCAATTTCTGGAACGCCCTTTACGACTTAGCTTGGCGCCAGTGGACTTTATACCCACCTTAAGGGAGTCGGTATTTAAGGTTCTTCTTACAAGCCCGTTAAGAGTGATAGTAATTAGCTTTTCCATTTTGCCTGTTCAGGATTTGATTCATCCTGATGTTAACCTAGGCTAGATGTTCGTGCTAATAATATTGCCATGGAGCGGCACTGTTAGCCCTGCGCCAAATTTAACTAAGTGGGCTGTTCATCGCTTCGCGCTAATACATTCTCTTTAACGTCTGCCCCACTGTGACTCCATTCTGCTGGCCGCCATAAATAATTTAGTTTGTCTTGCCAGGTGGGTGCACTTGCTAGCCTTTTCCACAACCACTGAAACCCAGCCAATTGAATTTTAATGGGGTTTAATGTGGTTAACGGCGTAACCAAACCAAACTTCACAGGTTCGTCTTCTGCTTGGTAGGTGCCAAATAGCCTGTCCCAGAGACATAAAATTTCACCATAGTTTTTATCAATATAATGAGCCTGAGACCCATGATGTACTCTGTGGGAACTGGGCGTTACCAGCACGCCCTCTAACCAGCCCAGCTTTCCAATTGTATTGCTATGGGTAAGAATCCCCCAGAAATTACTGAAAATAATAATCACAACAAACTGTGTTGGGGAAATTCCCGCCAGGGCCATCATTGCAAATATGGGAGAACGCAGTAGACGATTCGCAAAAGAAGAACGCTGTGAAACAGGAATGGTAAAAATATTAGATGAATGATGTACCTGATGCATTGACCAAAACACACCCACCCTGTGTTTAATTCTATGCTGGGTATACCAGGCAAGGTCATGCAAGATAAAGCCAACCAAGAAGCCCCACATAGATTGAGAAAAATCAAACAACTTAATATTCTCAAATACCCAAACATAAAGAGTGAAGGCAATGAAAAAATCGATGACCATTCGAATGGCTCGAGCCAAAAGCCCGGTGGCAAGGTTAGAAAGGGAATCTTTGTCCGGGTATTGTTTTGGCAGGTAAACAGCGTAATAAAAACGCTCAGAGAGCATTAATATTAAAAACATAACCGCCATAATGGCCAAATAATGGCTTTCAAGCCAATAACTAGTATCTAGCCAGTTAAATTGCTGCACTATTGAATCCTCAAAAAATTATATAGTGAATCTGCATTGATACATCAGTAACACAGATATATTAGCTGCTTTAATATAATTAGTTCTAGGTCAGCGGCTGCCAAAAATAGTGGGGGTTTACTAAGATACCCTTGCCAAGAAAATAATTACTAAGGCACGCGCTTCAATCTTTTCCCTACAATGGATGTAACTGAAAAACACAGTAAAAAATCTTGGTATTGGGGAAGAAAAGAAAGGGGATTGAACCTATTACCGGGAATTAATTTGATAATAGTGAGTTATGAGCCATGTTATATGGCTTGGGGTCATGTGTCTTTTTTAACCCCAAGCGCTTTATCTAGTACACCTTTTTAACGTCTAAAGAATCACGACGAGCAACTAAGATGGGACAAGCCACCCACAGCAAAGAACTCAGGCGGCTTCAACTTATAGTATTTATCTTCCACTTCCTTCGAGTGCTCAGCATAGGGCTGTGTCATCACGTTTTGCAGCTCTTGAATAAGCGCGTAATTTCCCGCCGTTGCCTGCTGATAAGCCGGCACTAAAAACCACTCTCGTAAAATGTATTTTGGGTTCACCAGTTTCATCTGCCTGGAGATTTCTTCACGGGTTCGGGGAGAATCCCCATCCGCGCTACTATCGCTATTAAGCAGTGTTTTCCAGTTTGCGAGCCATTGTTCCCAGCGCTTGTCCATATCTTTGGCGTCAAAGTCAGGGGCGCCAGTATTGTAGAAGCTTTTCTTGAGGGGAGAAATGTCATCTGGGATGGACGAGAGCTCGCGGAAGAAAATAGTGTAATCCACAGGGGTTTGCAACATGAGTGTTTCTAGCTCGCTAACCAATTCGCTTAAATGGGCCTTGTGAGCCGCTGTGTTCAAAGTGCCACTATCCAGAGCCAGATCCAAGCCCAACTTCGCAGCCCACATTTTTTCCATTTGCGTGTGCATGACTTTTGAAAACTCACTTTGAATCTCATCGAGTTCTCGAAAATAATTCTGATGCGATGAAAGCAACGGCCGTAACGCCGAACAAAACATCTCGAAGTTCTTTTGCGCAGCGTTTGGTTGGTTCATGAACGAGAAGTGGTGGCCGCCACCGGTCCAGGGCTGATATTGCGGGTGAAACACATCGCAAAAACCAAAGGGGCCATAATCAAGTGTGAAGCCACCGGCGGCGCAGTTGTCGCTGTTGAAGTTGCCCTGGCAGAAGCCCACGCGAATCCAGTTTGCTATTAGTGACGTGAGGCGGCTTTGAAACTCCCGCGCCAGCAACACCACTTTTTCAGGGGTGGTGAGTTGCTTATCCACAACATTGGCGTATTCACGATCAATCAAATGCAGCACAATTTTCTCGAGTTCTTCCATGGCGCTTGCATGTTCATTTTTACGGGTACGGCGAGCAAAAAGCTCCAACTGGCCAACACGGATGAACGACGGTGCCACACGTGTGGAGATGGCGACGGCTTCAGATATAAGCATGTCGGGATTTTCCGAACGCGAGCCCTGTGAGTACCAGGGCCGCTTTACCTTCTCGGTTTTTGAAACGTACAAGCTCAAAGACCGTGATGTGGGCACGCCCAGTGCGTGCATGTGCTCCTGTGCCAGGAATTCGCGGATACTAGAGCGCAACACAGCGCGACCGTCTGCCCCGCGGCAATAGGGCGTGCGACCGCCCCCTTTGAGCTGCATTTCCCAGCGCTGGCCGTTGATAACGGCCTCAAGCACTGAAACTGCGCGACCATCGCCATAGCCATTACCGGTTTGGAACGGGCACTGCTGGGTGTATTCAGTGCCGTAAATGGAAAGTGCGTAGCCAGTGGCCCAACCCACCTTGCGCATGGGCTCTGGAGCCTGGGAGATGTCGCCGCAGAACATGCGAACAAAGTCGCTGGAGGTGGCCATGGTGTCGGCAAAGCCAAGCTCGGCAAAAAAGTCGTTACTGTGTGCTACGTACTCTGGGTTTTCAATTGGCGTAGGTTTAACGGGCACGTAATGACCGGTGAATACTTGTCGCGGTGCGTAGTCGATACCATTATCTGTGGCGTTTGGATCACAGTTGAGCGTGTCCATGAGGGAATAGTTTGCCAACTTCGCAAGATCGCCGAGGGTTGATATAGTCGCGGCCGTTTTCTGAGGCTGTTGGTTTTTCATGGTTGTTTATACCAAGGCTCGTAAAGGTAAATTTTACCAAATTTACGAGGGCAGGTCTTGCGTTGTGCGCTTAGGAGAAACGCAAGGCTTAACCCAGCGCCCTTGTGATGGCGACTCTTTGATAGAGGGATCTATGCCATTCGGCAGAGGGTAAGGGCCGTTAAAAACGATATAATTACCGTATTCAACATTCCAATCAAGGTGAAACGAATGAAATGCCCTTATTG
>Ga0209825_1000912_pt1 | contig 15862 bp, 11 predicted proteins | sample EN8Hudsemesocosm_FD_184631 | JGI IMG/M metagenome (GOLD analysis project Ga0209825, IMG submission 184631) | Methane-oxidizing microbial communities from mesocosms in the Hudson Canyon - EN8B Hudson Canyon (SPAdes) (version 2) | ecosystem: Environmental > Aquatic > Marine > Cold seeps | place...
TGAACCCTGCCATGCTAGAAAAATTAGCCTCACAAATTAGCCATTTACTGCCCGAGAATGCCGGACAAGACATCAAGGATAATGTGCAGCAATTACTTGCCAGACAATTAAACAAACTGGACTTAGTGAGCCGGGATGAGTTTGAAGCGCAGCAAGCTGTGTTGTTGCGCACCCGAGAAAAACTCGAAAACCTTGAGAAACAATTACAAACGTTAGAAGAAACACTGGCTAATCGTTAAGCCACTGCCCTATATCACTTACAAGGTTTCATACCTATATCTGATGGCCAGCTAAACAAGGACAACTAGACTTAAACCCATAGTCATTTAAGCAAGGATGCTTATGTCGTTAGCCGTGGTTTATGCCCGCGCCAAAGTGGGCATAGACGCCCCCTTGGTGCACGTGGAAACGCACCTATCTAACGGGCTGCCTGCATTTTCTATCGTGGGCTTGCCCGAGACCGCGGTAAAAGAAAGCAAAGACCGAGTGCGCAGCGCCATCCTCAATTCCAACTTTGAGTTTCCCGCCAGTCGCATCACCGTGAATTTGGCCCCCGCCGATTTACCCAAGGAAGGAGGGCGCTTTGATTTAGCCATTGCCCTGGGCATATTGGCGGCCAGCGGCCAGATACCCAGCGAGCCATTAGATCAGTATGAATTTTTAGGGGAACTGGCCCTCACCGGTGCCCTGCGCAAGGTAGATGGGGTGATTCCGGCGGCGTTAGTGGCCAGCAATGCTGAGCGCCAATTGATATTACCCACCTGCAATCAGCAAGAAGCCAGCCTTACCTGCGGCAACCACTTAATAGCCAATCATCTGTTACAAGTATGCAAACACCTGTGTGGCGAAGGGGACTTGGATCATGCACCACCCTTGGAGCCACAGACAGAAACCTACCAGGGCCCAGACCTTGCCCAGGTAAAAGGCCAACAACATGCCAAGCGTGCGTTGGAGATCACCGCCGCGGGGTCCCATAATCTTCTAATGAGCGGCCCACCCGGTACAGGCAAAAGCCTACTAGCCCATTGTCTGCCCGGCATATTGCCCGCCCTGGATATGAATGAAGCGTTAGAAGTGGCCTCGCTTTACAGCGTCTCCAGCCAACCTCAGCGGCCTTATTTTACCACCCGCCCTTTTCGCCAGCCTCACCACACCTCTTCTGGCGTGGCCTTAGTGGGCGGCGGCAGTCACCCCAAACCTGGCGAAATATCCTTGGCCCATCACGGCGTGTTGTTTCTGGATGAAATTCCTGAGTTTAACCGCAGCACCCTGGATGTGATGCGCGAGCCCTTAGAGACCGGCCACATCAGCATTAGCCGGGCAGCCCAGCAGGTTGAATATCCAGCCAAGTTTCAACTGGTAGCAGCCATGAACCCGTGCCCGTGCGGCTATCTTAAACAAGCCAATAAACGCTGCAGCGAATGCACCGAGGCTAAGGCCTTAAAATATCAAAGCTCGGTATCTGGGCCATTATTGGACCGCATCGATATGCAGATTGAAGTGCCGCCTTTGCCCAGAGGATTATTGTCATCCACCAAGCCGATAAGCGAGAGCAGCCAGCAGGTAAAAGTTAGAGTGGAGCAAGCCAGACACACGCAAATACAACGCCAGGGGTGCAGCAATGCCCACCTGTCCCAGCAGCAGCTCGCGCAATTCTGTCCTTTGCCACAACCCTTAAGCCAGTTATTGGAAGAAGCCCTTGAAAAGCTGGGACTAAGCGCCCGCGCCTACCACCGCATTTTAAAGGTGGCCCGCACCATAGCCGACCTAGCCTGCTGCGAACATATTGAAAAACCACACTTATTGGAGGCGCTGGGTTATCGCCAGTTAGAACGCCGATTGGGCATCAACGGATCTTACTAGCCCGTCTACACTTACAGCATCACACTAAATTGCTTGCGGCCGATGGATACGTCATGAACACCTTTAAAAGGAACCCCAAGCTGTACCTGCAAACCGTTAAGCAAATTCTCGGCAATCGCGAGGATATTCCCAGCTTGCCGCCCTTAGTGGGGCAACTGCAGGGCAACATTCAATCCTTTAACTTTGAACAGCTAGACGCCCTCATACAGCAAGACCCTACCCTGGCGGCCGTCATTCTAAAAACCGCCAACAGCGCCTTGTATAAACGCCCTGTACCCATTAGCTCGTTAAAAGATGCCATCGCAACATTGGGCATGGGAACCGTGCAAAGCCTAGTGGTGGCACACCAATTAAAAAGCCTGTTTCAGACCCGAGACGCCAAGCTCAGCGCACACCTTAAGAGTCGCTGGCAAAACATTCAGCGACTGGCCGCCTGCATGAAAAAAATGGCCAACCTAATGGATATGGACGGGGACATGGCCTATTTAAGCGCGGTATTAAGTGATTTAGGAAGCTCGCTCATTGCCCAGGAATTTCCGCGCTTCCAAAGAGGCGGAGACCCGCCATTGTTTAACTGGATTGCCGACCATTACGCCCATTTAATCTCAGCCCACCTATTACAGTTTTGGGGCTTTGATGAAAAAATTTGGCTGCCCATCAAGAAAAAAGGGCAATGGAATTATAGAAGCCCCACCGGCTTTGGTTTTGCCGAACTCATGAACATGTGCCTGGTACATGTATTAAATTCCCCCGACACCCCAGAGCTGCAAGACATTCCCAAGTTTCACAACATCCCCCCTGCCATGCGCATGCTGGCCAGTGAGCGGCAGTTCTTCATGTTGAAGGATTATTAGTTTTTATCTCCAATACCCGTATTTAGAACACTGCCAGCTCGCAGCTAGACCTGCCACCAGTGAGGTCGCCATGGATACATCCCTGTAGGCTTGCTTCGGCATCCATGCCTCAAACACCTCAATAGCAGCAGCCCTAACTTCGAACTAAACCCTCAACTCTGCTTTCACTGTGACTTATAAATAATTGGATAAAATCCAACATAAACTTAGCCACGGGGCTGTAGTTCTTGGATGTTTGAGGCATGGATGCCGAATCAAGCCCCCAAGGAAGGGTTTACGGCGGTCTAAAGAGCTACAGCCCCGTGGCTAAGTTGGCCGTACTCACCATGCATTTCAATCACCCACTACATAATCCCAAAGCATTATTCCCCACAATGGCACTAATCAAACCCGCGTTTTTTTGCTAACCTTGCGCCTCATATTTTGACCCGTGAATGTCTGTGAACCATCTAAACCCCCGCCAAAAAGAAGCTGTACTGAACATAGATGGCCCGTTGCTAGTACTGGCCGGGGCTGGCTCGGGCAAAACCAGTGTAATCACCACTAAGATTGCCTACCTAATTCAGGATTGTGGCATCCCCGGGCGCAACATTATCGCCCTAACGTTCACCAACAAAGCCGCCAAAGAGATGAAAGAGCGGGTAGGTAAGCTGGTGCACGGCAAGGCGGCCAGCGGCTTAACGGTGTCGACTTTCCACAACCTTGGCCTAAACGTCATTCGTAAAGAGTGTAAACACTTGGGTTTAAGAGCCGGGTTTTCCATCTTCGACGACAGTGATACCAAGGGCCTGCTTAAGGACATCATGCACCGCGAACACGGTGCCGACGACAGTGATATCGTCGACATGGTGCAGCAGGAAATTGGCGCCCTTAAAAATGACCTTATTGAGCCACCAGAAGCCATTAAGCTTGCGCAAACTCCCCAAGAAGTCATGGTGGCTACTACCTATTCGGCTTATCAGCGCTCGTTAAAGGCCTACAACGCGGTGGATTTTGATGACCTTATTTGTATCCCGGCCATCTTGTTTAAAACCAATGAAGAAGTGCGCAACCGCTGGCAAAAGCAAACCCGCTACCTATTGGTAGATGAGTATCAAGACACCAATACCAGCCAGTATGAACTGGTAAAAATTCTGGTGGGCCAGCACGCCAAGTTCACAGTGGTGGGGGACGATGACCAATCTATCTACGCTTGGCGCGGAGCCAAGCCTGAAAACCTGAACCTGCTGCAAACCGATTTCCCCACCATTAAGGTGATTAAGTTGGAGCAAAACTATCGCTCCACCGGCCTGATTCTTAACGCCGCCAACAAGGTTATCGCCAACAACGAACACGTATTCATGAAAACCCTGTGGTCGGACAAGGGCTACGGTGACCCAATTAGGGTAGTGCGCTGCAAAAGCGAAGACAACGAAACCGAACGGGTAGCCACCGAGATCATCGAGCACCGTTTGCGCAATTCGGCCAGTTACAGTGACTACGCCATCCTGTTTCGCAGTAACCACCAAGCTCGCCTCATGGAAATGAAGCTGCAATTTTATCAGGTGCCTTACAAGCTAAGCGGCAGCCAATCGTTTTTTGCCAAGAGTGAAATCAAAGACATCATGAGCTACCTAAAGCTCATCGTGAATCCCACCGACGATGCCGCTTTTTTACGAGTAATTAATATTCCGCGCCGCCAAATTGGCCCCAGCACCTTGGAAAAAGTCACCGAGTACGCAGGCAAGCGCCACATTAGCCTGCTAACCTCCACCTCTGAGATTGGCCTGGAACAAATGCTGTCGCCCTTGGCCATGGATAAACTCAGCCGCTTTGGTAAGTGGCTTAATAACACCACCAAGCGCTGCTACACAGAAGACCCGGTGCAAGTGTTGAAAGAGATGGTGCACGACCTAGATTATGAAGCCTGGTTGCATCAAACCAGCAACACCCCTAATCAGGCCGAGTCACGCATGAAAAACGTGTGGTTCCTGATTGATAACATCGAACGCATGCTCAACAAGGCCGAAGAAAACGGCGAAGAAATGAACATAGAAGACGCGGTGAGCAAATTAATTCTGCGCGACATGCTGGAGCAACAAGAACAAGAAGACGAACTGGACCAAGTCCAGCTCATGACGCTGCATGCCTCCAAAGGCTTGGAGTTTCCTTATGTGTGGATCATGGGCCTGGAAGAAGAAATTTTACCCCACCGCAATAGTATTGAGAGTGGTGATGTGGCGGAAGAGCGCCGCCTTATGTACGTGGGCATCACCCGCGCCAAGCTCAATTTAACACTCACGCTGACCGCCAAGCGTAAGCAGTATGGCGAACAGTTTGAGCCCACCCCCAGTCGATTCCTGGAAGAAATCCCTCAGGATGACCTACAACGTATTGGGTTTGCTCAGGCCAGCCAGGAAGAAAAACAAGCCACCGGCGCATCTGGGCTAGCAGCCCTTAAGAACTTGATGGCTAAATAACCAGCGCTTGCCTCAGGCCAGGGGCGGCAAGTGCAAATACTAATTACAAGAAAGACAGACACAAAAAAGCCGACATCTACGTCGGCTTTTTTTGTGGCTGTATCAGACTAAAGCAATTACTTGCTCATGTGCTTGATAGCGTTACCTAGCTCTTCATCAGAACAGTCACCACAGGTACCTTTAGGCGGCATCATGTTAATACCGTTAAGCGCGTTGGCCAGAGTTTTATCAAAACCCTTAGCTAAACGGCTTTTCCAAACGGCGCTGTCACCTGTTTTTGGAGCACCCATGGCGCCAGTACCGTGACAAGCGGCACAGTAAGTACCGTACACGTCAGAGCCAGAACGTGGGCCGCTGGCTACTGCCGCTGCCTTACCGGCCGCCGCACATTCAGTGCCTTCAATACAAACGCCACCCACAGGGGCAATACGTTCTGCAATTTTTGCGTCGGCGGTGTTGGCATTGGCAACTGAAAACATTGCACTCATGGCCAAAACCATCAAAGAAGTCATTAGTTTAGTCACGCGTATTCTCTCTCTATAGGCGTCAATATTCGGAATCGAGGCGATTATACCCACAAAATTCTAAGTCTAGAAACGAAAGTCGGTCTTTTTATAAAAAATCAATGACTTGCATAGACTCAGCTCATGCTAATTCGTATTATAGCGGCCGTTCAAGCTACTAGGTACAGCCTAGACCCAGTTTGAGTGAACCGCTTTTAGCTCAGCGGATAGAATGCGCCCCTGTGAAGGTAAGCTCATTCGAAATACGGGCACTGAGAGCATCAGTTTAAATATGTCAGGCTCAAAAGATCCGCCCTTAGCTCAGCTGGATAGAGCGGTGCCCTCCGGAGGCGCAGGTCAGAGGTTCGAATCCTCTAGGGCGGACCATCTATAACTGTGCTTTTATCTACACAGTATCTGCATTCAAAATTCTTGTTACTTATAGATTGTGCCCTAGTGGGTGAGAACCTCTGATAGGTTCGAGAGTTTATCTGGAATAAAATCAATCGCCGTAGGCGCCCGCAGGGTCATGCCCATGGACGGCCATGAATTAATCCTCTAGGGCGGACCATTTACTGTACAACCCTTTCCGACTTTTAACACCTTTCATAGATACCTCCTTGTAGCTAATGTCCGGCCATGCATCCCTGCATGTCGTTCAGGCAACCAGCATTGGCCCACTTACACTCTTGTTCTTTAAAATAATTGTTTGCATAGTACTTTCAAAGCAAAAGTAACGGGACTGCATAATGATAATAAAAACAGATGTGGTGATAGTGGGGGCAGGTTTATCTGGTTTGTACGCAGCTCACTTATTACAGCAGCAAGGTAAAACCGTGAGCTTGTTAGAAGCTCGTGAAAGGGTGGGCGGGCGCTTAGACAATCACCAATTTAACAACGGCGACTTAGTAGATGTGGGTGGCCAGTGGATTGGGCCTGGCCATGACGGCATGTATGCCTTATTAAAGAAATTTGGATTAGATTTTTACCCTCTCTACGACAAAGGCCAACATTTATTGTGGCTGGGTAAAAAAGCACGCCGTTACAGTGGCACTATCCCTAAGTTAAATCCTTTGGCTTTAATTCAGCTAGGGTGGCTCATGTGGCGCTTCGATGTCATGGCACGCACCCTGGATGTGAATGCACCCTGGCGTCATAACAAAGCCAAACAGTGGGACAGCCTCACCCTTGAAAGTTGGATTAGAAAAAACAGTATTTCAAAACAAGCCCGTGAACTATTCAGAATTTCAATAGGCGCTGTCTTTGCAGTTGAGTGCAGTGAAATTAGCCTGTTGCACGCTTTAATTTATGCGCAATCTAATAAAAATCTGGATTACTTAATTTCAGTGACCGGTGGCGCTCAGCAAGATCGAATTCATGGTGGCAGTGCCGGACTGTGCCAACAGATCGCTGATTCATTGGGTGATAGCCTGCACCTTAATTGTGAAGTGACATCTATTCGTTGGAGCGATGACCGAGTAAACGTTAAGAGCAATGGTGGCGAATATGAGGGCAAAAAAATCATACTGGCCATGCCTCCTAATCAACTATTACGTCTGAATTTTTCACCCGCTTTACCCGGTGTGAAAGACCAGCTGTGGCAACATATGCCAGCAGGTTCTTGTATTAAATGTGTGGCGCAATACGCCACGCCGTTTTGGCGTGCCGATAACCTGTCTGGACAAGTGGTTAGCTTGCAAGGGGATCTGCCCATTAGAGTAACATTTGATAATACCGAGTCGGGAAAAGCGGCCGGTTTATTAATGGGGTTCATAGAAGGCGACCACGCCCGCCATTGGGGAGAAAAATCCGAACAAGAACGCAAACAAGCCGTGTTAGAAAGCTTTGCCACCTTTTTTGGTGAGCAAGCCCTGCAGCCCATCGATTATGTGGATCGAAATTGGGCCAACGAAGAGTTTAGCCGCGGCTGTTACAGCGCTAACCCAACACCGGGTACCTGGACATCTTTGGGTCAACATTTACGAACTTCGGTTGGCCCCATACATTTTGCCGGTACCGAAACCGCGGAACACTATACCGGTTATATGGAAGGGGCTTTGAATGCCGCCCAACGTTGCGTTAAAGAAGTAACTTAATTGATAAAAATTCTGCGCTGATATTTTACTGCAATAAGGGAGAGGGATATCCAGTTCACTAGTTACTATTTTTGGTGAGCTAGATTGAACCTGGATGTGGCATGTCAGGCTCAAAGCGCAATATTCATGGTCTCTTTGATCTCTTCCATCACCACATAGCTTGTGGATTCTTGAACCCCTGGCAGCGTTAACAAGGTCTCTCCCAAAAAGGTGCGATAGGCTTGCATGTCGGCCACCCGCGCTTTAATTAAGTAATCAAAATTGCCCGATACTAAATAACATTCCTGCACCTCATCTAGGGCAATAGCGGCCTGTTTAAACTGCTCAAATATATCCTGATTGTTTCGGTTTAAACGTATTTGAACAAACACCACTAGGTTGGCTCCCACCTTTTGTGGGTCAATGATGGCGGTGTACCCTTCAATGATCCCATCGCGCTCCAGACGCTTAACATGCTCAAAGCAAGGGGTATTGCTCATGCCCACCCGGCGCGCCAGCTCGGCAAAGCTGATACGGCCATTTTGTTGCAGCTCTAATAAGATTTTTTTATCAATTTTGCTTAAACCTGTGGAGTTTTGCATAACGACCAATCTTCCTAATTACCGCTTGATACAAGAAGATTAGCCCTATATTGCCCCCTATAACAACAAACTAAGAAGATAATTCCCCCTTTTCCCCCATAGAATTTAAATACCAAGCAAGCAATTTTCATCACCCAAAAAGGACAATTGGACATGTTAATCGGTGTACCTAAAGAGATTAAAAATCACGAGTATCGTGTTGGTTTAACCCCTGCTGGTGTACGTGAACTGGTGGGGGCGGGCCATGAGGTGCTTATTGAAAATAATGCAGGCTTGGCCATTGGCCTGACCAACGAGCAATACCTGCAAGCGGGCGCACAAATAATTAGCTCGGCCCAGGAAGTATTTGCCAAGTCCGAGATGATTATTAAGGTGAAGGAACCCCAGGCCAACGAATGCAAAATGTTGCGCCCCGGGCAGTTACTGTTTACCTATTTACACCTGGCGGCCGATCAACCACAAACCGAATTGCTGCTAGCAAGTGGTGCCAGCTGCATCGCCTACGAAACCGTTACCGATGATCACGGCGGCTTACCCTTGTTGGCTCCCATGTCGGAAGTAGCCGGGCGCCTAGCCCCGCAAGAAGGAGCGGGTTGCTTGAAAAAAGCCCTGGGAGGCAGCGGCATATTAATGGGTGGCGTGCCCGGTGTGGCGCCTGCTCACGTAACTGTAATTGGTGGTGGTGTGGTGGGTTTAAACGCGGCGCGCATTGCCTTGGGCATGGGTGCCAACGTGACCATTTTGGATCGATCCCTTTCTCGCTTAAAAGAAATTGATGATTTATTTGGTGATCGTATCAACACCCTATACAGCACAGAAGAAACCTTGCTGGATGAAATTAAGGTGGCCGACATGGTGATTGGAGCAGTGCTGATTCCAGGGGCTGCCGCGCCAAAATTAATTAGCCGCAACATGTTAAAAACCATGAAACCGGGATCGGTATTGGTAGATGTAGCCATTGATCAGGGGGGCTGTTTTGAAACCAGCAAGGCCACCACTCACCAAGACCCCACCTTTGAAGTGGAAGGCGTTATTCATTACTGTGTGGCCAATATGCCAGGGGCGGTGGCCCGTACCTCTACCTTTGCGTTAACCAATGCCACCTTGCCTTATGCTTTACAGTTGGCCAATAAGGGTTTAGATGCGTTGGCCAGCAATGGGCATTTGTTAAAAGGGCTGAACGTGCATGCAGGCAAGCTTACTTGTAAGGCGGTGGCCAATGCGTTTGATTATGAGTTTGTTGAGTCATCGCAGGCGCTGGGCTTTACCGAGAATGTTAAGCAAATAGCTTAATTACTAAAAAAGCAGGCATAAAAAAAGCGCCCCTACTGGTAGTCAGCAAGGGCGCTTTTTTATGACAAGCTTTTAAGCATTCATTTTAAAATGAATACTTAACACCAAGCTGCACGGTGCGAGGTTTACCCGGGCGATAACCCATGGGTTGTGCCGCCACCACGTATTCGTTGCCCAGTAGGTTGTCTACGGTGCCGTAAACCGCCAGCTCGGGTCTCACTTTATAGTTAAGCGCTAAATCTAGAACCAGGTAGGCGTCAATTTTGTCTGCGTCGGCTATGGTGCCTTGGCCTGCCTTGTCGCGCATTTCACCTTGGTAAAGGGCCGATAGGTTGAGCTGCCACTTTTCACTGTGTACGCCGGTTTTAACGTTTAGGCGGTGTACGGGTACGTAGGCTAGTTCATCGCCCACCTCTACCATTTGGCCAGCTTCTTTGAAGACACCAGACGCATCTTCGAAGCTATTTTCAAATTCAGTCTTTGTGTAGGTGTAAGTAACATTCAATGGCAGCTTATAACTTTGTACTGTGTACTCCGTTTTCCAGTTACCTTCCAACCCATAAACCAAAACTTCACCACCATTAAACTCGGTATCCTGTGTGGCTGTATCGCAACCGTTACTGAAGCTACAAGACTCTTTTAAATTGGCGTAATCGTTTAGGTAGGCGATTATTTCAACATTGTGTACTCCACTTAATCGGAAGCCCAATTCATAGTTAATGCTTTCTTCAGGGTCGATCTCTGAATCTTGCCCTGGTGCACTAGCCACATAACCCTTATGAACACCCGCCAGCACACCGAAGCTATCACTTAACTGAGTGAAAATACCTGCACCCGGAACCAATATTGACTCTGTTGTTTCAATTTTCTTATCTACAGGCTGATCGTTTTCTATGGTCGTGTGCAGAGTCGTATCGATAGTTTCTGCACGCAGGCCTAAGCTCACTGTAGACTTTTCTATGGTGATATCGTCTTTAATGTACACAGCCAAAGCGCTAGCTTCACCTACGTTTTGTTTGCTGGTTTCTAGCGCGCCACCGGCCAGAACCAACTCACCATTTGTCATGTTATAGGCTTGCTGGGTGTGGTTACGCTCAACCTCATCCATATGTAAACGCACACCTACTTCTACCTGGTGAGAGTAACCCCAGGCAAATACATCGGCGTTTAACTTGGTTTGAATACCTTGACTAACAAAATCACGGCCATTGTTACCGATCATTAACTGAGTATCGGCACTATTACTGTCACGCTCACCGGTTAAAACCTCATAATAAGAACTATTACTGCCTTGCTCTGGATTATTCAGAACATCTTCAATGGATGAGGGTGCTCCTTCCCCAAAGCTATTTAACTTAAACCAATCTCTGCTAAATTCGTTACGGTACACATCTGTAGTAACCATGCTGGTAAGAGTGGGTTCAAACACATGTGTGAGCTGAACCTGAGTATGATCCCACTGCATGTTGTCCAAACCACTGGCGGCATAACGGCGGAAAGGATCGGCGTCAAAATCTGGCTGAGTTAGTCCCACATAGGTTTCATCGCTTTCCTCGTCGGCATAACCCAGTTTAAGGGTAAGGTGCTGACGGTATTCGCCGTTTAGGTCGTAACTGGTTTTAAAGTTAAAGTCGTTACGCTCAAATCCGGTATCACCACCATTGTCCAAGTCTTTAAAACCCGTGGTGGATACATTTAGCGCTTCTACCAGGTAGCTAAAGTTACCCTGTTGCTCACCGTAATAGGCGTTCAAACGGCGGTAATCAAAGCTACCAAGTTGAGCATCTACTTCCCCTTGGGCAGCAAACGGAATGCCACGGCTCACTAGGTTTAGGGCGCCAGCCACGGTGGCCGGGCCATATTGAATGGCCGATGGGCCTTTAAACACTTCCACCGCGCTCATGCGCGAAACATTGGGGAAGTAATAAGCAGCTGGTGCACTGTAGGGAGCAGGGCCAGATAATACGCCGTCTTCCATGGTGGTGATTTTTTTACTGCGTTCCGAGCTTGAACCGCGCATACCTATATTGGGGCGCAGACCATAACCGTCTTCTTCTTGTATATTGATGCCCGGCACTTCATTCAGCACCCTGTGGATATCTGTGTACTCAAACTGCTCTAAAGACATCTGATCGATAAGTGTGGCACTGCCTGGAAGGGTACTTATCGCATCCTGACCACCAGTAATATAGACCTGCTGCAACTCAACAGGATCATCGGCAGCCCAGGAAAACGAACCAATTAACAGTGTTGATAATGAAAATGTGGACTTAGAGGCAAAAGAGGGCACAACTGCAGCCTGTACAAATTAGAAATTGGTACTAATTTAAACACAAATGAGAATGAATAAGAATTGCTTTTGATTTAAAATTGAGCTTCTTTTGACATAGCTCAAGACAGGCTTATCAGCCATTTATGGGGATTACACCCATTAGTTATTGTTAAAAATTACCGCCCTTGGTCAATATATAGGCTGACAATAAGCCAGCTGGGGAACTACTTGAACGAATCACTGTTTAGCTGGCTGTTAGACCCGGCAATGCGCACCTTTTATGGCTACTGGCCTGGCTGCCTATTAATCGCCTTAATATGGGCTGCATTTAGTTGGGATAAGCGATCAATCCACTTAAAAGAGCTATTTAATAAATCGTACTGGCTCAACCCTTCTTGTTATCAAGACTATCTGATGATTATTTTTAACCGAAGCTTGTTTGCCTTATTAAGCATTGGCTGGTTTGTGATAACCATCAGTATCTCGTTGCAGGTATTTCATTTCCTACAATTGTTTGGCGAGGCCACAGAGCCAAACTCGGTGGCCAACAACTGGGTAATTTTAATTGCCTATACGGTTATTTTATTTTTACTGGATGATAGCAGCCGTTTTTTATTGCATAAGGTTATGCACAAATATGATTTCTTATGGCGAATCCATCAGATGCACCACAGTGCCACCAAGCTCACTCCACTGACCAGTTTACGCTTGCACCCAATCGAGTCGGTGCTATATCAATCACGAAGTACACTTATTCATGGTACTTGTGCAGGGTCCAGCTTCTATTTTTTGGGCTTTCAGGCAGACAGCGCCCAAATTTGGGGAGCCACTGTTTGGGTTGTAGCCTTTAACATATTAGGGGCAAACTTAAGACATACTCATATTAAGATTGATTATGGTGTGTTTGAGAAATTACTCATTAGCCCGTCACAACATCAGGCCCACCACGGCGTTAAAACCATGAATACTAACTTTGGTGCAGTACTTTCCATTTGGGATCGTATGGCTGGCACTTGGCGCTGTGGTAAAGAAGACTACGCACTCCCTAAGCAGGCACAGCCATTAAAGAGACAGTTATTGCTACAAGAACTTGAATGGAGGTAATATTCTAGCCGTCACTTAGAGCAAACAAATAAAAACCCCACATAGTCCTGACCATGCGGGGTTTTTAATTAACAGATAGCGATAGGATTAGTCGTTATCGCCATCTGCTGAGGCGGGTACAGTGAAGCTTGTAGTTAATACAAAGTCACCTTTGAGGATATCTGTAAATTGCTTGATGTTGTATTGCAACGCACACAGGGTATCGATATCTGAACTGTTCGTTTCATCCGCATCATATAAGCCACTTGCAGCTAAAGTGATACAGGTCTGCTGGTTACTCGCCCCATTAACCGCATCAAAAATACTACCTTCAATAGCCTCAGCGTTTAAAATAGCCGCGTTCATCGTCGTAAGCATATCCGTTGCTACTGATGACTGCCCAGCAGCAATTAAGTAATCATCCAAGCCCATATTACCGTTGGCAGTGAAGATCGCTTTTAGGCCTTTTAAATTTTCGATGATGTGCTCTTTACCGATATGGGCAAACTCAGATTCAATTTTGTTAGCATTAAAGCTATCTGAGCCTTCTTGTGGAAGCAGGGCTTTAACCTTTAGATCCTTGGTTTTCTTATCCACATAAAATAATGCCTGAGCAACTTCATTAGCCGCCACCTGCTTGGAGCTCGATACAGATGAAAGATCAAATTGGCTCCAACTAGATTTAAGCGTAGCAGAGCGGTTTTCCATATCAGTCGTGATTAACTTAGCGTAATTACAACGGTCCTGTTGGATTTCAGTAGCGGTGCTACCTTCACGCCAATTTTTGACATTACTGTTTTCTTTAGTTGGGTCTTCGTAGGTTTGAATTACGCCTGGGGCGAACAATACATATTCAATGGCCACTAGATCTTTTTCGTTATCAGAAGAGGGTAAACCATTACCGAACAACGCATTTTTGGCGATAGAAATATCAATGTTATATGGGTTAGCGGTTTCCCAGTCATAAAATGACGTTAAGCCATTATCTAGATCTGCATTAGGGCCAAACTTCATTACTTGTAGTTGCTGCAAGGGGGCCATCACAGACTGCCAAGCTGATTCGGCGGCCCCTAGTTTTGTCTGATTACTAATTTCGCCACAGTATTCACCGACCTTAGTATTTAGTTGCACTAGGTTGGCTTCAAAGACATCAACAACGGGAACAACGCCCTGGGCAACCAGATCAACCAACATGGTATCGCAGCTAAAGTTCTCGTCATCTGACAGCTCATTACAGGCGTCACTAACCGAACTGCCGCCACTAGAACCACCACAGCCAGCCAATACCAACATACCCAACGATAAAACCGCATGTTTGAACCGCATTTTCATTACCTCTAAAACGTAGAAAGGCCGTCTAAGACGGCCTTTTTTATTTTACAAAATAAACAATTACTTCCAAGAAGCAACCGCAGCTGCATCAAAACCAAATGCAGTTTGTACCAGGGTACGGGCGGCTACTAGGTCTTCAATGTAGCCAGCTTTACCATCAACATCATTCTCTAATTTAGTAATTGGAGACTGGCCAATCTTATCATGCAAATCAATTTGCTGCGCTTCTGTCATGGTAGGGATTGGGCTAAATTGCAGACCCAATGCAAAACCTTTCAGCTCAGACCAGTGCTTGGCCAAGTCATCCACGTCATTGTTGCCTGCACCCACTACGTAAGCGTCCATATCATCAATAGATTCATTGATGTACTTGATGACTGAGATAGCGATTACTTTCTCAAGGCCTTTAACAGCACGATCAGAAATGGCGGCCAATTCAGTATGGTAACCAGAACCTACAACCGGGTTAGTACCAAAATTATCCTGAATTAACTGACGACCTTCTAAGAAGGCTATCATGATTTCAGAGCTAAGATCTGTAGTACCGGTTAATACGTCATGCTTGCTAGCATATTGCGCCAAGCCGAAGTTGTACTCGCCTTTAAGTAGATCTATATAGTCATTACCGAACACATTGCTGTAGTAAGTTTTACCAGAGATAGTGGCATCGGCAATGTTCAAGTAATCCATAGAGGCGCCAAAGTAACCAAAGCCTTCATCCCACTGGTGCTCAAGGGAAGTGTAGGCTGCATCACCGTCAGCTTCGCTGTTACCTTTAGTCAGACCTTTATCAGCTTTAAGATAATCTTGCGCGGCTTGAGAGTAAGCCACAGATACCAATAGGAATTTTTGGAAAAGCTGCTGGTAGTTTAAACCAAGGGCAGTATCAGTTTTACCGTTTGCTGCTGCGTCAATCCACTCAAGCATGAGTGAGTAGGGGGCATCATGGTAGTTAACAGCATCGTCGTTCTTAGAAGTGCCACAATCAACCAGGTTGGTAACATTCCAACCAATAAACTGCGTGGTGCTTAGTTCGTTATCACAACCCGCCGTTTTGTCAGACAATCTTTTTTGACCACCAGCGTTAGTAAAAACATGTGAGTAATGAAGTTGAGCAAATGACACACCGTCTGGTGCAGAAATATGAATCGGGGTGCCGTCACCAGTATTTGCACCATAGATGTTCTCACCTTTTAAGGCTTCTGAACCGCCAGTATAAATGGTTTCCAAGTCAGCCTTGGTTATTCCGGCTACGCCTGCAGCATTTTTCATTTCACCAATAAGAATCTGACGAGCTGCCTGCCCGCTAATTTTAACCGAAGATTGTCCGTCTTCTAACTTACTTGCAAACTCGTAAGTGGAAGGGTAAGTCACACCAGCATCGTCATCGCTGCTGCTACCACAGGCCGCCAACATCACACTGGCCGATAAAAGTGTTAAACCTTTAACTAATTTCATTCTGATGAATTCCAAAAGAGTACTAATAAGTAATGCAGTGAATGATAGCAAAGCTCATTAAAAACTCA
>Ga0209825_1000913_pt1 | contig 15861 bp, 13 predicted proteins | sample EN8Hudsemesocosm_FD_184631 | JGI IMG/M metagenome (GOLD analysis project Ga0209825, IMG submission 184631) | Methane-oxidizing microbial communities from mesocosms in the Hudson Canyon - EN8B Hudson Canyon (SPAdes) (version 2) | ecosystem: Environmental > Aquatic > Marine > Cold seeps | place...
AATAATGCTGGGCACAGTGATGAGCCAGCCGCTTATCAAAAGATTGGACCTATAGTGCTTAAAGTTGAAGTGATTGATGATTCAAAATCCTTTGATTATCCTGCAGAATTTATCATTAAACACCCACAAATTAGTAGTATTGTTTGTTATACAGCCACTTATACCGGGCAAGCTAAAGCAGGTGAGTGGGTCGATGTTTCAGGTGTTATTGAACAAAGAGGCGATAGTCAACAACGTATTGTTGTCGGATCTGACCGTGAGGCGCGTGGAGAATATATAAAAGTTATTAATGAACACGCTGCCTGATTTTTCAGCCATTATCTTCGATATGGATGGCTTGGTGCTTGATACAGAAACCACCTATAGCATTGCCTGGAAAAAAGCAGCTGTTGAAATGGGGCAGGTGTTTTCTGAGGCTTTTTGTTTATCCATGTCGGGTCTGCAGGGTCAAGATGTGGCGCGTAAGTTAATTGAGCAATGTGGGTCAGATTTTGATTTGATGCGCTTTGGCCAATTGAGTGGGCAATATTGGCGACAATACGTTAATGACAAAGGTATTGCTGTCAAAAAAGGTTTTTTAGCATTGTTGCATGTACTTAAGTCGAATAAGATCCCTTATTGTTTAGCGACTAATAGTCGTATGGTTAATGCCCTGGAATGTCTAAAACTGGCTGGTCTGGATGACGTTTTTTCTTTAATCGTTAGTAAAGACCAGGTTAATCAAGGTAAGCCTGCGGCGGATATTTTTTTATTTTCGGCTAATGCCTTAAAGGTGCCCGTGGCAGAATGTTTAGTGATTGAAGATTCAGCAACAGGTATTCAGGCAGCAATGAATGCAGTTGCGCCCTGTGTTTTTATACCCTCAGTTTTGCCCTATGATGCTGTTGCCGCTCAGCAAGCCGATATTTTGTTAAATGATTTGGATGAATTGGCAGAAATTGTTCTTAGCGCTTATATACATCCTGTATAATTCGTTGCCATTTTACCTATAATTTATATTTTAACGTGGCTGATAGAAAAATTTCCGTTATAGCGCCTGCAAGGTTGCACATGGGCTTCATAGATCTAAGTGGGTCGTTAGGACGGCATTTTGGTAGTATTGGTGTTGCCTTAAATGAAATCTCTACCCGACTTTCCGTTTCTAAAGCTTCACAGCTACAGGTGAATGGACCGTCTTCAGCCAGAGCCATAAAATGCACAAAGATTTTATCAGAAGTGCTTAATGTTTCGGATCAAATTCAGATAGATATTGAAACAGCGATACCCGAACACGTTGGCTTGGGGTCAGGTACACAAATGTCCTTGGCCATAGGTTCAGCCTTAAATAGTTATTATGATTTAGGTCTAACGATTCGCGATATTGCACAGTTGACTGATCGCGGTATGCGTTCTGGTATTGGGATTGGTGTTTTCGAGCAAGGTGGATTAGTCGTTGATGGGGGCAGGGGTGAGGAAACCATCACGCCGCCAGTGATTTCTCATATGGATATTCCTGAATCATGGCGTTTTATTTTGGTTCTCGACCAAAGAGGGCAGGGTTTGCATGGTGAGCAAGAAATTGAAGCCTTTAAAGAATTGCCCGTTTTTCCTCATCAAGAAGCCGCAAGACTCTGTTATTTGTTATTGATGCAAGGGCTGCCAGCGGTAGCAGAACAAAATATTAGCTTGTTTGGCGATGTTATTACCCAGTTGCAACACTCTGTTGGAGAACATTTTTCTTCTGTACAGGGTGGTGTTTTTACCAGTCCTGAAGTGGCAGAATCTATGGACTGGTTGCAACAACAAGGGGCTGTCGCTATAGGTCAGACGTCATGGGGTCCAACGGGGTTTTGTGCGGTGGATAATGCTCAAAAAGCCGATGATTTAGTTTCCCAAATGCAGCAAAGGTTTGCTCATTATGCTCACCTGAGCTTTGTATCGGCCAGTGCCAGAAATAGTGGTGGAGATGTATTTAACGTTTAAGGTTCTACCACTAATTGAACGGTATTTTGACTAAGATAAAAAACATACTTGTCGTAGCAAGTTCTGCGCGTATGCTGGTTCAATACGCCAAAAAAGCAGGTTTTTCTGCTTTAGCGATTGACTGTTTTGCTGATTATGACACTCAATGCATGGCGTTAGGCTATGTTAAAGTTAATAGTCTGTCACTGGTCGATATAAAAGCCGCTGTTTGTGTTTTAACTAAGCAATATGATATTAGTCATGTTGTTTATGGTAGCGGATTAGAGGATCATTTAACGACATTAGAATATCTGGAACAAAACTTTATCGTGCTAGGTAATTCTTCGGATGTTTTTTTATCAGTTCAAGATAAAGCCCATTTTTTTTTAGAATTAAAAAAACTGCATATTGTTTATCCTGAAACTGTGTTTGAACAACCCGAAAAGACTGCTGGCTGGCTACAAAAGCCATTAAAAGGCGAGGGTGGGATAGGTATAACAAGGGCGGAGATAAAGTCGACTTCAGATTATTGTTATTGGCAAAAGTTTTGTGCCGGTACACCTCTGTCAGCCTTATTTATTGCTAATGGTTCAGAGCATAAAATAATTGGTTTTCAGAAGCAGGAAGTTACTCGGTTTGATGCAGATGAATTTGTATTTTCAGCAGTGATTAGTCAGCCAGAAATGGATCGCTTGATTATCCGATATTTGGATGAAATAATTTGTAAGCTTGTCAGCGCATTTTCATTAAAAGGCATTAATTCATTAGATTTTATAGCGAATAATCAGCAATACTATGTGTTGGAAATTAACCCTAGGTTTTCAGCAAGTCTAAATCTTTATAGTTCTGGCTTTTTTTTAGCGCATATTGATAGTTGCTTAGAAGGGGGGCAATTACCCGCTTTAAAATCCCAAAACAGTTATAAGGGGTATAAGATTATTTTTTCTGAAGTTGATTTTATCATTAAGCAGCAGATTGATTGGCCTGACTGGGTGGTAGATATCCCCATAAAAGGTTCAATTATTAACACAGCTATGCCGATATGCAGTATCATTGCTGGCGGCAAAAATGAACAGCAAGTCGATGACTTGTTGCTAGAAAGACAAAGACAATTGATAAAACTTTTAACATAGGTATCCATAATGCAGTACACAGCAAGTGTAAACAAACTAACTCAGCCTTTAGTGCAGGAATTGATAGATCATGCAGATAAACTAAGACTGGGTGTGCAAACCTTGCAAAACGGCTGCACTATTATTGATGCGGGTATCGATGTGTCGGGTGGTCTGGAAGCAGGGCGTATTATTACTGAAATTTGTATGGGTGGCATGGGAACAGTTTCTATTTCACAAAGTGCTTATACGAATAATTGGCCATTATCAATTAATGTTCATGCCAGTAATCCGGTTTTGGCCTGTTTGGGTAGTCAATATGCTGGCTGGAGTTTGTCTCATGAAAAATATTATGCCTTAGGTTCGGGTCCGGCTCGTGCCATGGCTACCAAGCAAAAAGACGGTGTCACTGTTCCCGTTGAAGCGCTATATAAAGAATTGGAATATCAGGATACTGCCGAGTCAACAGCATTGGTTATTGAGAATGATAAAATACCGCCTGTTGAAATTATTGACAAAATTGCAGCGGCATGTGGAATAGCTGCTGATAAGTTAACGATTATTGTAACGCCAACCAGTAGTCTTGCGGGTGCTGTACAGGTTGTGGGTCGAGTGTTGGAAGTGGCTATGCATAAAGCCCATGAATTACATTTTCCTTTGGAAAACATTATTGATGGCAGCGGTAGTGCCCCTATATGTCCTCCACACCCTGATTTTGTAAAAGCCATGGGGCGTACAAATGATGCTATTTTATTCGCAGGTCAAGTGCATTTATTTGTTAAGGGCAGTGATGAAGCGGCTGAAAAATTAGCAAAAGAGTTACCTAGTTCAACATCAAAAGACTACGGAAAGCCGTTTGCAGAAATATTTAAAGCCTGTAACTACGATTTCTTTAAAATTGATGGCATGTTATTTAGTCCTGCTAGTGTTATTGTCACGGCTGTTGACTCTGGGAATAGCTATAGAGCTGGTAAGCTGGATAATGCTTTATTAGATCAGTCTTTTGGTTTGTAGAATTTAGAGCTGATTTTTTCACACAGAGGCACAGAGACACGAAGGAAAGACTTTAAAAGCTCATCTTTGTGTTTTTACGACATTAGTTAGGAGTAACGTTAACAAATAGGAAGTGAGGCTTTAGCCTCGCCTGATTGTGCGGGACTAAAGTCCCACTTCCTGACAAAGGTTGTCCAAGATTTTTTAAGCATATTCCTTAGCTAAAACCAAAGATGATAGTGTCAGTTAACAGTGCGAAGACGCTGATAATGATTTAAAACGCTTTTCTTAGTGTCTCTGTGGCTTTGTGTGAGTTGCTTTTCTCTAAAATTTTTTTGTTTGTGTTTTAAATATTTTATTGAGGTTGATTTTTGGGTCGAATAGCAATTTTTACTGATGATCCTGGTTGGCATGGCAAGCAATTGCGTCTTGCTTTTGCTGCTAGGGGATATTCCAGTGAGTATATCTCTTTAACTGAATGCGAAATATCTCTGGCGAGTTCAGGCCTGCCCATTTTTATTCCCGGATTTGAGGGCAGCATGCCTGATGCTGTGTTTGTTCGAGGTGTGCCGGGTGGCTCTTTGCAGGAAGTTGTGTTGTATCTAGATATACTGCATGCTTTAAAGTTTATGGGTATTCCTGTCTATAATGATGGGCATGCTATAGAAAAAAGTGTAGATAAAGGCATGACCAGCTTTTTGTTAAAAAATACTGGCTTGAAAACACCCTATACCTGGGTGCTTAAAGATAGAACTAAAGCCTTGCAAATTGCCGAGCAAGAACTAAAAGCGGGGCATAGCATCATAAGCAAGCCTTTATTTGGGTCTCAGGGAGAAGGTGTTAGGCGGATAGAAAAGTTGACTGATTTATTCTGGTTAACGAGTAGTCAGGGTGTCTATTACCTACAGCGATTTGTCGATTGTGAAGGTCAGGGTTATTCGGATATTAGGGTCTTTGTTATTGCCGGTAAAGCCGTTGCAGCAATGAGGCGTCGAGGTAAATCGTGGTTAAATAATGTTGCGCGTGGCGCGAGTTGTGAACAGGTGATATTAGATTTGGAACTTGCTACGATTGCAATCGATGCGACTCAGGCCTTAGCGATGGATTATGCCGGGGTAGATGTCATTAAGGATGTGACCGGGGGCTATAGCGTTATTGAAGTTAATAGCATACCTGCCTGGAAAGGCCTGGAAACGGTTTGTGAGTTAAATGTGGCTGATTTATTGGCGGAGGATTTAATAAATCGTCACCTGTTATCTGATAGAACAATGCTAGAGCAGGTCGCATCATGATAGATCAGCAACAATTAATGGCGCTATTTAAGGAAGCCTGTTTATGTGATGTACAAGCTTTTAAACCAGGTAATGTTAGCGTTTATAATGCCGGGCATGATATGACGGTTGATGATTTTATCTTAAGCGCTGAAGAAAGTGCCTGGGCTATCACAAATCCTGCTTATTCCTTGGGTGAAAAAATATATTATGCGGTAAAGGCTACAAGGGAAGCTGTTAATTGTAATACCAATTTGGGCATTCTTTTGCTAGCTGCGCCGGTATGTCAGGCCGCTTATCAACAGCAACAGAATCAAAGTTTAGCAGAGGCATTGGCCTTAGTATTACAGAATACTACGATTGAAGATGCAGACTGGACCTTTAAGGCGATCACCCTGGCGTCCCCTGGAGGCTTGGGGGAGTCTGAAGATCAGGATGTTAATGAGCCGGCAGCTGTTTCACTGTTACAGGCAATGGAAATTGCCAGTGAAAAGGATAGAATTGCAAAACAATACACAACAAATTACAAAGATATTTTTGATTTTGCAGTTTTAAGGTATAATGATGCCTTCGTTAAATTTGATAATCAGGCATGGGCTACAAGTGCTGTTTTTACAGGCTTGCTCAGTTATTTACCTGATAGTCACATTGAACGCAAATATGGCGATAAGTACTCGGGATGGGTACGTAAGCAGATTTCTACAGTCGACGATGCCTTGTTAAATACAAGTAATCCTGAACAGTTGTTACCTATGTTGCATGATGTGGATAGGAAGTTTAAGGATAAAGGTATTAATCCAGGCACTACGGCCGACCTAACGGTGGCGACAGTATTGATAATTTTAATGGAAGCTTTAACTGTTAGGTGTACTAGTTAATGCAGTAATGGAATGATAGAATATTTGCGACATTTTTAATGTCTTTCAACACTTTAATTTATAGGATCTAGCTCAATGGCTAAAATTAATAACTTACGCGTAGGCGAATCTTTAAACGGCGACGGAAACGAAGTTGCTCACATTGACTTAATGATGGGACCTCGTGGTTCAGCTGCAGAGTCTGCTTTCGCAAACTGCTTAACAAACAACAAAGACGGTTTTTCTAGTCTTCTAGCTGTTGTTGCTCCTAACCTTATGGTTAAGCCTGCAACTGTTATGTTCAACAAAGTAACAATCAAAGGTTCTAAGCAAGCAGTTCAAATGTTTGGACCAGCACAACGTGGTGTTGCAATGGCTGTTGCTGACTGTGTTGAAGACGGAACTATCCCTGCTGACGAAGCTGATGATTTATTCATCTCTGTTGGTGTTTTCATTCACTGGATGGCTGAAGACGACGCAGCTATCGAGAAAAACAACTATGATGCTGTTAAAGCGTCTATCAAACATGCTGTAGCTGGAACTCCAACTGCTGCTGAAGTTGTTGCTCAAAAATCTACAGCACAACATCCGTTTGCTGCAAACAACGTATAATTTTTAAAATTATATAGCGTTTAAAGAATACCTCGATTCAAGTTAAACTTGGGTCGGGGTATTTTTTTGCCTGCAGAAAAGCTTTGATGGCTATCTTGTGAGGTAGGTATTGATCAACTTGTATAACTTAAACGCCTTATTATTTCACTATTAATAAGGCCTGAATGAAGCGCACTAGCCACAAGTGCATGATTGACACCTATTTTCTTTAGGTTTAATAAATCTTGTTGATGACGGATTCCGCCTGCTGCAATAAATTTTTTTTCAGGGTATTGCTGACAAAAAGTCTGTAGTTTTTTAAAATCGGGTCCAGCATTTTTTCCTACCCGGTCCAAAGTCATAATGATAATCTGCTCAGGCCATAGAGAGTGGGTTTGGAGTAACTCGACAGGGCCAGTGTAGCCAGATTGTGGGAAATAATCTAAAGATAAAATGTAGTCGTTCAAAAAATAGTTAAGTTTTTGTAAATATTTGTTTTTTTGAGACTCTGAGCCAATGACTGGCTTGTATTTTGGGCTGTTATTCTTTGCTAGTTGCTGTGCAGTTGTGCCGTTATCAATCCAGAATTCAATTCCTGTATTTTCACTGATTACTTTATCAATTAAGGTTTGATTATTACCCGAGTGAGTGATGGCGTTTAAATCAGCAATATAGAAAGATCTAAAAGGGTGAACAGTTAAAAATCCCTGGATGCAATCTTGCAGTCTGCTTGTGTTGCATAATGGACTGACTAAAGGCTGATATTTTTCTCTCTGCCCTAGTTGTGCAGAGACTACAAGTCCATCTTTTAAGTCAATTACGGGGATAATATTCATGCTGGCAGGACAAGTTTAATAGGGATGTATGTTAATACAAAAAAAATCACACAAAGCCACCAAGAAGAGCAATTTATTTTTCTTTTCTTTGTGCCTCTGTGGCTTTGTGTGAGTATAAAATCTTGTAGAATTTCTTAACTTAATGGCATTGAGGGGTATGTTATGAGATTTGTTGTAAAATAGTAAGTTATAAATTCAGTAACAAAAGATTTAAACCTTTTGTGCTAATGGTCGATAAATATTGATAGAAATAAATAACATAATAAAACTGAAAAGTCATTTTTCAATGAAATGTCAGTTGCAGGTGATATGGATGGCTGTCTGGAGGAAAGAGTGAAAATTAAAACTAAATTAATATTGGGGTCCTTGCTGATGGCATTGGTTCCAATCATTATAATTGCTGTTATCCTTGGTTGGATGTCGGTTAAAACATCTAATGAGATAGTCCATGCCATATCAACCGAGCATCTACTGGCTGTAAGAGCGAATAAAAAAGCGAGCATTGAGCAGTATTTTAAGCAGCGTAATAATCAGACTTTAGCTTTTGCCAATGACAGAATGGTTATTGATGCCATGCTTGGTTTTAAATCTGCTGTTAATGGGCTTGAGGCTGACGCAGCAAAGTTAAATGCAGATGCCGTTACTATCAAGCAACAATTAGGACAATATTATTCTAGCCAGTTTGCTGTCGAGTATAGTCGCCAGAATACTAGTAATCCAATTTCCATATCCAGGTTATTAAATAAGCTGGATATAACTGCGGCCTATTTGCAATATTTATATATTAACAATGATAAACCTTTATTAGATAGTGTAGATTTATTAGCGACTGTTGAAAATACGGAGTATGACCAGTTACATCGTTTATTTGATAATCATATCAATGATTTTGCAAAAAAAATGGCTTATCAGGATGTTTTTTTAGTGGACTCTGATTCTGGTCGTGTCATCTATTCAACTAATAAAAATCTGGATTATGCAACTTCATTAATAGATGGGGCTTTTGCTAATTCTGCTTTGGGCTCTGTGTTTCAGCGAGCGAATCAAAGTCATCGGGCTGAGACCTTTTTAGCTGATTTCCATCCTTATACGGCAGCGTATGAGTCGCAAGTGTCTTTTATTGCTACACCTATTTTTGAAAACGAAATTAAGATTGGTGTTCTGGTTTTGCAAATAGCTATTGATGAAATCAACAGTATTATGACCAGTAAACAGCAATGGAACAGCACTGGAATGGGAAAAACTGCTGAGGCGTATATTATTGGTGCAGATTTTAAATCTCGTAGCTTAAGTCGGCTTTTAGTTGAAAATAAAACGGCTTATATGTCTGCCCTGACTGATTCTGGAGGGATAGATGCTGGTATTATTGATAGAATTAACTTTAGAAATAGCAATGTAGGCTTGCAAGCGGAACATAATGTAGATGTCAAAACGGCAATATCAGGGCAAACAGGACAGTCTATTTACACTGATTACCGTAATGTTTTAGTGCTTTCAGCTTATACACCACTAAATATTGCTGGTTTAAACTGGGCTGTGGTGGCAAAAATAGATGAAGAAGAGGCTTATGAGCCTGCATCGGCATTTCAATCCTCTTTTACTCAGATGTCAATTCTTGTCATTGTTATTATGGCTGTCATCTCTACCTTAGTAGGTTTTATTTTTTCAAAGGCAATGGTTATGCCGATGTATAAAATTGCCAATACAATGAAAGAAATTTCAGAAGGAGAGGCGGATTTAACACAGAGACTGTATGAAGGCAGGCAAGATGAAATTTCTGAAATTGCCCACTATTTTAATGCTTTTGTTTCTAGAATTCAGGGTGTGATCAGTGAGGTATCTCAATTCAGTATTCAATTAGCTACCGCTTCAGAGCAGGTTTCGGTAACCGCAGTTCAAACCAATAGTAATGTTAATGATCAGCATCAACAAATAGAGCAAGTTGCAACGGCCATGAATGAAATGACCGCAACAGTACAGGATGTTGCCAGAAATGCTAATCTGGCTGCTGAAGAAGCTCAGAGAGGGGATGTGCAAACCCAGGCAGGGAGTCATGTTATCGAAGGGACTATAGAGTCTATTAATCAATTGAATAGAGATATATCTTCTGCAGCTGAATCGGTCACTACTTTAGAGCAAGATGGGCAATCTATTGGTTCTGTGCTAGATGTGATTAGAGGCATTGCTGAACAAACCAATTTATTGGCACTGAATGCTGCTATTGAGGCGGCAAGAGCAGGTGAGCAAGGACGAGGTTTTGCTGTGGTGGCTGATGAAGTTAGAACCCTTGCTAGTCGAACTCAGGATTCTACAGCGGAAATACAGCTTATGATTGAAAAGCTACAGCAAGGTACAAAAAACAGTTCAGGAGCGATGGCATCAAGCGTTAAGCTGGCGGAAGGTGCGGTTAATCAGGCCCATGGTGGTACCGAAGCTTTGCAAAAAATCACTCATGCTATCGCCTCTATAGATGATATGACGCAACAAATAGCAGCTGCATCAGATGAACAGTCATCAGTGGCAGAGGAAATTAATCGCAATATTATACTAATAAGTGATTCTGCAAAAGCTACGGTTGCGGTCAGTGATGAATCAGCACGTGCAGGAGAGGATATGGCACGATTGGCCAATGAATTAAATGCAACAATTGCCCAGTTTAAAATCAATTAATCCTGATTTTTCCTTCCAGACTGTCTCTCAAGGCATAGCGTGAATACATCCATGTAGCCTTGACGACAGCATCCTGGCTGCCAAATTGATATAGGATGTGCTGAGGCACGAAGCGCATCTTTCGGTGTTGTGATGCGCTTCCTAACGTAAAAACTTAGAGGAAGCATCCTGGTTTCCTCTATCATTCAAATTTATCAAGGTTGAGCTTAAAAAGAGAGGTACTCTTTATTAACCCTTGTCACTTTTTATGTTTTGTATTTTCTACTGACATAAAACTTGTGAATTTATAAATCGACTCAGCTTACCCGTTCAATCTGAACCAAGTTGTCTGAGAATGTCGGTGCATGCCCCATATCAACAAATTCTGCGGAACTAATACAGTTAACCGTCCCTTTGTTTAACTGTCGCCAATACCCTAATGTTGCGACAATAATACCAGCACTCACATCAGCGGTAATTCTAGCATCGCCTTCGAATGAACCCCGATCATTAAAGACACGAACCTTATCATTTTCTTTAATACCTCGAGCATCTGCATCGACAGCATTAATTAAAACAAATTGTTCACCTTGCCCTTTGATTTTATGATCCATGTTGGCATAGCAAGAATTAAGAAATCCATGGCTTTTGGGTGAAATAATATTTAAAGGGTATTTTTTAGCCAGTTCAGGATTGGTCTCAAATGTTTCTCTAGAAGCCACGTAATCAGGTAGGCTATCCAACAATTCGCCTGCCTGAAAACCTTCATACATCTGACGAAATGGTCCTGCGACAAAGTTAGTTGCACCATCCAGTTTGAATTCACATTTACCTGAGGGTGTTGGAAAGTTGCCTTCTTTATGAGGTGCACGATCATCTTTAGTACCGACATTTAATCGTGCAAAGCCATGTTCTCGCATGTATGCCAGATCAATTCCTTCGCAGGCAGGTGACTCCCAATCTACATAGTTTTCCAAACATTCGCTATCTGACCATTTGAAATTCTCTTCTTCATAACCCATTCGCTGTGCTAATCGACGGAAAATCTCGTTATTCGGGATAGCTTCGCCTGGGGATTCGACACATTTTTCATTGTATGTCAGATAAAGGTGTCCCCATGAGAGAACCATATCTTCCATTTCAGCGCCCATAGATGCAGGCAGTACAATATCAGCATATGCTGCCGTATCAGAAATAAAATGTTCGGCGGATACCATAAACAGATCTTCGCGTTTCAGTCCTTCTATAATCTTGTCTGTTTCAGGTGCCTGTGTCACTGGATTGGTATTCCAGCACATCATCGATTTAATCGGCGTATCAAGCTTTGTCTCGCCCGTTAGCACCCGGCCGAGTTGAAGATTATTAACCACAGGCGTGCCTTCTGGAATTAAATCCGGGCGACTGATAACATCAAATTTATAGGGATGCTCCCATACGGGGAATTGTAATGCACCGCCCCCGACATGACGCCAAGCACCAATTAAGGCAGGAAGTGAAGACACTGCGCGAATAGCCTGACCGCCACCATAATTTCTTTCTAACGCAACGCCCAAACGAATAGCCGCTGGTGGCGTTGTAGCATATTCTCTGGCAAACCTGCGTATATCTGCAGCAGAGATTCCGGTAATTTGTTCGGCCCATTCGGGTGATCTATCTTTAGCACGTTCAGCTAAATCAGCATAACCAACCGTATAATTATCCACATAATCTTGATCCACCAAACCTTCTTCGATAAGGGTATGAATCATAGCCATTGCCAAAGCACCATCTGTACCCGGTTTGGGGGCAATATGCCAATCGGCTTCTTTAGCCGTTTTTGAAGCAAAAGAATCAATAACAATAACTTTTGCCCCTTTTTTCTGAGCTTCTTTAACAATATGCCAATGATGTAAATTGGTACTGACAGAATTACAAGCCCAAAGAACGATGTATTTAGAGTGAATAAAACTTTCGGGGTCAACCCCCGCCGTGGGGCCGACAGTCAATAACCAGGCCGTACAAGAACCTTCACCACAAAATGTACGCTCGGTAACCGTTGCGCCCATACGGTTAAAAAAGGCATCACCCCCATTTAATCCATGCACCAGTCCTTGGTTTCCTAAATAACTATTGGGCATAATTGCGTGTGCCCCATGTTCGTCAATAATAGCTTTCCATTTTGAGGTTATTTCATCCAATGCCTCGTCCCAACTAATTCTTTCGAACTGTTTGCTGCCTTTAGGGCCTGTGCGACGTAGTGGGTATAACAGACGGTCAGGATGGTAATGTCGCTTTTCGTAATCTTTTAATTTGACACACAAGCCACCCCGGGTCATAGGGTGATCAGAGTTGCCTTTGACCCCCACTAGTTTTCCATCCTCAACTTCATATACCATTGAACAAGTATCAGGGCAGTCATGTGGGCAACCACCATGTGCAGTTTTTTGTATTTGAGCGGACATCGTAAATTCCTATTTTTACATCTGTTTTTAGTTATCTAAAATATATTCAGGTTATTACTTTAAGAAGCTGTCATAAAAATACCTAACACATTTTACAAGCGTTAATTTAATCATAGCAATTCCAATCATATTCTCTGGATTTACTGTTAATATTTCAATCTCTTTCGAAAGGCTACGAAAATTATTTAACCATGGGAGTAGAGTCAGTACTAGCATTAAAACATTTATGTATAGTGCAGAGCTACCTAATCTAAGGCAAGACTAAGAAAATTAACGGTATAAAGTGTAAAATTCGCCAGTATTGATTATGTCTTTTGCTACGCTACATTTTCTGCTAACTATAGTAAACACTCACTCCGCCATACTTGTATGACATGAATTGAATCATACTCTATCAAGTAAACAACAGGAAAGGGAGAATGAATAATTTCTCGTACCCGGTCTTCCCCAAACTCTGGGACAATTCTACCAATATCAGGGTTATCGGCTAAAGTTTGAACATGCTCAATAATTGAAGAGAGAGTAGGGGCCGTTCTAATATTCCAACATTATAGGCTTTCATACTTTTTAACTGCTCGACTAACTGTCTATAGCCTGCTGTCTATCTTGATCATCCGAATAAATATCTTCCCATCGGTCACCACACGAAGTGACATGATGCTGTGTACCAGAAGATTCTAATTTCAAAGGTCTTGCCATGTCTTCAACTATAAGGTTAATGTTGGAATGTTGGAACTGAGCCCAAGATTTAGGCTATCCCCACAGCACCTCATGAAAAACATGGGATCAGCCAACTTGAAATATTAGAAATCTCAATTTCGATTGAAATGGAGATAACAAAAACAATCTGTTGTGGGTCAATGGCTACCATTAATGTAAGCTTTGGTTGAGATCATTTCTTGCAATAATATAGTGAAACTAAATTCCTGAGGTATTGCTATAACTTATACGGTATACCGTAAAAACACCATAGAAGAAGAAAATATGATATTTTAATAGTTCGATTCATGTTGATGGTTTCTGCTTATGACTCTTAAAAATATTTTCTTATTTCTTCTACTATCGCTAGCTAATTCAATTATTCTGGCTGAATGTCAAAATAAACGCGTAAAAGTTCAAGTCTTAGGCTCTGGTGGGCCAGAATTAACAGATGGAAGTGCTTCTAGTTCATACCTGATTTGGTTAGATGGAAAGGGGATTGGTCTAATTGATGCAGGTTCTGGCAGTAGTTTAAATTATGAAAAAAGTGGAGCAAATATAAACGATATTGAGTTTTTTGCTTTTACTCATTTTCATGTTGATCATAGTGTGGATTTTCCAGCTTATATTAAAGGGGCCTATTTTACTCACCGATCTAAAAACCTTCATATATTCGGGCCTGAAGGCAATAAATTGATGCCTTCAGCAACTAAGTTTGTTGATAAACTTTATGGTGAGGACGGTGCATTTCCTTACTTGAATAGTTATTTTTCCAACACAAAAGAAAGTAATTTTAAAGTTTTTACAAAAAACATTAATTTAGACAAGCATAACAAACAAAAAATTTATAAATCGAATGATTATTCGCTCTCTGCGATACCTGTACATCATGGCCCTCTGCCAGCACTAGCATGGCGTATTGATATAGCTGGATGTTCGATTGCTTTTTCTGGCGACATGAACAATCAATTTCAAACCTTGGCTGTTTTAGCTAAAGATGTAGATATTTTAGTCGCGCATAATGCGGTGCCTGAATCTCAACAGGGTGTTGGACGTAGATTGCATATGCCACCGTCAGAAATTGGTCAAATTGCACAGCTAGCAGGTGTTAAAAAATTGATTTTGTCACATAGAATGTCTCGTACATACGGCAAAGAGCCTGAAACCTTAGCGATAATAAAAAAATATTATCAAGGACCCATTTCATTTGCTAATGATATGGATCGTTATTAAATGACTACGCTATATTATTATCATAAAGATTTTCTTCTACATGATACGGGATTAGGGCATATTGAAAATCCTGGTAGATTAATTCATATCAATGCAGCGCTAGAGCAAGCTGAGTTTAAACCTTTAATAAGGATAACGCCTGAAGTTCGTAAAGATAGTATAGAGTTAATTCGGTTAGTACATACCCAAGGATTAATTGATTATGTGCTACAAAAAGTGGCTGCTGATAGCTATATCCCCTTAGATTCAGATACTATGCTATCAAAAGGCTCGGCAAATGCGGCAGTTTTGGCTGTGAGTGCAGTTTGTGATGCTGTTGATAAAGTGAATAGTAAAAAAGCAAATAATGCTTTTTGTGCTGTCCGCCCACCGGGGCATCATGCAGAACCAAGAAACTCTATGGGGTTTTGTCTATTCAATAGTGTTGCTATTGCAGCAAGTTATGCATTAACGCAACAACATATTAAACGTGTCGCAATTATTGACTTTGATGTACATCATGGCAATGGAACACAAGCAACATTTGATAAAAATGCGGCGGTATTTTATGCCTCTAGCCATGAAATGCCGAATTACCCTGGGACAGGTTACTCATCAGAAACAGGTGTAGGTAATATAGTCAATGTGCCACTTACATCAGGCGAAACAGGACAGCAATTTCGAGAAAAATATCGTCAACAAATTTTACCCGTCTTAAAAGAGTTTAACCCTGATTTGATATTACTTTCAGCAGGTTTTGATGCACATAAGGATGATCCTTTAGCTTCCATACAACTTGAGAAAGATGATTATCAGTGGTTAACACAACAGATAGTGGATATTGCCAAAATATGTTGCGAGGGTAAAATTATTTCAGTATTAGAAGGTGGCTACAACTTATATGCTTTAGCAGAATGTGTCAGTGCTCATATTGCTGTTTTAATGAAATCTTAAGTTCAATGGGTCAGCCAACTTGATTTTAACTAGTTCTACTCTTTTTTTATTTTTCACGCTGGCTGACCCCTTGGTATCATGATTCCCTTCTCCATTAACCCCAAATGTTTTTGTTCTTTCTATTATCTGATTTATTGACTGAGGTTTTACTGGGTGCTTTGCTTTTTCGAACATAGTTTAAAATTGAAACTGGAACCACTTTTCTAACCGGAAAACCTTCAATTTCTTTGCGGTTAATTATATGGTTTAAACGGCTTTCAATGGCGCATAGATTTTTAAAATCGCCCATTGCAACAAACGAGATA
>Ga0209825_1000918_pt1 | contig 15770 bp, 13 predicted proteins | sample EN8Hudsemesocosm_FD_184631 | JGI IMG/M metagenome (GOLD analysis project Ga0209825, IMG submission 184631) | Methane-oxidizing microbial communities from mesocosms in the Hudson Canyon - EN8B Hudson Canyon (SPAdes) (version 2) | ecosystem: Environmental > Aquatic > Marine > Cold seeps | place...
TGCACAATAGACGTTAAAGCAGGTAGAGGAAAACTAAATTGTGATAAGTCGAGATTTACAGGTCGTTTATCGTTCACAGCACATTCACTCTCTCTCAAGTTGGCAGGAATCATTTATACAGAATTAATAAGGGCAGCCTAGTGGCTTTTTATTACTCTGCAACCTTTTTAGAATTAAATGTACTAATTTTAACGCCTACAAACATTACACAATTAGCTTGTATAAAATGAAAAGCACATTAATACATAAATTTTGGGCGGAATTATAAGGATTAAGCCTGTGAAATACAAACAAAAAACAGTTTTATCCTTGTTATATCAAAGCCTGACAGCTGCCAGCTAAATTGATATAAGCTTGTGCTTCAATATGTTGCACTACCCTTTACATTCTACCCGCCTACATTGTAGGACATTTAAAGCATTATGAAACTCAATCCAAACAAGCATGAATAACAGAATACATATTTGAACCATTATAGTGCATTAAAAAAAACTTCCAATAATTCACTATTTTTTCTTAAACAGGCGACTATAAATAACTACCGCTTATAAAAAGGCCGCTATACTGACCATTAGACAAATAAAAATCACCAAAAATGAATAACAGGCTGTAACTATGTCATTGGAAGATTATTCCAAAAAGCGCTTTTTGATTGTTGATCAGCTTGACTCCTTTAGATTTTCAACAAAAAAAACCTTAATGGAGCTTGGTTTAAAACTTATCGACTCAGCGAGCTCCGCACAAAAGGTGGTAACTGGCTTTGAGAATATTAATTACGATATTGTTCTTTGTAATTATGAGCTTGGTAAAGGGAAAAATGGCCAAGAATTACTTGAAGAGCTTCGTCATCGTAAATTATTAAAATTTACAGGTTTATTTTTCATCATTTCTGCCGAAGTAGAAAAAGGCAAGGTAATGGGTACTATTGAAAATGAACCGGATGGATATCTAGTTAAGCCCGTCACCCCCAAAGACCTGAAAGTTCGTTTATTAAAATCACTCCAAATGAAAGATTCAATGCGCGACATCGATACGGCTATTGATGATACTGACTACGAATCGGCAATTGTTTTTTGTGACCGAAAAATAAGTGAAAAAGACCGCTATTTGGTGCGAACCCTAAAAACTAAAGCTTGGCTACTTACCAAAATAAAAGAATATGATCGCGCAACAGAAGTATATGAAAGCATTCTTAAAGCCAATGATTTTACTTGGGCAGAATACGGTTTAGCAAAAATAGCAGTCAAACAAAAGGAGTTCAACCGTGCTACAGAGCTACTAAAAAACATCATTTCTAAAGACCCACACCAACTTGATGCTATGGATTTATTGGCCGAAATTTACAAACGACAAAACAATATCTCCGAAGCTCAATCACTAGTTCAGAAGGCTATCTCATTTTCACCAAACGCCCTTCTTCGCCAGAAAGAGCTCGCCGACTTATGCATTCAAAACAATCAAGAAGAAGAGGCGATCAACGCCTTTAGAAAAATGGTCAAGCTAAGCGACCAATCAGTTTTTGCCAAACCACAACAGTTTTTTGATTTTGCAAATTATCTAGCGGTTACATCTAAGGATGATGAATCACCTGAAAACACCCCTCACATAAAAGAAGCCTTTGAGCTCATTCAAAAAGGCACGAAACGCTTCGCTTCTAGGATTCATATAGACGATCAATCAAAGTTAGTTTCTGCAAATATCCACGCAACTATTGGAAACACCAAGGAAGCACAATCCATTTTCGATGATGTTATGATTGGAAATGCACAACAAGAAACACCACTAGACGCAGAATCAATTCAAATCGCAGCAACAACACTTTCCTCACTGGGCAAGAATAATGATGCAGAAACTCTGCTAGAACAAGCTGCAGACTTAGCGGAAGGTAATGACGAGCTGGTCGCCAGTATTTACGATCAATTGAATACAGACATTTCTGATACAAACAAAAAACAAGCAGCCACTATTAACAAACAAGGCATCAAACTATATTCAGATGGAATGGTAGAACAGTCAGCTGAAAACCTCAGAAAAGCAGTCCCCCTCACCCCAAGGCATATTTCTCTAAATTTGAACCTAGCTCAGGTCTTGTTGAAGCTACACAAAAAAACTAAAGACACCGATCTTTTAGAGGAAGCTGACCTCTATTTAAATAAAGTTAGGCATACCCCCAAGCATCATCGAGAATATAAGCGCTATGCATTTCTAGTAAATCAATTAAGCACACGCAAAGTAAAATAACTGTAACAACAAAACACTAAGAACAAATATAACGATTCAAATCAGACTTAAAGCTAGCCTTAACACCTAGAGATTTCATTATCCAGTAGTGCCCGCTTATCATTCTATCTATGTATAAGCTTTCAACGGGGGGTTTAAAATGAGATAAATGCTTAAAGAAAAGCGGGATCTCTTTTGCAACTTGTACATGCAAATCTGCACTTTCAAAATCATATTTATCACTTTCAAAAAAAGGCGCAAAAAAGATATTTCGCCAAACAGCATAATATTCAGCGCCTGGATAATCTTTTCCTACAACACGCGCCCCCAAACGAAGCATTGCATCATCAACAGCTAAATAGTTTTCTTCAATACTGGCAACAATAGCATCCCGGTATGCCTCTACAATCTCGGGCATTAGCACCTTCACACAGCCAAAGTCATAAACAATTACAGTACCATCCGGCCTAAAAGCAAAATTACCAGGATGTGGGTCACCATGTATTTGTTTGAACACAAACAACTGATCTGCCAGCATGTTAAATAAGTTATGACCAATTTTATTAATCACTTCATCAGTATAATGCTGCGTGTTTAGTTCATTAGCATGGTCACCACCTACATACTCTAAAGTAAGAACGTGCCCCGTCGAAAGCTCACTAATCACCTCTGGCACAATGACATAATCATGCTGTTCATGAAACTCTCTAAATCGAAGTAAATTATGCGCCTCTTGCACGTAATCTAACTCTTCGTGCAATCTTGCTTTAATCTCTTCAAACAAAGCGTCAACACTTGCCTTAGGCATTTTAATCAATCCACCTAATTTTAACGTCAACCTAAGCTGCTTTAAGTCAGAATCGCATGAACGATCAACACCAGGGTACTGAACCTTAACAACGACCTCTCGGCCAGTTTTTAAAACTGCACGATGTACCTGTCCTATTGAAGCCGCTGCATAAGGTTTCTCATCAAAATTTTTAAATAAATCTTCGAGACTAGCGCCCAACTCTTTTTCTACTTGACCTTTTATAATTGAGAATGCAACGGGAGGCGCTTCTTTCTGCAGCTTTTGAAGCGCATTAGAAAATTCTTTAGGTAGGAAATCTTGAGTTTGGGAGGCAATTTGACCAATCTTCATTACAGCGCCTTTGAGCTCACCTAAGGTACCAACTATGTCGTCGGCCATTTTTTCATAGGTTGAACTTAAACGCTCCTTGCTACGCTCTTCATCTGTAAAAGCACTTTGAACTTTCTGTGCAGCAAATCTCCCAGCAACTGAAGCAGTCATGCCAGCAAGTTTAAAGAAACGCCCACTACGTGATGTTATCGTTTTTCTGCTTAACCTGTCAGATGACATACAATTTTTTCGCTTTGTTGAATTTAAACTACTTTGGTGTTTACCTTAACTTTGTCCATCAAATTTAGTTTAAGCAGGTCACTAGACCGCAACTCGCCTACACCTTTAGGGGTACCTGTTAAGATGATATCGCCCGGTTTTAAAGTGAAATATATACTCATATGTGCGATTAAAGGAACAATAGGATTGAGCATATCCTCGCTATTTCCAGATTGCTTGAGCTCATCGTTTATATACAAGCTAAAATGTAATTTCGTTAAATCAGAAAATTGATCAGCCTTAGCAAAGTCAGTTAGGGGGCAAGCGCCATCAAAGCTTTTGGCAAGCTCCCACGGGTGACTTTTTTCTTTTAGTTTGGACTGAAGCGCTCTTCGAGTTAAATCTAACCCTAAGCCAACACCAACGATGGCAGCCTCCACTTCTTCTTCACTCGCAGAGCTCAAACTAGAGCCTATCAAAATTGATATTTCGGTTTCATAATGACAGTCACTACTTGGAATAACCAATTCATTATTTAAAGGAACCGCACTTGATTCAGGCTTAATAAAAAGGATTGGCTCGGCCGGAATCGGGTTGTTTAATTCTTTTGCATGCTCTGCATAATTACGACCTACACATACAATCTTTCCAAGCGTATGAGAAAACTGTGATCCATCTGTAAAAAAAAGTGGGTAAGTCATAAAGATAAACTCTTATTCTTTTGTGGCACATTCAGTTGCCGATGGATTAAATTTACAACGTATTTTCCAAAGAATAGTAATCGCTTTAGAATCATAGGCGCCCTCATCTCTAAGAGATAAACGGATCTTCTTAGACAAATTTTCAAACTCAATCTTTTGTTCTGGAGTCAATTTAACCCAATATTTTTGCGGAATCTCACTATGCGCAATTTTTACTGTATTTTCCAGCTCATTAAAGCGAGATAAGGCATGTTTACGCATACTAGCAGCAAAACCTTCAGGTACTTTTTCATGATTAACCACCATCTGCATCACAGCATAAAGTATGTTGTAGTCAATAATACCGCCCTTTTCACCAAGCCCCTTATATAACTCAAACGTATTATAAGCCAAAGCTGGGGCAAACATGACATCCACATTGCCATTATTGAACTGACCACCCCATGTAGCTAAGGATGTATGTACTTTTGAAGCACCCACTATTTTCGCAAAATGACTGCTTGCAACATCGCCATTTAAGATTGATACTTTCTTACCACTTATCGCTGCAATACTAACATCTGTCTTGTCTCTCACAAACGTATAGATTTCTCCAATTGGAAAAAGCCCTGACACTTCATATTTACCACTAACGACAAACTTCCTAGCTTTGGGATTATTTAGCGTTGCAGACAATGTTTTCAACTCATCCAATGAACTAATAGCACCAGGCGCACCAAACGCTGCAGAGAAAGGAACAAAGTCTTTCCCCAAAATATTCGTTAAAAACACAGCATCACAAACACCTGAACGAAAATCATTTGCTGCAACCTTCTCATCAGTATAAGCATCAAGCTGTAGGTCAACCCCCCAACCAAGCGCTTTAAGCTTTGTCTGTTTGAGGAAGCTAATAAAAGGGCCATTACCTCCAACTGGATCCCAGACACAGAATTTCACAACCTGCTTTTCAGCTAAATTTGCTGCCGCTCCCAACGAGACCAAATTTAGAAAGGAAAAAATTACGATTAAGTAAATTTTAAAGCGAGTACTAGCATTGGTCATAGATGAACCTATTAAATTATATTTATGTGTGATGAATTATTCTGCATACGCATTAAGGAAAACAACATACGTGAATAATATTCAGCTATCAAGACAGCTAAACACCTTATGTGGATAACCTCTCAGATTCCACATAAAGATAGAGACAATAAGTAATTATACGTCGAATATTTTTCCAGGGTTCATCACACCTTTTGGATCAAACGCCAGCTTAATCCCGCGCATAATAGTGACCTCTTCAGCAGACCGGGTATAAGACAAATAATCTTTTTTTACCATTCCAACACCGTGCTCAGCAGATATACTTCCATTGTATTTTTCTACTATTGAAAACACCCATTTATTGACCTTTATACATTGAGAAAAAAAGTCATCAGTACTGAGGTCATCAGGTTTTAGTATATTTAAATGGAGATTACCGTCACCAATATGACCAAACCAAATAATTTCGAAATCTGGATAATGCTCCGTCACTACATTATTTATCTCAGTTAAAAACTGCGGCACCTTTGATACAACAACAGAAATATCATTTTTATAGGGCGTTTTAACGGATATTGACTCCGAAATACCCTCTCTTAAACGCCATAAGTTATTTGCCTGTGTCTCACTTTGACTAATAACGCCATCAAGCACCCACCCCTCCTCAACACATGTCTCAAATAACGCCATCGCGTTATCCATTATTTCATCAGAAGTAGACTCGAATTCAAGCAAGGCATAATAAGGTGCCTCTGTTTCAAATGGTTTAGGTACGTCATTGTGCGCCAAAACATGCCCCATCGCTTGATGCGAGAAAAATTCGTAGGCAGTTAAATCAAGCTTTGACTGAAAAGCCTTTAAGACATCCATCGTATTCGTTATATTATTTAAACCTAATACTAATACAGTTAAGTTATTAGGCTGACGTGTTAGCTTCATGGTCGCTTCAGTAATAAAGCCTAATGTGCCCTCTGCACCAATAAAAAGATGACGCAAGTCATAACCGGTATTGTTCTTCAGTAAATCTCGGTTTAGTTCCAGGATTTCACCTGCCCCTGTCACGACTTCTAAGCCAAGCACCCAGTCTCGACTCATTCCGTATTTAATGACTTTAATTCCCCCAGCATTAGTAGAGAGGTTGCCACCTATTTGGCTTGAGCCTGCGGAGGCAAAATCCACAGGATAGTACAGCCCATTCTCTTCAGCGAAGTCTTGTAATTTTTCTGTCACCACACCTGCCTGGCAGCGAACAGAGCGATCACTTGCATTGAACGCTTTAATTTTATTCATATAATCAAATGAAACAACAACTTCCCCATTAGCAGCAACTGCGCCAGCACTCAAGCCTGTACGACCGCCCGATGGCACTAGTGCAAAGTTATGCTCGTTTGCTAATTTCACAATCGACTGTACTTCTTGCGTTGTTTTCGGAAAAACAATCGCTAATGGCTTAGGAGCATAAATTTTTGTCCAATCCTTGCCATGTGAAAGTAATGATTCATCATCGGTTCTTACTTTTCCATTTTCTACGACTGCTTTTAGAGCTTCGATTATCTGGTCTACTGACGCCATACTTGTTTCTACCTAGCCAAACTGTATTTAATTAGTTAATGTTGTTTCTAGAAGTTCAAAATAAGTTATTGATTTAGCTTCTTATACAAAGTTTTTTAAAAAGAGTTTCAATATTTTGAACGACAGAAAAGCGGATTATGGTATCATACGCGGCTTTTTCAGACACAATATTTCAAAGACTATATTTTCTTTTAAAAAATAGCGTATCTCTTTTTGAGAAATATGCTGAAATTCAAGGGTTTAATACGAATATGACAACGACATCATTAGATAAAAGTAAAATCCGATTTTTACTTTTAGAAGGTGTACATGAATCTGCTGTTGAAACACTTAAAAAAGCAGGCTACACCAATATAGAATATCTAAAAACATCCCTCGCTCAAGCCGAATTAATTGAGAAAATAGCGGATGCACATTTTGTCGGTATTCGTTCACGCACTCAATTAACGTCAGAAGTTTTTGATGCGGCTAAAAAGTTAATTGCGGTCGGCTGTTTCTGTATCGGAACTAATCAAGTTGACCTTAAAGCTGCAACCAAAAAAGGCGTAGCTGTTTTCAACGCGCCTTATTCAAACACACGAAGTGTTGCAGAACTCGTGCTTGCAGAAGCAATTTTATTGTTACGCGGCGTTCCTGAAAAAAGTGCAATGGCGCATCGTGGTGAATGGCTTAAATCAGCGACGAATAGCTTTGAAATTCGCGGAAAAAGCATTGGCATCGTTGGTTACGGAAGCATTGGTAGCCAGTTAAGTGTATTGGCCGAATCGCTTGGGATGAAAGTGTATTTTTATGATGTTATTACGAAATTACCTTTAGGGAATGCAACACAACTCGATTCAATGGAAGCACTTTTAGGTACTGCTGATATTGTTAGCCTTCATGTACCTGAAACTGCTAGCACTCAAGACATGATGGGCGCTAAGCAATTCGAACAAATGAAGCAAGGCAGCATACTTATAAACGCGGCACGCGGAACGGTAATTGATATTGATGCTTTATGTGAAGCATTAAGCAGTAAGAAATTACTAGGCGCTGCAATCGATGTATTCCCTACTGAACCAAAATCAAACAAAGAAGAGTTTGTATCACCACTAAGAGAGTTTGATAACGTTATCCTAACGCCACATGTTGGTGGCAGTACAATGGAAGCTCAAGCTAACATCGGCTTCGAAGTAGGCGAAAAGCTTGCGATATATAGTGATACGGGTACATCAATAACGTCTGTCAACTTTCCAGAAGTTGCTTTACCAGCACATCCTGAGAACCACCGTTTATTACACATCCACCAAAATATCCCAGGTGTGATGTCAGAAATAAACCAAGTACTTTCAGACAACAACATCAATATTTGTGGTCAATACTTACAAACTAATGAAGGTGTTGGGTATGTGGTTGTAGATGTAAACAAAGAGTACAGCGAACTTGCTCAAGAAAAACTAAAAGCAGTCGGTGGCACAATACGCTGTAGAGTATTGTTCTAGGCAACTTTAGCTCTAGGTCCTGATTCTGAATCTCATGTTTATCGTTACACCATGAGATTCAGTATATCAAACATCTTATTTCTGTATTTTTACAAACTGACTCGAAAAAACACCCTTCCAAACTTTATTTAAAACACCTCAAAACACTAAGCCCGCCTTGAATACGAAACTAACTTAATAATCGACACCCTGCCTCGCTTTTATTCCCGAGTTATACGCATGCTTAATATCTTTTATTTCTGATACAGTATCAGCGAGCGCCTGAAGCTTTGAACCACCACCACGACCAGTAACAACGACACTCTGGCTCTCTGGCCGATTCTTTAAAGCCGCTAACATTCTTTCTTCATCTAAGTACTTATAGGCAAACATATACGTCAGCTCATCCAATAAAACGAGCTGATAACGGTCATCCTTTAACATCTTTTCAGCGACCGCCCATGTCCTTTCAGCCGCCTCAATATCTGCAGTTCTATCTTGAGTGTCCCAAGTAAAACCGGTACCCATTTGATAAAAATCTACTTCAGGCATTTTCTCTTTTAAGAATATTTCTTCTCCAGAAAGCTGAACCCCTTTAATAAATTGAACAACACCAACTGTATGGTTATAACCAAGCGCCCGCAAAACCATACCAAAGCCTGAACTACTCTTGCCTTTTCCGTTTCCAGTCAGAACAATCAACACACCCCGTTCTGTTGTTGCTTCAGCAATATGAGCATCAACGTTTTCTTTTTGTTTTTTCATCTTCTTAGTATGCGATTCGTTTTTGCTTTGCTCACTCATGCTTTAGCCCTTATTGCTCGTTTAAAGTCATATTTAAATTGGTCACAGTTGTTGATCTGCTTGCACGTACTTTATCGAAGGCAATACAAACCTGCTCCATACCATCAAGAATTCTTGTTGAGAATCTGTGCAAAAGATCACCATCAATAAAATAAATCTGGTCATTTGCTATAGCAGGAATCTCAGGCCACTTCTTCCACTTATCAACACCTCCCGTATAAGTACCATGGTGAGAAGGAATAACAAACACCTCAGGCGCTGCAATAAGCACGTTCTCAATACTAATTTCAGGGTAATCAAGTGCAGGATTATTAAATACATTCTTGCCACCACAAGCGCTCATCACAGCATTAATCCAACTACCAGCTGCCATGGCTCTTAATGGCTCATCCCACAATTGGTAGAAATATCTAACAGGGGATTTATTTTCATTTTTTGTTCGTATTTTTTTTAGTCGCGCATTAAAAGCATTCGCGGCTTGCTGACCTGAATCCTCCAAGCCTATCATTTCACCAAATAGAATTAATTCATTAGCAATATTATCCAGAGAGCGAGTTTTACTGCGATAAACATTTAACCCGAGCTTCTCCATTTTTTCTATATCTTCAATTTTATTGCCGTCCATCCAAGCAATAATTAGATCAGACTTTAACGCCAATATTTTTTCGATCTGAATTCCGTTATACCCGCCTATTCTGGGGATATCTTCAGCTTTAGGTGGATAATTAGAAAACTTGGTGGTCGCAATGATGCGATCACCCGCACCTAAAACAAAAAGCATTTCAACAGAGTGTGGTGACAAAGCAATAATTCGATTAATTGGCTTGGATTGCTCAACGTCCGCATAAATACAACCCGGCATCGTGAGAGTGAAACCTAACAAACAAATTAAATATTTCAAATATTAACCTTTAAATTAAGCACTGCCTGTGCGCCTTTTTAAAACAAGTAAAAAAAACATACTACCCATCGCAGCGGTAATCACACCTACTGGTAATTCACTATTTTCCAACAACATTCTGGCCAACACATCTACCCAAATCATAAAAACACCACCAAAAATTGCACTGCCAATTAAGACGTATTGACTATGATTTAGGAGTATACGTCTAACAATATGAGGCACCATTAGCCCGACAAAACCAATCCCGCCACAACTTGCAACCAATGTGGCGGTAAGCAAAGAACTTAAGAGCAGCATGCCGATACGTAAGCGATACACCTCAACTCCAAGTGCTTTAGCACTTTCATCTCCTGATAAAATAGCTCTTAGCGGCCTCGAGAAGGCCAGAAAAATAACTAAGCAGAATGCGATTATTACCGCGGGTAATAGTAAGTTATCCCAACTTGCGCGTGTAAAGCTGCCTAAAATCCAAAATAAAAGCGATGCTGCAGCCTGCGGATCTGAAAGGTATAAAACTAGACTGGTAGCTGAGCTAAACATAAATTGAACAGCAACCCCCGCAAGTAACATTCGTTCTATTTGAACTCCCATACCCGCCAAGCTCACAACCAACAGCACTGACAACGCTCCGCCTATGAATGCACCACCGGTAATACTAACAACGCTGCTTGATGCTCCGACTGAAGCGATGACTAATACAGCACCAAAAGAAGCACCCGAAGATATTCCAAATAAATACGGGTCTGCTAAGGGGTTTCGTGTGACAGTTTGAAGTACGGCGCCAGATAATGATAAACCTGCACCCGCCAAGAAGGCTAGAATAATTCTGGGAAAACGCAGTTCAAGCACGATACGCTCTTTAATCGCACTTACATCCGCTTCACCGCCCAGTAAACGATATATGATTGCAAAAACATCATTAAAACTTATATCAGCAGCGCCAAAACAAACCGACAGCAAAGGACTAAGAACCAAGAGCAAGATAGCAGAACAGAGGATTAATAAATCCTTGAAAGGTCTATTCTTCATTTCAGCCGATCTATTCATAATAAGCATAGGTAATACGCGGGTGGTCATACAAGGGATGCTGATCAACCACTACTTTGGTATTAAAAATATCGTTCAAATTTTTTTCTGTAATCACGTCTTCAGGCTTTCCAAACGCTAATAGCTTTCCATGATGAATCAACAATATAGAATCACAAAATGCAGCGGCAAGATTAAGATCATGAAACGAAGCAAGTACGGTCATATCTAATTTTTTGACTTTCTGAAGCAACTCAACTTGATAATGTACATCCAAATGGTTTGTAGGCTCGTCCATAATTAATAACTGTGGGTTTTGAAGCATGGCTCTTGCCAGCATGACACGCTGCTTTTCGCCCCCTGACAATTGATTAAAAGGCGCGTCTCGAAGCGAAATTAAGTCAACCTCAGAGATCAGTCTCTCGATTTTTTGACGGTCTTCCGGTGTATCCCACTCAAATAAATGTTTATGCGGTGTGAGGCCTTGTGAAATGACATCCATCACCGTTAGTCCGAGCTGTTCTGTATGATCTTGTAAAATAACCGCAATATTCTTGGCATTCAGTTTAGCTGAATATTGCCAAATATCTTGACCATCAAATTCGACAGACCCTTCTGTTGGTTTATTTACACGATATAGACAGCGCATCAAACTAGACTTTCCTGCACCATTTGGCCCAATCATACCAACGAATTCACCCTGGTTTATATGAAAGTTAACATCACTTAGAATCTCTTTTTCCTGCGCGAACCATGTTAAATTATTAACGGTGAGTAGTTGTTTTCTATTCATGAGGTTTCAGCGTTAAAGGTAAGCCAGCCACGATCAACTGCACCTTATCGCAAACTTTCGCTAGTCTTTGATGAAGCAAGCCTACTTGGTCGCAATATTTTCGGGTAAGCTCCCCTAAAGGCACAATGCCCATATTAGTCTCATTTGAAACAAGAATAAGCGGGTAGTTACAGTCGATAATTGCTTGTTCAAAGTCATCAATTTCTTCATTCAATTTATTGGCATCAGGGTGCATTAATAAATTAGTTAACCAAAGTGTTAGACAGTCAATTACTACCACATCTGCCGTAGAAATCGAGCTAAGTACTTTTCCTAACTGAATAGGTTCTTCGACGGTCTGCCATGAAGCCAGCCTATCTTCTTGATGTCGCGCTATACGAATCGCCATTTCTTCATCCCTCACGGCTGCCGTTGCAACGAGCGTAACAGACGTTGAAATTGCGCTCGCTAAACTTTCAGCGTAGCGACTTTTACCTGACTTAACACCACCTAGAATCAAGGTTTTCATGGTATTACCTTAAATAACCTATGACCAATATAGGACTTAAAGGTGAGCAGAGCTCACCGTAAAAGATGAATAGCGCCTATTCTGACAGATCGCCAGAGAATGCAATACCTATAGGCGTTTTATCGGTATATATAGTTTTAATTAAACTATTATCATCTGGATCTATCACCTGAATTTCAGGATTTGCATCATCACCAATGCCTATCCAAAGTTCATCCTCCAAGCTCAATTCAGCAAAACGTAGATCTACTCCAGAAAGTCCTAATATTGGCGTATCTACAATCTCTCCAGTTGTAGGGTTGAACTGGTATAAAGCATTATTTTGCCAACCGACATAACTATGAAAATACCCCTTAGTTTCAGACACTAATGTGAGACCGTTAATTTGACCATAAGGATGTGAGTCAGTATCGCCATCATCAACAATCAGCTCTGCTGAAAAATTTTCAAGATTGATTTTCTCAATCCCACCTGTGTATTCTGCAGGTGTTGCTGGATCTGCCCAATTATTCTCATATCGCCCCACACCTGAAACATACAAATAATCACCCTGTACATCTAAATCAATTGGATTTTTAACGGTAAGTGCAAGCCCTGAAGAAACAGTCTCTAAATCGTTTATAGTATCAATAATTGCAAGTTTTGCATCACCAGGCACCCAGTTTTCATCCATAACCTGCATTGCCACATATAATTTCCCTTCATGCAACACTGCTGCACTCATAAATGGAACATTCTGAGCTGCGTGATTATAAGCACTCAAATCAATTGAGCCAATTTTGAAGCTATCCTCATCATTGAAAGAGACACTTGGATCAATTACCAAAATAGAGTCTGAGCCATATCGAATCACATAAGCTTTTTCTTCATTTAAGAATATTATATCGTAAGGGTTGCTACCCGTTTCACCTTCACTGTTAACAGAAAACTGCCACTCAATCTGATTAGGGTTTTCAAAACTGTATTTTGTTATATTATCTTGAAGGTAGCGTCCAATTCTGTAATAGTTTTCGCCATATGTAGCTATTACCATATCAGACAAATCAATGCCTTCGTAGCCGTTGATAATGTCATATGAACTAGAAGATTCATCAATATCCGTAGTTTCAACATCATCGACTAAAGCAGTATTGGCTAATGAAATTTCACTTGAGCTGCCTGTTGCCCCTACAATGGCTGCTTGAAAATCCCCATTAAGCGAAGTAGTACCTTCATTACTACTGCTACTATCACTACAAGCGGTGATGCATGATGCTAAAGCCAGAGCAATAAGTTTGGCTTGATTTGAGTAAATTCCAAATTTCATTATATTTCCTCTAATTATCAAATTAAAAAGTTTGCTTATAAACTATAAAAAAGTGTCTTCCCGGCATTGGATAACGATGAAAGTCTTCAACATATTTATCACCCAGATTATCAACTCTCACCTCAACAGATTGGTTTATTGATTGCCATTTTGAACTTAAATTAACAAGGTTTTGGTCAGGTATAGCGGCATCATTTGACTCATCATAAAAACCACCCGATTGATGGCGAAACTCCAACGTATAAGTCATGCTGTCTAGTGTAATTGATGTATCAAAGAAGCTCGATAAACTATAAAGTCCAGCTAGTTCATTTCCGTTTAAGTCATTTCCTTCTGACAAATTTTCTGAATCTTGAACCGTAGATTTGAGTGACACCGACCAAGGTTGAGTTATTTGATAACTAGCATCAAGCTCTAGCCCTTTTATTGTCGCTTCTGAATTATTCACCGCTTTACCCACACCTTGAGAACTAAAAGTATTTACAATTGCGTCGTCTAAGTCGCGATAAAAAATTGATGTAGATATACTGAATGTTTCATCTGTAAAACTAATACCCGTGTCTATATTAATAGCTGTTTCTGGCACCAATTCATCATTACCAATAAAAAAACCACGATCCCCGTATAGCTCAAACAGTTGCGGGATACGAATATTATGCGAAATATTACTACGAAGCTGGATATAATCGTTTAGTGTATAAAGAACACCTAGATGGATACCTGTATGCCATTCGGTTGATTTTGAATCAGTTGTATTCTGCTCATTTTCAACATGAAATACACGACCACCAATATTCACTAACCAATCGCCCTGAGGGCTCACCCATTCATTTTGCAAACCCAATATACTTTGAGTTCGTGAGTATTCTACTGACGTGTTACGAATAAAGTCATTCTGCTCATAACGCTCTTTAGTACTTTCTAAATTAATACTGACTAGGTGGCTTTCTAATGAATAACTTGACTGAAGTGCTCCACCAAAAGTCAGTGTTTTACCTTCTTCTTTATTTTGCCTCAGTCCAATTTTATTGGCCGTATCCTGATAATGTTCGATTTTTTCTGAACTAAATAACTTAACCCCGTAAGTGACCTCCGAGCTATAAAAATAATCAAATTTAAATTGACCGCTCAGGAAGTCTGTTTCAAGCTCCGCTTTATTTATCTCAGTATTTAGAGGATCAGGTAGGCTATCATTTTTCTCAAAGTACTGAGTAAGGAATTTAACATTTACTGTATCGTTGATGGAACGCGACCATGACAACAAGCCACTAGTATGGTCAAAACCGGCGTTATTACGTTTTTCGTCTTTATCATCGCCTCGGTAGTCAGGTGTTCCGCCGTTATTCACGATATCAAAGTCATTGTCAGCGGCTAAATATTCACCTGAAATAAAGAAATCATTTCCTTGGTAACTATCTGCCATTGAAGCGGCTATTTTTTTACTTTCAAAAGATCCAACGCCCACAACAAGTTGCTTTAGTGGTTTTCCACCTAGCTTACGAGTTTTTATATTAATGGCGCCACCAATTCCAGAGTAGCCTAGTTGTACTGGTGCATTGCCACGATAGATTTCAATTTGCTCTATATTTCCCAAAGAGAATTGGCTTAAGTCGACAGAACCACCAAAGGCACCATTTAAAAGCACACCATCGAGATACACATTTACTTGTTTCGCACTTGAACCACGAATATTCACGCGAGAAGAAGAACCTAGCCCGCCGGTTTGCCTAATTTGAACTCCTGATTCTTTGCGTAAAACATCTGCAACCGTTGCAACTCTTGTATCAAAGTCTTCATGAGAAATAACGGTAACACTGCTAGTTTGATAATCAGTATCTATATCATCGGCGGAGATCCGGGAAGCGGTCACGGTAACGGTTGGTAGCTGGTCTGTCGTTGAGTATTGAGAGTCTTTTTGAGAATGCGGTTCCACTGCTTTCGAAATATCAGCAAAAGCTAAAATAGCTATTAAAGCAATCAAGAAAAAACGTTTATTCACATGCCACCGCAGAAAAGACAAAATAACTATGGGTGTAGCAACAGAAGGATTTTAAGACAGGCGCACAGAAGAAAGCATCTATCAAATATCGCCCGCCGCAACACTGTTAAGTAAG
>Ga0209825_1000928_pt1 | contig 15585 bp, 23 predicted proteins | sample EN8Hudsemesocosm_FD_184631 | JGI IMG/M metagenome (GOLD analysis project Ga0209825, IMG submission 184631) | Methane-oxidizing microbial communities from mesocosms in the Hudson Canyon - EN8B Hudson Canyon (SPAdes) (version 2) | ecosystem: Environmental > Aquatic > Marine > Cold seeps | place...
TATCGTTTTTCATGGTGCTGGCCTCCAATTTTATAGCGTAACAACTATATTATGGCTCTGGCTGAGCTTTTCGGCTAACCCACGAAATTAGAGGTCAGCACTCTAGTGGGGAGTCATTATGTCTAGGTAAGAGGGAAATATGTATCCACCAGAACATCACATAGAAGAAGAGCTTGAAAAAGTGTATCGAGTCATTGAGACTTTTAGCTTCGCCACTGTAATTTCAAGAACTGAAGGTGATTTAATTGTTACCCAAATCCCATTAATTCTTGACCGCGAAAAAGGTAAAAATGGCACGCTAATTGGGCATATTGATAAAAATAATCCTCATGCTAATTATTTAAATAATAAGAATATATCTGTTGTTTTTCATGGGCCAAATACATATATTTCACCAACAGTATATGAATCTGCGCAGCTTCCAACTTGGAATTCAATTTCAGTTCATATTAAAGGTACGGTTAATGTAACTGAATCTGTAGGGGATGTGCGTGAATCTATTATTAAGATGACCACACTTTTGGAAGAGGGTGAAAACCCTTATGTCCTTGAGAAAAATAATGAAAAAATGAAAAGTTGGCTTAACCATATAGTGGGTTTTAATATTGAAATTAATGAGATTGTTGGTCGGTTCAAATTATCTCAAGATAAGAACCCAAAAGACACAGAACTAGCTAAGCAGCACCTTATTTTGAAAAACAGAATAGGGTACGAGGATGTCATCAACTTTGTCATCTAAGCATCTAACAAGCGCAGCCATGATCACCCACAAAAGGGCCTGCGGGCTGGATCGTCGTTACGCTCCGGCCCATTATGTAAGTGTTAGTTTTTTAACGGTGCTAATTTGAAAAAATGGCCATCCAAACCAAGGATTATATTGCTGAACTTGCTTTCGTGGGAATTCTCACAGTATTCTTAGTAATTAATACTGTTTACCAAATCATTTCAACGCCAAGTGAGTAAGAATTAATTCAGTTAAGTGGTAAGCCATGCGATGTTAATATCCGTGGCAGCGGCATAGACTTCGGTTTACTGTAATTTGGCGCTACAAACTGCGAAGACGAAATTACTTTTCAAGATGATAATGCTGAATTGGCCGCTGAAGTTCTTAATAATGCAACTGTTGTTAACGTTCACGCCCGCAGCAGTCTTTTGTTTGAACAAGTAAAGGCTTGGAAAGTTGTTGCTGATAACGAAGCTCTACTCGAATATCAAGTGGGCTTGCGTTCGCACGAGAGCATGACAATATTTTCATTAACTGGCGCCGCATTTGGTTTTCTACTTACCGTTTTGAGTTCTATAAAGGTGTATGTTTCAATAAAAAAGACAAGGGAAATGCAATGAACTCACTAAAACTTTGTATTCTATTCAACCAAAAACTAACCAGCAATCTTGCGGAATTCGCACTGCCCCCGATTTAGTGGACACCTCTTTATACCAAAAGGAATTGAAATGGCAAAAAATATTCATCCAAGAAAGACCTGGAAATATCCAGCAGATTTTAAAGTCAAAGCTGTATATAAAATCAATTTAGTATTAATAACATTAGTTTTAATTGCTTGTGGTTCTTCAGGTAATGATGAAAGTGATAACAATACTAAACTAGTAGGCAGTTGGGTTTTAACTCACTCTAATGAGTGTCAGGAGACTACTACCTATCTAGCTAATGGAACTTGGACAAATATTGCATTAGATGAGGTCCAAACTGGTTCATATGTATTTACCGATATTGAAGCGAGTGATAGGTATCGTTTAGCTATAACTATCGAGGCAGATAATGGGTTGCCTGATTGTGACGGAGACTCAGAATTAGATACAGGTCTATCTTTAAATATTTTTGCGGGCTTTCCATCAGAATTATCAATGGAACTTTACACTTCTGTGGATGACGTATCACCTTTTTATACGTTTAATAAGCAACCATGAGCCTAACCATAGCACCAACGGATTCCATAATTTGTCGCGGTTTTGCAAAGAATTGCAAAAATCACCAAATTACTTTGCGCGTTGAGCTGGGTGTTAAGTGTCAAATATGCATCGGAGAATAAATGAATATTGACGTAATAATTGCAGATTATTCAAGTGAAAAACATGGAAATGATGTTGTTCACTTATTAGATTCTTATGCCAAAGACACAATGGGAGGAGGGCAGTCATTACCTCTGTATGTAAAAGAAAATCTTGTGGCTGAATTGGCAAAACTGTCTTATGCGTTTAGTTTAATTTGTTATGTTGGCTCTGAACCGGCAGGACTAATCAATTGCTTCGATGGGTTTTCATCTTTTTCATGCAAGCCCCTGATAAATATTCATGATGTTATTGTTTTAAATAAATTTCGGGGCCTTGGTATTAGCCAACTTTTGTTAAACGAAGTTGAAAATATCGCTAAACAAAAAGGGTGCTGTAAAATAACTCTTGAAGTTTTAGAAGGTAACAAAACAGCTAAAAAAGCATATTTAAAGTATGGTTTTGCAGGCTATGAACTTGACCCTGAAATGGGTAAGGCATTATTCTGGCAAAAGTCCGTTGAAAGCACTTGACTAAGCGCTCAAATGGACAAAAGGTGCTAGCAGTTAAGCTAGGCGTTGTGCGTAAATAAGGCATGGATATATAAATGAGTAATATTCCTTTTCAAACAATCGATTGGAAGAAAATTCCACGAACAGAGCACGTCGGTACAACAGGCACAGCATATTGGCGAACAATGCAGTTTGATGGTCTACGTGTAAGGTACGTAGAGTATTCTGAAAATTACATGGCTGATCATTGGTGTGAAAAAGGACACATTGTTTATTGCCTAGAAGGCGAAGTTATAAACGAGTTGAAAGATGGCTCCCAATCTATTTTGAAAGAAGGTATGTCTTATATTGTGTCAGACGATCTTAGTTCTCATCGTTCGATTACAAAAAATGGAGTTCATCTATTAATTATTGATGGTGAATTTTTAAAATTAAAAACATAACAAAACAATAAAATATCGCCAGAGAAGCTGGCTGGACCTCACTGTGTTCGGCCTTTATTGCTGTGTTGGTATGACTCCCCGCGTCAAGTTAAACATACAAATTAATACCGAGCCTGCATTTTTTTGATACCTTAGCGGCATGACGATAACTATGTGCCCCCTTCGATTAAGAGCCTGCTTGCACTCCCATTACCGCACTTGGTCGTCCTCCCAAGCTTTCGTTTATCTCCGCTAGAATATTCTGAAGGGGGTAAACCCGCATACTTCATTAATTTTCTGGGTGTATTCAAACGACTTAAATCACCCCGTTCTGAAATCATTCCCGTTGCGATTAATAAGCGAATGCCACGCATGGCTTGTATCGCTTTCACCACCGGGTAGTAGCGCCATAACTTCAAGGTTCATTGTATAGCAGTTTTAATCGAGCAATACGCTCGCTAATGGTTTGAAGCATCTCTTGTAGAACCTTTGTTGGCAAGGGTGGGGTAATACGATTTCAGTGACCCGCTATCTGATCCGTTATAACGATTATTTTTTCTGAGAAACTTAGATTTGAGCTGATGTTTCGTATCATTGAAATCATGTACGGCTTCATTTTTTGATTGAAGTACATAAATAGTTAAGGTTATTGCTCTTTTGTAAACGCGCCACAAGGTAACAAAAATGGTCTAGGTTCGTGAATAATCGATAAATCCAATAACCACAAAGCCCAGCGTCATAAACGAGGTGAAGGGTGGCTAGCGGGTATTTAGATTGACGTTGTCGTGCCAGTTTTACAGAGCCTGTTTTGGTTGTTTGAATACGACCTCGGTCGTTGATTTCAACCGTACGATGGCCAAGGGTGTAAGCGACTTGAGTTTGTTCTTTGTGAGTATCTAAACCGATGAAAAATATGTTATCGTTTTTCATGGTGCTGGCCTCCTATTTTATAGCGTAACAACTATAGTATGGCTCTGGCTGAGCTTTCGGCTAACCCACGAAATTTGAGTGTCAGCACTCTAGTGGGGAGTCATGATGTCTATATTTTTTTGAGTTTATTATGGCTGTTGTAATCCAAGAAGAGAAAACTGGTTGCGGTATCGCTTCGGTAGCAAATATCGTTGGGTTTTCTTATTCTGACGTTAAAGAGAAGGCTAACTCAATTGGCATATTCGCTGATGATGAAACGCTCTATTCTGATACAGGGTATGTTCGTACTTTACTTCATCAATTTGGGGTAAAGGCTTCAAGCATTGAAGTGCCATTTGAAAAGTGGGATAAGTTGCCTGATTTGGCTTTGATATCAATAAAACATCACAAAGAAAATGGTCGCTCATTCTGGCATTGGGCGGTATTTAAACGAGATGCCGACGGCTCAAAGGTCTTAGATTCGGCTACGTATTTAGATGGAAATAAAAGAACAGATTTTCATGCAATGGAACCTAAATGGTTTATCGAAGTAACAATAATATAAGTACATCAATGGTCGTCAGCAAGCTGGACCTGCGCTGCTACGCAGTTCGGTCCAATATGTCTATGCACTAAAAGGAATTATCGTAATATGGGTCAACAATTTTCCAAGCTATCTGAAAAGCATATTAATTTTATTTCCAAACAAAAAATATATTTTGTTGGCACCGCCACGGATGAAAGCACAGTCAATATTTCACCTAAGGGTATGGATTCTTTCAAAGTCTTAGACAGCAACACAATAGCTTGGCTGAATGTAACTGGTAGCGGTAACGAAACAGCCGCTCACGTCCAGACACACCCAAGAATGACTATCATGTTCACGGCCTTTGAAGGCAATCCAATGATCTTACGCTTATATGGCGATGCCACCGCCATACATCACAATGATCAAGAGTGGGTTAATCTATATAACCTGTTCCCACCACTACATGGAGCAAGACAAATATTCAAATTATCCATAGATATGGTTCAAACATCATGCGGCATGTCAGTGCCGTTTTTTGATTATACAGCCGATCGAGAACAGCTTAATGCTTGGGCGATTAAAAAAGGTAACGATGGTATCAAAGATTATTGGCAACAAAAAAATCAAGTAAGCTTAGACGGCATAGCGACGAATATAGTTGAGAAAAATACCTAATCTATACATCAAAGATCAGCCGCAAAAACACGCAGCTTGGCGTTCCTTATGCTACGCTTCAGGCAGCACGCTAGTGGGAAGTTATTATGCTTATATATAAATTATGAAACTACCAGAAAAGAACCGGAAGTGGCTTAAAGAAGTGAAGCTGGCATACTCTAAAGCAGAGAAATTAGCTGAGCGTGATGGCTTGCACCTGAATGAAATTTATCGATTGGCCCCAAAATATGTAGCAAAAAATCGTGACATTAGATCTGCAGAAGCAATCGCTAGTATGGTTGCATTTGCGGAGGCGGATGTGGCTGACAGTAAAGAGATTGAACCAGGCTCAGAGAATAATTACCTATTCCATTTTGTATCGGCCTATATTCATGGTCATCATGTCATTGGCCTAATGGCAGAGATGGATTGTGATCGTGTATTAGAGTATGTAAATGACGAATGGAATCTATTCCCAAATGCATAATATGGCCAGCCAACACCCTCAACAAAGAAACATTGGGAGGACTTAAGGAACGCGGAATTAATTCGCGGTAGGCACTAATAAGTCAGAAGAAGATTTGAGGTATGATTTAAAGAAATATATAGACTACTTCTAGAATCATTAGCGGTTACACTCAGGCATTAGCTACCCAAAAATGAGTTGATTAAGGCATTCAGTTTATGGATTTTGATATTTACAATAGCTGATACAAGGCGCAGAGAAACTGACTGTAAAGGGGGATGTGAGCATTGGAGGCACAATTTAAATACGTTATAACTAACAGCTGCAATCAGACTCCGAATACTGTTATTTTTTTGTGCAAAAATTCGTACAAAAATCGTCAGCTTGCCACGCAGTGGGGCTAGGTGTTATGCAAAAAAATATGAACATAGTTGAACAATTGACGGAACAACAAATCGTCCAATTACATGAGCTCTATTCTCATGAATGGTGGAGCAATTCCAGAACACTGGCGCAAACTAAACGTTGTGTTGCTGGCTCCCAAATTATAATTGGAATAACTGAAATGTCGGGTAACCTCATCGGGTTTACTAGGGTGCTCACTGACTACACTTTTAAGGCATTAATGTTTGATGTAATCATTCATCAAGATTACAGAAATGAAAATCTTGGTAGTAAGCTAATTAACTTGGTCAAGATTCATCCGGAGCTGAAAAATGTAGTGCACTTCGAGCTCTATTGTTTGCCAGAGTTATTTGAATTTTATAAAAAACATGGTTTTACTAATGATGTTGGCGGAATGCAGTTGATGAGGTATATAAATACATAACAAGTTTATCAAACATAGTGCCGGCCATAAAAAGAACAGGCCTACACTGGACGCGCAAAAAGATGCGCTTTTTTTATAAAAGCATTGGTGAAATCAGATAGACAGCTGTGTCGTAGCGGGTTACGCTTATTTTATGGGTCTATCGTTTAAATATAAAGGTCTTGAGAAATTCTTCAATAAGGAGAGTGCCTCTGGTATTCAAGTAACGCCTCTCGTTGCGGCGTAAAACATATAACCAAGCGCATCAACGGCGTTAGGTTTAAGGGTGATTATGGTACGTCGAATAATATTTTGTATGATTGTTTTACTTTCAACAGGCTGTGCTTATCTAACGAAAGATACTTTTGATGTTAATACAGCAGATTTTTCAAAAGCTAAAAACAAAGATCTTTGTGGTGTATATGGATACCGTAAATATCGTTCACAAGAAGCGCGAAAGGAGCTTATATCTCGTAAGGTTTTTACCAAAGCCGATTGGGAGAGTATTGACCAAAGAGTAGTAACAAGCGGCATGTCTGAGTGCTCAGTTAGAGCAGCATTTGCACTTGATTTTAGGAAGATTATTTCGACCTCCTTCAGAGATGGTAGTAAAGGAAAAAGTTTTATATATATCTGCATTGATGAGCGAGTTCCGTTCTGTCCATATACCCAAGTTGATATCAAGAATGGCATCGTAGTTAATGTATATGAACGGGAAGAAATATAATTAACTAGGATAGGTCGCGTGCAAAAAAGACAGTGGGCGACCTTTGATTGTTACGCAGCTCAGCTCTTTATTACAAGCGTTATGTTTCTGAGGTATAGATGGATCTAAATCAAGTAACAGTGCAGTCAATAAATATTTTTGAATCAATAAAGTTTTATAAAAAGCTTGGATTGATTCTAATAGTCGAAGATAAACATTATGCTAAATTTGAGTTTCCTAAAGGGAATTCTACTCTGTCTGTTCACTTCACAACTAACGAAAAATTATCTAATAGGGTAATCTATTTTGAAGTAAATGATGTCGTAAAAGTAGTTGCCAATCTGAAAACCAAGGGGGCTAAGTTATACTCAAAACCCAGTAGAAGAGCCGTGGCTATGGTATGAGTCTCGGCTAAGAGATCCATCAGAGAATGAAATCTGTATTTATGCCGCAGGCGATGACAGAAAAAATCCACCTTGGCGAGTAGGGTGAACATCACAAATAAGTCATGGTTTCGCAGTTTGGCCATCTGTCACGTAGCTTGGGCCCCTTCCGCTTTAACGGAATGTATCTCAAATACGCACCAAACGAATTTCTAATAGGGTCAACTTGGGGTAAAATGAACAATTATTTTAATTGATGATATACATGACTATTAATATTAAAGATGTATCCGAAACTGAAGTCACTTGTTCAAGTTGTCAGGCTTGCTGCTGCCGTTTAGAGGTCATGATTATTAGCGACACAGGTGTTCCCAAAGAGCATATTGCTCTGGATGAATGGGGTGCTGAAACAATGTTGCGTTTAGATGATGGCTGGTGTTCAGCTTTAAATCGTGAGAACTTCATGTGTTCGATTTATGAAAAACGACCTTGGGTTTGTCGAGAATTTGAAATGGGTTCATATGAATGCCATATCGAAAGAGCAGTGTAAGTGGTCGCTCATACTTCTATCCAGAAGAGCGATTTTCTCAATAAGCATTCTTCAAATTCTCAATTCAGTCACGATATTTGGAGTGAATTCATGAAATCTAATGCACTTTGAAGTTGTTCTCGGAGAAGATTGTAAAACGCTCCCAGTAAACTTCAGACATACCCGCGATCACTCAAATGGCCTTACAGAAGGTGACGTGTACAGAGCAGAATGAAATATAATATAGGCAGTACTGCCAACAAAAGATCATCCACAAGAAAATGCTTGGTGGCTTGAGCGTCGGTATAACAAAGAGAGGTATCCTTTATGACTTTTGATTTTTTGATCATCGCTGGCTCATTTAGCTTACTAGCGGCAGCTTTACATGTCGGGGTCGTCATTGGAGGCCCAAGCTGGTATCGTTTTTTCGGAGCAGGGGAAACAATAGCCGTGATGGCTGAAAAGGGTTCGTTCAAACCTACGGTAATAACATTGGCTATTGCTATAATTTTATTTATTTGGGGGGCTTATGCGTGGTCTGGTGCTGGATTTTTACCTAGTATGCCTTTTATAAAGTTAGTGTTATCAACAATTACGGCTATCTATTTAATTCGTGGGGTTGTCGGTTTAGTTGCACCTTTCGCATCTAATCATCCTCAAATACAGCAAAACAGTATAACCTTTTGGATGTTGAGTTCAGCTGTTTGTTTTGTTATTGGTTTATTTCACTTACTAGGCATCATTGAAATATGGCCAACTTTATAAAAATATATGAGAGAGTTTAATATGTGCCTACGATCAAGGGATATTCGTTTCTCATATTGCTTATTCGGAACAGTTTTAAGGTGCAGAAAATAAGATTTAAAGTTTTGTTTAGGTTCAAGCGAAGAGTAAACATGCATCTTTAACCTATAGACGGGTCAACATAAAAAAATTATAGTTTAATTTTTAATACTGAAATAAATGCATAGTCTGGCTGGTGTAGCGGAATTGTGCCCTACAATGGAATTCTAATAAAGGATGTACTATGGAAAGTAAGTTAATTTTTTTTCCTGTAATTGCTCAAATTATTCTTACATTTATTGTGTATACACTACTACCCATAGCGAAGAGTCGTGTACTGAAAACCATTGATGTTAACCTGGCTCGACGGGCGCTTCATAACGATGCATGGCCAGATAGTGTTTTAAAAATATCAAATAATGTTCAAAATCAATTTGAATCCCCCGTTTTATTTTATTCGCTTTGCTTTATGTTATGGGCTTTAAATATAGTGAGTGTTTTTGCCTTAGTACTTGCTTGGAGTTATGTACTTTTACGTGTTGTTCACGTAATTGTTCATACCGGTTCAAATGAAATACCTATCCGTAAAAAAGTTTTTATGGCTTCAACTGTTTTATTAATGCTACTTTGTGGCTGTGTTGTGAATGGATTAATCACGGTAAATTAAAGTGCTTGCCATACAACACGACCAATCATTCAACTTGAGTTGAACGCGCGTTATACGTGCCCTAAAGGACGATAAACATTGAATAAAATCATTGGTGTATTCTTCTTAATAACGTGTTTTGCTACATCTGCTGTATCCAATAGTATCATGGGCGCAGGCGCATGGTTCTGGGGAATAATTGTCGTCGGATGTTTGGTTGCCATCAGTCAGTTTTATCCAAGGCTTAGGCCGGTTGGCTCAGGTTTAGCATTGCTTCTTGGTATTATATCAATCTGTGCAATTTTGCTTGGTATGCTAGCGGCGACGATAGGTGGTTCATTTAAAATGGATGATAGCTTCGCTCTTTTAATGTTTTTGTTTTTTAATATTGCGGTGTTAGGGTTTATCTTGGCGAGCCTATATAAAAAGTCTATTCAGATTAGTGATGATAGCAACTCATAACATTTCGTATAGTTATCTCTAAGCTGACCGTTATACAGTACCTCGTACCAATGGGGGGGAAAGTGGAGTGCTTTCGGGCAGTGATGTTTATTCCAGTCAAGGCTTTAGCAAAGATACCCTGAACATCGTCAGCCATTTTTTTTGACTAGAAGGGGGGGGAGCTTCTGGCGTCACGCTATATGCCATCGATGAACACCAATAAAAACCAGGAATGTTCTATGAATCAGCAAGTTGTAACGTTTTTTCTTATTATTTTTGTCATGTGCACCATCGCAATGGGGGTGGCAGATGAATTTATTAAAAATGAGATTACTCCGTATGGCATCGTTTCGTTTGAGTTCATTTTTAGTTTGTCTAGTGTTAATCGTGTCATGCAAATATGGGGCGAAAATGGTCGGGCTGCCGTCGGTTTCAGTCTAGGTATTGATTATCTATTTATTCTGGCTTATTCGGTGCTTACCATTTTTTTTCTGAGAAATACTTCAAGCAAGGTGTCTGTATTTAGCCCCACACTTCATAAGCTATTTTCTGTTTTGATCTATGTTTTTCCCGTCGCCGCTTTGTGCGATGCGATTGAAAACTTTGGCTTGCTAAAGTTATTGTTTGGCTCTCAGCATGAAGTTTGGGTTCTAGTGGCTTATTATTGTGCGGTAGTAAAATTTTCAATTGTAGCAATTAGCGGTATTAGTCTTTTGTATGGCCAATCTTATGCTTTTATTAAGCGATAAACAGCCAGCAAGATACTTGGGCAATTACTAATTAGAACAAACGATCTAAATTTTGTATCTGTTTATAGAGGATTAAGAAATGCCTGAAAAAACCATTAAACTGACGGGTTTGAACGCCATTATTGCCTGTGTAATTTTGCTAAGTGTACTGGTAATGAGAGTAACTTCCATTGGCCAAAATGCTGATGAAGCGCTATTGAGCGCATTGAAAGTTCAATTGGTATCAGAATTCTACCCCAACCAGGTTGCAAGGCTTAAGGCTGCTTTAAATCAAACCGATTTGTCTGATATTGAGGAAGAAACAAGTTCTATTATAAAAGCAAAGATAGAGATCTCAGCGGTCACAACAAGTTATCCAGTGATGGATTTTTCTTTTCCCAAAAATGTGATTGTAAAAGTAACATATAATTTAGATGATGGTGCCGGCGATAAAATAATATTTTATCGTTTTAAAGAAGTTATTCTTGGTAGTAAATGGTTATACCAATCTGAATCGAATGTTTTAAGTTTTTATCTTAATTTTTTATAGTGAAGGCGTTTGTTAAACCCATCTAGCCAGCACGTTAATGAATGCTATTAAGCTGAATGTACGTTGGTTGTGATGCTGTTCAGTCCATTTTTCAAGTGTCAGCATTCACCGTTTGAGTAATACGTTAGTCTTGTATTACTGGATTGTTGCATCGTGGAATTTATATGTACATAAATATCTTAATCGCTTTTTATGCCTTTATATTGACGGGATGTAGTTCATGGACGCAGTGGAATCACTTACCCATAAATACCGAGAATGAGGTTACTGTATTTGTCGTTAATCATGGCTGGCATACCGGTATTGTGATTAAGGGAGGGGAGCTTGGTGAAGCGTTATTTTTTTTAGAAGAACAATTAGGTAAAAGTGAATATTACGAATTAGGTTGGGGCGATAAAGGTTTTTACGAAGCTGAAGAAATCACTAGTCTCGTAACGATTAACGCCATTTTCTGGCCAACAGAGAGTGTTATGCATGTCGTCTCCTTACCAATGTCGCCACTGAAGTATTTTCCTCAAAGTGAAATCATTACCATGCATGTTTCTATAGTAGGGTTGTCTAAATTGAAACAAGCAATATCCGACTCCTTTAGGCGAGATAATGGTCGTGTGATACAAACTGGACAGGGTATTTATGGCAACAGTTTGTTCTACAAAGGTAAGGAAAGTTACTATTTTGCCAATACTTGTAATACATGGACCGCTAAAATGCTTAACGAGGCAGGCGCGCCGATAGATTCAAATTTTACCTTCACCGCGAGTAGTGTTATGCGTCAAAGTGCGCGTGCGGTGTCAAAATATACTTGCTGTCCTTGATCAAATACTTGTTGTAGAAAAGTGTCTAAACAGGCCACCTTGCTTAGTTCGTTTTAGGCGGGGCTTAGCCATTGATTTATGGAGATTCAATATGAGTAGATTAGCTGAGTTAAGCTGTGAAGCGTGTCGTAAAAGTGCAAAAATGCTTTCTTCTGATGAAATATCAACATTGATGCTTGAATTAAAAGGCTGGGAGTTAATTGTAGACCCGGACATACAAAAATTAAGGCGTTTGTTTCCAGTTAAAAACTATACTAAAGCGGTCAAATTGACCAATGAAATTGCTAGGCTTGCAGAGTCTGCTAACCATCACCCGCAAATTATCTTAGAGTATGGGTCGATAACCGTTGTCTGGTGGAGTCATATTATTAAAGGCTTACACAATAACGATTTTATTATGGCTGATAGAACGTCTCGCTTGTTTGAACAAAATGACTAACGGTTCGTTATTTTCGATTATCGTGTTTCTTCTTTAAACTGTTTTTTACTTATTAAGACTGATAGAAATTTATGCAAACCCTATGTCGTTTTCTTGTTGTATTGTCTTGCTGTGCTTATTTTTCTTTCGCGCACGCGCAATGGCAATCGTTTTCATCGACCGCTATGACGACTAAGTTAGATCTAGAGTTTTGGCTTGAAGATAAACTAAGAGCCAAAGCGTTGAGTCAACGTGTATTTGATGAATTTGACCATATTGAAGCTGTCATGACGCGTTATGGTGATACTTCAGAGCTTTCTATTATCAATCGTCTAGCGGGAAAGCAAACCTCACCTGTTTCAGCAGATTTATTTAAGGTATTACAAAATTCTCAGCAAGTTTCGATCCTTAGTGATGGGGCGTTTGATATGACCTTTGCGTCGGTAGGTTATTTATATGATTTTCGCCAGCGACGCGTTCCAACTAGCTTGGAAATAAAACAACAGAAGAAGGCGATTGATTATCGGCATGTTCAATTAAATGAAAAAACACAAACCGTTCATTTTACACACCCCAATGTAAAGGTCGATTTAGGGGGGATTGCAAAAGGCTATGCTGTGGATCAAGGGATTCAAATTTTAAAACAAGCCGGAGTTCAGTTCGCACGATTAAGTGCTGGGGGAGATATGCGATTGCTAGGTGATAAAAAAGGGAAACCTTGGATTGTGGGCATTAAAGACCCTAGAGCAACGCTAAAGAAACAAAATCATGTGGTTGCTTTACCTTTGTCGGACGTTTCTATTTCTACTTCGGGCGACTATGAGCGGTTTTTTATAGATGATAACGGTGAGCGTATTCATCATATTATTTCGCCGGAAACTGGGCGTTCAGTGTCTGGGGTTCAAAGTGTTTCGGTTATTGGCCCCGATACAATAACGACAGATGGACTTTCAACGGCAATATTTGTATTGGGTACAAAGAAAGGCTTGGCGCTGGTCAACCGTTTGAAGGGGATCGATGTGATTATTATAGATGCCCAGCGACAATTACATTTTTCTGAAGGGCTGATGACACCTGCCCCCCCTTAATGTTTCGATATCACGCTTTTATTTCGCTACGTGCCCGTTAGAAGTGTTTCCATGCCAATCAAACTATCTTGAAGTGTTGCATTCCCTAAACCATGATTTGGAAACTTAGATGCAAAATCGCCTTGTTCGCCATGTAAAGCCATATAGTTGAGTAGGACGGTTTGTACCAGTAGGTTTACATTATTTGCAGCAGGGCTTGATGAGGTTTCTACGGATGCATCACTGCGCATATAGCCGATTTGATTGTTGTTTCTAGCCACGGGTTGGCCATTAGGATTGTAAACTAAATAAAATGCAGCCGCGGTGGAAGAGTTATCGCCTGTCCAGACGCCTTTTCCTCTGCCATTAACCGAATTGTCTATCATGCCGTTACTGGCCACAGAGCCATCACTGAATACATAAATCATGATGGGTTTTCCAATCGCTTTGGCATACTCAAGACAAGCGCCAATACAACGGCCTGCACGAATATCTCTTAATTCGCCTGTACTACGATTGCCTGTATGGTAATCGTAACCACCCATCGTAACTGTGCCGGCGCCAGCATAGCCATTGGCTACTAGTTTCATCACTGAAGCTGTTTTTCTAAACTCTCCATCACTATCGAATTCCTCTTGACTGAAAATACCTGTTGGGCCAACAATATCTGGATCCAGTGCGGGGTTCAGCGAAGAGGGGTCGCCAAATCGATCCGCAATGTCGGCACTTTTAACGTAGCCGCAGCGAACTAAATCTTTGACAACGTCGTCGGTGGTGATTTCCGTATTGACTTGGTTCATTTTACTATCGCTGATTCTTTGGATAGATTCCATGACTGCGACAGCATCTTCTTGACTGAGTAGGCCTACAAGATCGCCCACATCAACTAAGCCCGTTACATCACTAGGGCGATCAACTTTGGTGGGGCGAACTTCAGGGTTAATCATGTCCATGGGTGACATGGAGTTGCCGCCGGAGTCGGAGCTACGAGAACCGATTAAATCAAGTAATGAGCCTTTTGCACCGGTTCCATAAATACCATACATAGGATTGTGAGGGTTATTTCCAGAGTCATTATCTGAACGGGCAGGAATAACGACACCATTCGTTAAAGCACGCGTACCTGCTGTGGTGCTTTGTTGTATGCCTCTGAGGAAAGCGCTATCAGAATGAAAAGCTAAGCCAAGTTCTTCATTAACAAAGCTGCTTGTCATATCATCAGGATTAACCGCATTCGGTACCATATCACCTGGTAAACCGAGCTTACTGTAACCTGCGGTACTCAAAAAATCATGCTGCCCACCCCGACCACCAACGAGTACGTTGGAGCCTGAAATATTTGCGCCTCCAGCGAGATCAAAGCAGATAAAAGGGACTTTACCTGCACCTTGAGCAGAAATGCCGCAACTTGACTTCAAGGCTTCTAAATCCGAGGATAATGCCGCTGAGGCAGTGCTAGGGCTACCAAATAAGCTGAAAATTGACGAGCCAAAAACACTGGCTGATCCTGCCATAAAACCTTGAGAAATAAATTCTCTTCGCGTTTTAGGCCGAGCATGGTCCGCATGTTTCAATGGCGCATTGATGGCGATTGTTTGTGCTAATGTTGGTTTTATAAACATTGTTATCGTCCTTCTATTGAACCAGTGTAATGGCGCTACCAAGCACAGCAGCGCAAGTAGCTTTCACAACGGTTTCAGTTCGGTCATTCGCGCAGCTATTGGTGGCGCTACATTCGGTTAATGTGTCGATTAAATTGTTGAGTTCTGTGCTCACGGCACTATCCGAGGGTTGGCTACCTAGGTTACTGCCCACTAAGTTTTCAAGCAGCGGGTTTATAATTAAATTTTTACCTGTAGTGTCAAATACGGTGTTTGCATTTGTCGTGAAGACAAAGGTAGGGAAGAAGCTCGCTCGTAGTGTCGTGTCTTCGACTAATGCATCACAATATTTTATCGATAATTGCGTTACCGCCATTTGGTGTGCAGATAAAAATCCACTAATAGATTCAACGGTCGGTAGCTGCTGTTTAATCGTGTTAAACGTTGCGCTGACATTGACATCAGTCTTATTAACACCGGTTAATACTGCCATGGAAACATTAATTTCATCGAAGGTTTTCAATCCAATGTCGGATGCGGGTTCTTCATCTAATGGTGCAGGGGGTGTTGGTGGTGCTGCCTCTACGATAACATTAGAAAATGCGCCAATC
>Ga0209825_1000932_pt1 | contig 15532 bp, 10 predicted proteins | sample EN8Hudsemesocosm_FD_184631 | JGI IMG/M metagenome (GOLD analysis project Ga0209825, IMG submission 184631) | Methane-oxidizing microbial communities from mesocosms in the Hudson Canyon - EN8B Hudson Canyon (SPAdes) (version 2) | ecosystem: Environmental > Aquatic > Marine > Cold seeps | place...
TTGGCAGAGCAGCGGTCTCCAAAACCGCAGGTTGGGGGTTCGATTCCCTCCTGGCCTGCCACTATACAAAAACTCGATTGTTCCAAAGGTTAATATTGTGAATGCAAAAGTTGAAAATGCAGGTTCTGCTGTAGATACATTAAAATGGTTGGTAGTGCTGACTTTAGTGTCTGTAGGTGTTGTTGGTAATTACTATTACTCAGCCGAGTCTTTGCTTTATCGAACTTTAGCTTTGCTGGTTTTGGCAGCAATTGCAGGTTGGTTTGCGTTGCAAACAAATAAAGGTCGTGCATTTGCGACATTAGTGGCAGAAGCTCGAGTAGAAATTCGAAAGGTTGTTTGGCCTACTCGTCAAGAGTTAATTCAAACAACGATGATAGTAATTGTTTTTGTCTTGGTGGTTGCGCTTATTTTATGGGGCGTAGATTCCCTGATAGGCTGGATTGTTTCCGGTGTAATAGGTTAATAGGAGAAATCTGATGTCCAAGTCATGGTATGTAGTGCACGCTTATTCAGGTTATGAAAAACAAGTTTTGCGTACGCTTACCGAACGGATTTCTTTGAAAGGTATTGAAGATAAGTTTGGTGAAATTTTGGTGCCAACTGAAGAAGTGGTAGAGATGCGCGATGGGAAAAAGCGCAAAAGTGAGCGTAAGTTTTATCCTGGTTATGTGCTAGTGCAGATGGAGATGGATGACGAATCTTGGCATTTGGTTAAGTCAACGCCTCGAGTATTAGGCTTTATCGGTGGTACGGCTGAAAGGCCTATACCAATTACTGATCGTGAAGCAGATATTATTTTACAGAAAATTGAAAGCGGAGCAGAGAAACCAACGCCTAAAACTCTGTTTGAGGCAGGTGAAGTTGTTCGAGTCATCGACGGTCCGTTTGCGGATTTCAATGGCGTAGTTGAAGAGGTTGATTACGATAAAAGTCGTGTCAAAGTGGCTGTATTGATCTTCGGTCGTTCTACGCCTGTTGAGTTAGAGTTTGGTCAAGTAGAAAAAGACTAAACTAAATAAGAATATGTGCTCATTTCGCTCTATGGCGAGGTGGGCTTTTTGTGTCTGTATGGGGAGCTTGAAAGAGCGTATGAACCCAAAGGAGTAAGAAATGGCTAAGAAAATTGATGCTTATATAAAGCTTCAGGTTGCTGCTGGTAAAGCGAACCCAAGTCCACCAGTAGGTCCTGCGTTAGGTCAGCATGGTGTTAATATCATGGAGTTTTGTAAGGCGTTTAACGCACAAACTCAAGGTATGGAAGCTGGTTTGCCAGTTCCTGTTGTGATTTCTGTTTATAGTGATAAAAGCTTTACTTTTATCATGAAAACGCCACCTGCTTCAATTTTATTGAAAAAAGCAGCGGGTATCACAAGTGGTAGTGGCCGTCCAAACACAGATAAAGTGGGTACGGTTACACGTGCACAGCTAGAAGAAATTGCAAAAACTAAAGAACCAGATTTAAATGCTGGTGATCTAGATGCTGCGGTAAGAATTATTGCAGGCACTGCGCGTAGCATGGGCTTGATCACTGAGGGCGTAAACTAATGACTAAACTAAGTAAACGTCAGAAGTTGATTGGCGAGAAAGTAGAAGCAGGTAAAGCGTATTCAGTAGAAGACGCTTGTACTCTTTTGATTGAGCTGTCTTCACAGATAAAGTTTGACGAGTCAATCGATATAGCTGTGAATTTAGGTGTCGATGCACGAAAATCTGATCAAGCAGTTCGCGGGTCTACTGTCTTGCCAAATGGTACAGGTAAAACTGTACGCGTAGCGGTATTTACTCAAGGCGAAAACGCAGAAAAAGCGAAAGCAGCTGGTGCAGATATTGTAGGCATGGATGATCTTGCAGCTGAAGTTAAAAAAGGCAATATGGATTTTGATGTTGTCATCGCTAGTCCGGATGCTATGAGAGTAGTTGGTCAGCTAGGTCAAATTTTAGGTCCAAGAGGTTTAATGCCTAACCCTAAAGTTGGTACGGTAACGCCAGATGTTGCGACGGCAGTTAAAAATGCTAAAGCTGGTCAAGTTAGATACAGAACTGACAAAAATGGCATTATTCATACAATCGTAGGAAACGTAGGTTTTTCTGCAGATTCAATTAAGCAAAACGTAGAAGCATTATTGGTTGATCTTAAGAAAGCTAAACCAGCTTCTGCTAAAGGCGTCTATTTGAAGAAGATTATTTTGTCTTCTACTATGGGCCCAGGCTTAGTTATAGATCAAAGTTCAATTTCTATCTAATTAATTCAACATTGTTGAATGATTAAAGAAATTGATTTAAAAGAACTTTGGAGTCAGGCGCAAGCCTAGACAGTCAAAGACCGCAGGTGCAAATAATTCGTTATTTGCTTAATCTCCTGCGCAGACGGTGTGGACTCTCTTAAATGAGTAGAAAATCGCCGTTAGGTCGCCTTTTGTTTTGAATGAAACAAAAGGTGTAAATAAGTGAGTAGCCGAAGTTATTCGGCTCTCTAAAGGAGAAAACCAATGGCAATTGGCATCGAAGACAAAAAAGCGATCGTCGCTGAAGTCAACGAAGTTGCTAGCGGTGCTTTATCGGTTGTGCTAGCTGATTATCATGGTGTTGAAGCCAATGATATGACTAACCTACGCAGACAAGCTCGTGACGGAGGTGTTTACCTTCGTGTCGTTCGAAACACATTAGCTAAACGTGCGGTAGACGGTACTGAGTTTGAATGTATAGGTGAAGTGCTAACAGGTCCAACGATTCTAGCATTCTCTTTAGAAGATCCAGGTGCGGCAGCGCGTCTATTAAAGGACTTTGCTAAAGAGCAGAAAGAATTCGAGATTAAAGCATTAGCAGTTGGTGGTGAACTACTTGGTGCAGATCAGATTGATCGCTTGGCGAAAATGCCTACGAGAGATCAGGCATTAGCTATGTTAGCTGGTGTAATTCAAGCTCCAATTACAAAACTTGTTCGTACTTTCAACGAAGTTCCTTCGAAGATTACACGTGCAGTGGCGGCAGTTCGCGATCAAAAGAAAGACGCAGCTTAATAATTTTTTTATTTACTAATTTAGGAGATGTGAGTCATGGCTCTATCTAAAGATGATATTTTAAATGCAATCGCTGAAATGAGCGTAATGGACGTTGTTGAACTTGTTGAAGCAATGGAAGAAAAATTTGGTGTTTCGGCTGCAGCAGCAGTTGCAGCAGCTCCAGCAGCTGGCGGTGACGCTGGTGCAGCAGCAGAAGAGCAAACTGAATTTGACGTTATTCTAACTTCAGCTGGCGAAAAGAAAGTAAGCACAATCAAAGCAGTACGTGCGCTTACAGGTCTTGGCCTTAAAGAAGCTAAAGCAATGGTAGATGGCGCGCCATCAACTGTTAAAGAAGCTTGTAGCAAAGATGATGCTGAAGCTGCTAAGAAAGATCTTGAGGCAGCTGGTGCTTCTGCAGAAATTAAGTAATTATTCTTAGAATAGTTATTTGATGCAGAAAGCATTTAGATAGCCTTAAAAGAAATTGGCTGGTAGTTATTACTACCGGCCTTTTTCCGTTGTTAGAGAAAGAACAAAGCCTGAAATTACAGATGTGGGAGATATTTAATACATTGGTATTTAATATCGATCATCAAAAAGCGGTGTCAAACCGTACGAATTTTAGACCGTTATGTCATAAAACTGGGGAATATAGATGACCTACTCGTACACTCAGAAAAAGCGAATCCGTAAAGAATTTGGCACCTTGCCAACAGTAATGGATGTACCCTATCTACTGTCTATCCAATTAGACTCTTATCTTAGTTTTTTACAGAGCTCTGCAAGTCCAGAAGCCCGTGAAGATATCGGTTTGCATGCAGCATTCAAATCTGTTTTCCCTATTGTTAGTTTTTCTGGGAATGCTGCGCTTGAGTATGTCAGCTACAGACTAGGTGAGCCTGCTTTTGATGTTAAAGAATGTATTCAGCGTGGTGTTACTTATGCAGCGCCTTTACGAGTAAAAGTACGTTTAATTATTTATGATAAAGAATCATCAAATAAAGCAATAAAAGATATTAAAGAGCAAGAAGTATATATGGGCGAAATGCCCTTAATGACCGATAACGGTACATTTGTAATTAATGGTACTGAGCGTGTTATCGTTTCTCAGTTACACCGTTCTCCTGGCGTGTTTTTCGATCATGATAAGGGTAAAACACATTCATCAGGTAAGCTCTTACACTCTGCTCGTGTAATCCCTTATCGTGGTTCATGGTTAGATTTCGAATTTGATCCGAAAGATAACATGTTTGTACGAATTGATAGACGCCGAAAGCTTCCTGCTTCTATTATTCTACGCGCACTGAAATATAGTACTGAAGAAATTTTAGCAATGTTCTTTGATACTAGTTCATACACATTGAGCGCAGAGAGTATCAAATTAAAATTAGTAGCTTCACGTTTGCGTGGTGAATTGTCTAGTTTTGATGTTAAAGATGATGACGGAAAAGTTATTGTTGAAGAAGGTCGACGTATTACGGCAAAGCATATACGACAGCTTGATAAGTTAAAGAATGATTTAGATGTTCCTCGTGAATACTTGTATGGCAAAGTTGTTTCTAAAGATGTCATAAATGAAGAAACAGGTGAGTTAATTGTTGAGTGTAATACTGAGCTAACAGAAGAAGTTTTAGAACAAATAATCGAAGCAGGTGTTACCTCGCTTGATACCATTTACACGAATGAGCTTGATCATGGTTCATTTATGTCAGAAACACTTCGTGTAGATCCAACGAGTAATCAACTTGAGGCATTAGTTGAAATCTATCGAATGATGCGCCCAGGCGAGCCGCCGACTAAAGATTCTGCAGAAAACCTATTTAATAACTTATTCTTTTCACCTGAGCGTTATGACTTGTCAGCGGTTGGGCGGATGAAATTTAATCGCAGAATAGGTCGTGAAGAAGAAGTTGGTGAAGGTGTCTTAAGTAACAATGATATTATTGACGTACTTAAAACTTTAATTTCTATACGAAACGGTAAAGGTGAAGTTGATGATATAGATCACCTTGGTAACCGTCGTATACGCTCTGTTGGTGAAATGGCTGAAAACCAATTCCGTGTTGGTTTAGTTCGAGTTGAGCGTGCTGTCAGAGAACGTTTAAGTATGGCTGAGTCTGATGGTTTAATGCCACAGGATTTAATCAATGCTAAGCCCGTTGCTGCTGCAGTTAAAGAGTTTTTTGGTTCTAGTCAGCTGTCTCAGTTTATGGATCAAAATAACCCCTTATCAGAAGTAACTCACAAGCGACGAGTCTCTGCATTAGGCCCAGGTGGCTTAACGCGCGAACGTGCTGGTTTTGAAGTACGTGATGTTCACCCAACTCACTATGGTCGTGTTTGTCCTATCGAAACACCAGAAGGGCCAAATATTGGATTGATCAACTCTTTAGCGAGTTATGCGCGCACAAACTCGTTTGGCTTTTTAGAAAGTCCTTACAGAAAAGTGATTGACAGTCAGGTTACTGACGAAATCGTTTATTTATCTGCAATTGAAGAAAGTAGTTATGTCATCGCGCAAGCAAGTGCGGTAATCAATGAGTCTGGCCAGTTATCGGAAGAATTAGTAACTGTGCGGCATAAAAATGAATTTACGGTTTCTACTCCAGAAAAAGTTAATTTTATGGATGTGTCACCGCGACAGGTTGTTTCTGTTGCGGCCTCACTAATTCCATTTCTCGAGCATGATGATGCTAACCGAGCTTTAATGGGCTCGAACATGCAACGTCAAGCAGTGCCAACACTTAAGGCGCAAAAGCCACTGGTTGGTACAGGGGTTGAACGTACGGTTGCTCAAGATTCGGGCGTATGTGTTGTCGCAGACCGTGGTGGCGTAATTGAAAGTGTTGATGCTGGTCGTATTGTTGTTCGTGCAAATGATACGGAAACAGCAAAAGGTGATGCGGGTGTAGATATTTATACCCTGACAAAATATGTTCGATCAAACCAGAACACTTGTATAAATCAGAAGCCTTTAGTTAAACAAGGTGAGCAAATCGCTCGCGGTGATATTCTTGCTGATGGACCTTCAGTAGATATGGGTGAGCTGGCATTAGGGCAAAATATGCGTATAGCATTCATGCCTTGGAACGGTTACAACTACGAAGATTCGATCTTAGTTTCTGAGCGCGTCGTGTTAGAGGATCGTTTTACGACCATTCATATCCAAGAGTTGACGTGTGTAGCGCGTGATACCAAGCTTGGAAGTGAAGATATTACTGCGGATATTCCAAATGTTGGAGAAAACGCATTATCTAAGTTAGATGAGTCGGGTATTGTATATATCGGTGCTGAAGTAGGCGCAGGTGATATTTTAGTTGGTAAAGTAACACCTAAAGGTGAAACACAACTTACGCCAGAAGAAAAGCTTCTGCGTGCAATTTTCGGTGAGAAGGCTTCTGACGTTAAAGATACGTCACTTCGTGTTTCTACAGGAACTCGCGGAACGGTAATTGATGTTCAGGTATTTACACGTGATGGTGTTGAAAAAGACCAGCGTTCACGTGATATCGAAGTTGCGCAGTTAAATGAATATCGTAAAGATCTTAAAGATGAGTATCGTATCATCTTAGGTGCTACCTATGAGCGTTTACGTGCTGCATTAGACGGGCAGGCCGTTATATCAGCACCTGGTCTTAAGAAAGGTGATCTAGTTACTTCAGAGTATCTTGCGGACCTTGAATCTTCAGATTGGTTTAATATCAGAATGTCTGAAGACTCATTAAACGAAATGCTAGAAAAGGCAGATGCTCAATTAGATGAGCGTCGTACTGAGCATGATGATCGTTTTGAAGTTAAGAGAAATAAATTACAAACTGGTGATGACCTAGCACCAGGTGTTCTTAAAATTGTTAAAGTTTATGTTGCGATCAAGCGTCGTATTCAGCCGGGTGATAAGATGGCTGGAAGACATGGTAACAAAGGTGTTATCTCTGTCATTATGCCTGTCGAAGACATGCCATATGACGAATTTGGTAATACGGTTGATATCGTGCTTAACCCACTTGGTGTACCTTCGCGAATGAACGTTGGTCAAGTGTTAGAAACGCACCTTGGTTATGCTGCTAAAGGTCTTGGTACTAAGATCGATAACATGCTTAAAGAGCAGCGTAAGGTAAGTGAAGTTAGGGAACTACTGGGCCAAATTTATAACGGTATAGCGACTAAGAAAGAAGAGCTTGATACGTTTAGCGATTCTGAAATTTTAGAGCTTGCACATAACCTAAAAGCGGGTGTGCCCATGGCAACGCCTGCTTTTGATGGTGCGAAAGAGTCTGAAATTAAAGCACTTTTACGTTTAGCTGATTATGATGATAGTGGTCAAACACAATTGTACGACGGCCGTTCAGGTGATGCGTTTGATCGACCTGTAACGGTTGGTTATATGTATATTCTTAAATTGAACCACTTGATTGATGACAAGATGCATGCCCGTTCTACAGGGTCTTATAGCCTTGTTACACAGCAACCATTGGGCGGTAAAGCTCAGTTTGGTGGTCAACGATTTGGTGAGATGGAAGTATGGGCATTAGAAGCTTATGGAGCAGCCTACACTTTGCAAGAAATGTTAACAGTTAAGTCTGATGACGTTGCTGGACGTACCAAAATGTATAAAAACATTGTTGATGGTGATCATCGTATGGAACCTGGTATGCCGGAATCCTTTAACGTACTGGTTAAGGAGATTCGCTCGCTTGCAATTGATATTGAGCTTGAGTCTGAATAGTTCTAAATATCAATAAAAATATACGCGGAAGTGAGTAATGACAGTCATGCGTCATTACTCACAGATAGATAACTCCTATTGGAGCATAAACCGATGAAAGATTTATTAAATTTACTAAAAAACCAGAAGCAAAGTCAGGATTTCGATTCTATTCGGATTGGACTATCATCTCCTGAAATAATTCGCTCTTGGTCTTATGGCGAAGTTAAAAAGCCAGAGACAATTAACTACCGTACGTTTAAACCAGAAAGGGATGGCCTTTTTTGCGCAAAAATATTCGGGCCAATTAAAGATTACGAATGCTTATGTGGTAAATACAAACGATTAAAGCATCGTGGTGTAATTTGTGAAAAATGTGGCGTTGAAGTTGCGTTAGCAAATGTGCGGCGTGATCGCATGGCTCATATTGAATTAGCGAGCCCTGTTGCGCATATTTGGTTCTTAAAATCATTACCCTCACGTATTGGTATGCTGTTGGATATGACGCTACGTGATATTGAGCGTGTTCTATATTTTGAATCATTTATTGTTATCGATCCTGGCATGAGTACGCTAGAGCATGGACAGCTCTTGAGTGATGAACAATATTATGAAGCCCTAGAAGAATTTGGTGATGAATTTGACGCTAAAATGGGCGCTGAGGCGATTCAAAGTCTATTAAAAGATATCGACTTAGAAGAAGAGATTACGCGTCTGCGAGAAGAAATTCCTGCGACAAACTCAGAAACAAAAATCAAAAAGCTTTCCAAGCGATTAAAACTACTTGAATCTTTCCATGGTTCGGGCAATAAGCCTGAGTGGATGGTTTTGAAAGTGCTTCCAGTGCTACCGCCAGATCTTCGCCCTCTTGTTCCACTTGATGGCGGGCGTTTTGCCACTTCAGACTTAAACGACCTATATCGTCGAGTAATCAATCGGAATAATCGCCTTAAGCGTTTATTAGAGTTAAGCGCGCCTGATATTATCGTGCGAAACGAAAAACGTATGTTGCAAGAATCTGTTGATGCCTTGCTTGATAACGGTCGTCGTGGTCGAGCAATAACAGGTTCAAACAAGCGTCCGCTTAAGTCTCTTGCTGACATGATCAAAGGTAAGCAGGGTCGTTTCCGTCAAAACCTTTTGGGTAAGCGAGTTGATTACTCTGGTCGTTCGGTTATCGTTGTTGGTCCAAGCTTACGTTTGCACCAGTGTGGTTTACCTAAGAAAATGGCGTTAGAGCTATTTAAGCCATTCATTTTCTCGAAGCTCGAAGGTCGCGGTTTAGCGACTACGATTAAAGCTGCAAAGAAAATGGTTGAGCGTGAAACGCCAGAAGTTTGGGATATTCTTGCAGATGTAATCCGCGAGCATCCGGTTATGCTAAACCGTGCACCAACACTTCACCGTCTTGGTATCCAGGCTTTTGAGCCTGTATTAATCGAAGGTAAAGCAATTCAGTTGCATCCATTGGTTTGTGCTGCATATAACGCCGATTTCGATGGCGATCAAATGGCGGTACACGTTCCGCTTACGCTAGAAGCACAGCTTGAAGCACGTGCTTTGATGATGTCTACCAATAATATCCTATCGCCTGCGAACGGCGAACCTATTATCGTACCTTCTCAGGATGTTGTACTTGGCCTATATTATATGTCGCGAGAGCGTCTAAATATGCAAGGTGAAGGGATGGTTTTTGCCGACATTAAAGAAGTGCAGCGAGCTTATGGTGCGAAACAAGTACATCTTCAAGCTAAGATCAAGGTTAGGCTAACAGAAGTTGTATTAGAGAAAGATGGTAGTCGTACAGAGACAACTTCCATTCAAGATACGACTGTCGGCCGTGCATTATTGTTTGATATTTTACCAGCAGGTCTACCTTATGAATTGGTAAACCGTCCAATGGTCAAGAAGGCAATTTCTACGCTGATTAATACTGCATATCGCGTATGTGGGCTTAAAGAAACCGTAATTTTTGCTGATCAACTTATGTACTTAGGTTTCAGACAAGCTACATATTCAGGTTCTTCAATCGGCATTAATGATTTCGTGATACCTGATGAAAAATATACGATCATCGAAGCTTCTACTGCAGAAGTAAAAGAAATAGAAAACCAGTACGGCTCTGGTTTACTTACTCAAGGCGAAAAGTACAACAAGGTTATCGATATTTGGTCTCGAGCAAATGATAAAGTTGCGAAAGCGATGATGGATACGCTTGGGAAAGATACGGTTGTTGATCGAGATGGTAATGAAGTTGAGCAGGATTCATTTAACTCAGTCTTTATGATGGCCGATTCAGGTGCTCGAGGTTCAGCTGCACAGATTCGTCAGTTAGCGGGTATGCGGGGTCTGATGGCGAAGCCGGATGGATCAATCATTGAAACACCGATTACTGCCAACTTCCGTGAAGGATTGAACGTACTTCAGTACTTCATATCGACTCACGGTGCGCGAAAAGGTTTGGCGGATACGGCGCTTAAAACAGCAAACTCTGGTTACTTAACGCGTCGTTTAGTTGATGTCGCACAGGATTTAGTTGTTACTGTAGATGATTGCGGTACTACTGATGGTCTTCTAATGACGCCGATGATTGAAGGTGGTGATGTTGTTGTGCCACTTGGTGACCGTGTACTTGGTCGTGTTGCTGCAAAAGATATTTTTGCTCCAGGTAATACTGAGAATGCGGTACTGCCTATTGGGACTTTCCTTGATGAATCTAAAGTAGTTGAGTTAGAAGAAGCGGGTGTTGATGAAGTTTGGGTACGATCAGCAATTAGCTGTGATACGCGTCATGGTATTTGTGCTCAGTGTTATGGGCGTGACTTGGCTCGTGGACATATTGTAAATAAGGGTGAGGCTGTTGGTGTCATTGCTGCTCAATCTATTGGTGAGCCAGGTACACAGTTAACGATGCGTACTTTCCACATTGGTGGTGCTGCGTCTAGGTCTTCAGCTGCAGATAGTATTCAAATAAAGCATGGCGGTAAGGTTCGTCTGCATAATATGAAGTCTATCGAGCGTAAAGATGGTTGTTTGGTTGTAACATCGCGGTCTTCTGCGCTAGCAATTGCCGATGATCATGGTCGTGAGCGTGAGTGGTACAAGCTACCATACGGTGCTGTACTGTCGGTTAAGAATGAAGGAAAGGTTAAGGCTGGTGAAGTCGTTGCAAAGTGGGATCCGCATACACACCCAATCGTTACTGAGCAGGGTGGTACCGCTCAGTTGGTCGGGATGGTAGAAGGAATCACTGTCACAACACAAACTGACGATTTAACGGGTTTATCTAGCATTCAGATTCTTGATCCAAAAGACCGCCCAACATCGGGTAAAGATGTAAGGCCAATGGTTCAATTGTTGGATGAATCAGGTGCGCCACGAACGTTGCCTGGTACTGATACGCCCATCCAGGTATTTCTGCCTGCAAACGCATTATTAAATATGCGCGATGGTGATAAGCTAGAGGTTGGTGATGTTTTGGCGCGTATACCGCAAGAGTCATCGAAGACCCGAGATATAACCGGTGGTTTGCCACGAGTTGCTGATTTATTTGAAGCACGCAAGCCTAAAGAGTCTTCTATTCTTGCCGAAGTAACTGGTGTTGTTAGTTTTGGTAAAGAGACAAAAGGTAAAAAGCGTCTCATTATCACGCCTCAAGATGGTTCAGATGTTTATGAAGCATTAATACATAAGTATCGTCAGTTAAACGTTTTTGACGGTGAGAGTGTAGAGAAGGGTGAAGTGATCTCTGATGGTCCATCAAACCCGCACGATATTTTAAGATTGCTGGGTGTTGTCTCGCTGTCAAAATATATAACGAACGAAGTGCAAGATGTTTACCGTTTACAAGGCGTTGTAATTAACGATAAGCATATTGAAGTAATTGTACGTCAAATGTTGAGAAAGGTTGAAATTACTCAGTCAGGTGAAACTACCTTGATAAAAGGCGAGCAAGTCGAATTCGTTAAGTTCCTAGTAGAAAATGAGAAGGCTGAAGCAGCTGATAAAATGTCAGCTCAAGGTGCTCGTCAGTTATTGGGTATCACAAAAGCGTCATTGGCAACTGAGTCATTCATATCAGCTGCATCGTTCCAGGAAACAACGCGGGTTCTAACTGAAGGCGCTGTAACAGGTAAGCGAGATTATCTACGTGGCCTGAAAGAGAACGTTGTTGTTGGTCGACTGATTCCTGCTGGAACAGGCTTGGCATATCACAGTGAGCGTAAGCGTAAGAAGCTGCAAAAACTGAATAAAGTAGCTGATGAAGGTTTGGGTGTTAGTGCTCAAGATGTTGTTGCAGCCTTAAGCGCAGAGTTAAACAAAGGCTGAGCAGAGTGAATTCACCGGCTTACAACTAATATGTAGTGAGTCGGTGGTATGTGTTGTTGGCTGAAATTTGTTCAAAAAAACATCAGTAAGCTTGACAGTGGAGAGGGGCGTCATTAGACTGCGCCCCTCAAGTTTAATGCACCTATATTGTCGGGTGTTTTATTTTTGTATTATTTAAGTTAATTAGTGGAGTTTGCTTACATGACAACGATTAATCAGTTGGTACGTAAGCCTCGTAAACGTGTAGTCGCGAAAAGTGATGTTCCCGCGTTGCAGGCTTGTCCTCAACGACGTGGCGTATGTACTCGTGTATACACAACGACACCAAAGAAGCCTAACTCGGCTTTGCGTAAGGTGTGTCGTGTTCGTTTAACGAATGGTTTCGAGGTTACATCCTATATTGGGGGTGAAGGCCATAACCTGCAAGAGCACAGTGTTGTTCTTATACGGGGTGGTAGAGTTAAGGATTTACCGGGTGTTCGATATCACACAGTTCGTGGTAGCTTGGATACATCAGGTGTTTCTGATAGACGTCAAGGTCGTTCTAAGTACGGTACTAAGCGTCCGAAGAAGTAGTAGTAAGCTATATGGTGCTTTAAGCATCTTATTATTAAAATTAAGTTAAAGGATAAGAGTAAGGCCAGGCTGAAATATAAATTTCTGTTGTCTGGGCGAACCTGAAGACCTTAGCTGTTATAGAGGGCTTGTCATGCCAAGAAGAAGAGTTGTCGCCAAACGCGAAATACTTCCAGATCCTAAGTTCGGAAGTCAGCAACTAGCAAAATTTATGAACATGGTAATGGTTCATGGTAAAAAAGCTGTTGCAGAAAAAATTGTCTATGGTGCATTTGAAACTGTTGCGTCAAAGAGTGATAAAGATCCATTAGAATTGTTTGATAAAGCTTTAGAAGCAATTCAGCCAATGGTTGAGGTTAAATCTCGCCGAGTTGGTGGTGCTACTTATCAGGTTCCTGTTGAAGTACGCCCTGCACGTCAAATAGCTTTGGCGATGAGATGGTTGGTTGAGTATTCACGTAAGCGTGGCGAGAAGTCTATGGCTTTACGTTTAGCAGGCGAAATAATGGATGCTGCTGAAGGTAAAGGCGCTGCTGTTAAAAAGCGTGAAGACGTTCATAGAATGGCAGAAGCGAACAAGGCATTCTCGCACTACCGTTTCTAAGAGTGTTTATGAATATAGCCTGCATTTATGCGGGCTTTTTTTGGTTAATAAGGGTGTAAAAGTGGCAAGAAATACTTCTATCTCTAAATATCGGAACATTGGTATTTGTGCGCATGTTGATGCAGGTAAAACTACGACAACAGAGAGAGTGCTATTTTACACGGGTATGTCTCACAAAATTGGTGAGGTGCACGATGGTGCTGCAACGATGGACTGGATGGAGCAGGAGCAGGAGCGTGGTATTACTATTACTTCGGCTGCAACCACTTGCTTTTGGTCTGGGATGGATCTGCAGTTTGATAAGCATCGTATAAATATTATAGATACCCCTGGTCATGTAGATTTTACGATTGAGGTGGAGCGTTCGCTCCGGGTTCTTGATGGTGCGGTTGTTGTGTTATGTGCATCGTCGGGTGTGCAGCCGCAAACTGAAACGGTTTGGCGGCAAGCGAATAAATATGCTGTTCCTCGGCTTGTTTTTGTTAATAAAATGGATCGGATTGGTGCGGATTTTCGGAAGGTGGTTGGGCAGCTTGAGGATCGGTTAGGTGCAACACCAGTCCCTTTGCAGGTGATGATTGGTGCGGAGGATGGGTTTCAGGGTGTTGTTGACTTAATTAAGATGAAAGCTATTTTCTGGAGTGATGATGATCAAGGTATGAGTTTTACTTATGCTGAGATGCCAGAGGATATGTTGGATGAGTGTAATGAGTTAAGAGAAGGGTTGGTAGAGGCTGCTGCCGAACAAAATGATGACCTGATGGAAAAATATCTTGAAGGTGTAGAGCTGACTGAAGAAGAAATTAAGCTAGCGTTGCGTGCGCGGACGTTAGCAAGTGAGATTGTTCCGGTTATTGGTGGTTCAGCATTTAAGAATAAAGGTGTGCAGGCAATGCTTGATGCCGTTGTTGATTTTCTGCCTTCTCCGACTGAGGTGAAGGCGATTGAGGGGTTGCTTGAAGACGATTCTCCTGCGGTACGAGAGGCGTCTGATTCGGCTCCATTTTCAGCGTTGGCCTTCAAAATTGCTACGGATCCTTTTGTTGGAACATTGACCTTCTTCCGAGTCTACTCGGGTGTTTTGAATACTGGAGACTCCGTATTTAACCCAATTAAAGGCAAGAAGGAACGTATCGGTCGAATGGTTCAAATGCACGCAAACAACCGAGAAGAAATTAAACAAGTCTGTGCTGGAGATATAGCGGCAGTCATAGGTTTAAAGTTTGTGACTACGGGTGATACGCTTTGTGCAATGGATGACCATATTGCCTTAGAGAAGATGGAGTTTCCTGAGCCGGTGATCTCTGTGGCGGTTGAGCCTAAGACTCAGGCTGATCAAGATAAAATGTCTATCGCATTGGGGAAATTGGCTCAAGAGGATCCCTCGTTTCGTGTAGCGATTAACGACGATACGGGGCAGACAATTATCTCGGGGATGGGTGAGTTACATTTGGATATTCTTGTGGAGCGTATGAAGCGAGAGTTTAGTGTAAGGGCTAATATTGGTAATCCTCAAGTTTCTTACCGTGAGGCTATTAAGAGCTCTTGTGAACTTGAGGGGCGGTTTGTTCGTCAAGGTGACGGTCCTGGGATGTATGGGCATGTAATAATAAAGTTTGAGCCTTTAGGGCTTGGAAAAGAAGGTTTTGTATTTGTAAATGAAATAGAAGATGGCGAAATACCAAAAGATTTTATTCCTGCTGTGTCTAAGGGGATAGAGGAGCAAATGAAAAATGGTATCTTGGCGGGTTATCCTTTGTTAGGGCTAAAAGCAACGCTGACGGGGGGGTCTTTTCATGATACTGATTCAAACGAGGTGGCTTTTAATGTTGCGGCAGGTATGGCAACAAGAAAGCTAGTTCAAGAAGGTGGTGCTGTATTGCTAGAGCCTGTAATGAAGGTTGAGGTAGTTATGCCTGAGTCGAATATGGGTGACGTTGTTGGTGATCTTAATCGTCGGCGCGGGCTCATACAAGGTATGGATGATAGCGCTGCCGGTAAGGTTGTAAATGCTGAAGTCCCATTGTCAGAAATGTTTGGTTATGCGACAGCTTTACGGTCTGCGACGCAAGGTCGTGCGACTTATGCAATGGAGTTTTTGAAGTACTCTGAAGCATCAAAAAATGTTGCTGACGCGATTATAAATAGAACATAAATTATTAACTAAAGTTAGGAGTCCGTTGTGGCTAAAGAAAAATTTGAACGTAATAAACCGCACCTTAACGTTGGTACTATTGGCCACGTTGATCATGGTAAAACAACATTAACTGCAGCGTTAACGCGTGTATGTGCTGAAGTTTGGGGTGGCGA
>Ga0209825_1000941_pt1 | contig 15462 bp, 15 predicted proteins | sample EN8Hudsemesocosm_FD_184631 | JGI IMG/M metagenome (GOLD analysis project Ga0209825, IMG submission 184631) | Methane-oxidizing microbial communities from mesocosms in the Hudson Canyon - EN8B Hudson Canyon (SPAdes) (version 2) | ecosystem: Environmental > Aquatic > Marine > Cold seeps | place...
CAGCTTATTAAAGGTAGTTTGATTTTGCTCTATGTTGTCAACAATAACTCGTTCCGTAATTTCGATTTTTATCTTTCCTGGTGAAATAGCGTAGCGACTAAAGAGCTTGTTAAGTTCTTCGTCCATCCCTCCTTGAATGAACTCTTTACTGGACGCATTTACGCAAATGTTCATGTCTGCAAATGCGGTGTTTTCCCACTGCCGGATTTGTCGACAGCTCTGCTTTCTTACCCATTGGCCAATATCGATGATCAGGTCGCTCTTTTCAGCCGCCGCAATAAAAATGTCCGGTGATACCCACCCTCGTTTTGGGTTATCCCATCGAATCAATGCCTCCAAAGATTCCAACTTCATCGTTTGCAGATTGAAGATGGGTTGGTAGTACAACTCCAGTTCGTTGGATTTTAGAGCCTTGTAAAGCTGTGATTCCAAGGTGGACTTAGGATTTTTCCGAGCATTTGTTTCTGGATCGAAAAAGCGATAGGTATTCTTGCCGGAATTTTTAGCGTCGTACATTGCCTCGTCGGCATTGTTTATCAATTCTTCGGTAGTTTTCCCGGCCTCTGGAAAGATTGCAATCCCAACGCTAGTTGATATGCTGGCCTTTTCGCTGTCCAATTGAAATTCTCGGGCTAACTCGCGGGCAATTTTTTCAACTACAGTAATTGGATGATTGATGTCTTGCAGGTCTCTCAGAACCACCACGAACTCGTCACCCCCTACCCTTGCAAGGGTATCTTCCTCCCGTAATACCTGGGTAATTCGCTGCGAGACTTTAATGAGCAACATATCTCCTATACCGTGACCTAAGGTATCGTTAATCTGCTTGAATCCATCAAGGTCTAAGTACAGAATAGCAAAACGCTTATGCTGCCTACTGGCCTGTGAAATTAATTGCTTAAGCGCTATTGTCAGGAACTCCCTATTCGCCAGGTTTGTTAAATGATCATGCATAGCCAGCTGATGTAATTGTCGGTTGCTGCGCTCGAGTTTTGAGCGCTCTTCAATGCTGGCTTTGACAAAATCCAATTCTTTTTTGTCCTGAATATTGCGACTGTAGTCGCGTTGAGATTTCAAAAACTGGGCTCGCGCGAGTGAGTGTAATATGGCGGTTTTCATCACCTCAACATTGAGGCAACTTTTTTTGATGTAATCCATTGCGCCAGATTCCATGAGCTCTATGGGGAGTTCATAATTCTCATGGCTAGAAATGATGACCACCGGTGTTTCCAGAATTGGGCCATCTTGCATGGAGGACAGTACGTGCTGAGCGGTCATGTCTGTGAGCTGAAAATCCAGTAGGACACAGTCAAACTTCTGCGAATTGAACAATCTCAAGGCCTCGCGCCCATCATCGGCCTCACAGATGTCTAAGTTTAGTTCGGTGTCTGACAGCAGTTTTCGGTAGTACTTCCTTATACTTTTGTCGTCGTCCACCAGAAGCAGATGAATTTTCATTGTCTCGTAGTACATTGGCATAGAAATAGTCCGTTTCCTAATACGTAAGATAATTAGTGTAGTAGACGGCTCAAACCTTAGTGAAAGATTATTTTCCGCAAGATTTGCCCTTTATTATAGCCACGGAAGTGGCTTAAACCGGTGCTGAGTAGGCTTATATGACAGCCTTTACGCACGAAGCGGCCATTGCTCTACCCCTAGACTTGCCTCAGACTGATTGAAAGCGTTTTTTCAGTGACAGGGGTTTGACAGACACGTGGCAATTTTGGACACATTTGACTATCAGGGGCTTGAAGCGATTCGAGTGGGCCGTTTTAATCTGGGAATTAATACCAGCTTTATAGTAATGCGACTGGGCGGCACAGTGTTTGATACCGGCCCGTCCAATCAGTGGGAATTCGTTAAAGATTTCATCGCCGAGAAGCCTCTCGAACAGTTGATATTGACCCACCATCATGAAGACCATAGCGGCAATGCTGCGGCGATCAAGGCTCTGACGGGGGTTACACCGCTGGCACCGGAAATCACCGCCTCAATTTTACGCAAGGGATTCAAGATTCCCCCCGTACAGAGAATGATTTGGGGCCCTTCAAAGCCGGTTGAGACCGAAGTACTCCCCGAAAAAATCACCCTGAGCAACGGCGAAAGCGCAGAGGCCATTTTTGCCCCAGGCCATGCCAGAGATATGACCTGCTACCTCCTTGGGGAGCGGGGTTGGCTGCTCAGCGCAGACCTCTACATAGCCAATCACTTAAAGTTTCTTCGAATTGACGAGCACATCCCCACAATCATCGACAGCACTAAGCGTGTTCTGAGCTACGATTTTGAGACTATTCTGTGCCCCCACAAGGGAGTGGTAAAACAGGGAAAACAAAGATTGGCAGAGAAAGTAGACTTCCTGATCGATCTGGCGGGGAAAACTCAGCATCTGCACGGCCAAGGCTATAGCGACAGAGAAGTCACCCGGAAATTGCTCGGCAAAGAAAACGTAATGAGCCTACTGTCGGGCTACAACTTCAGTAAGATTAACTTGGTACGCTCCTGTTTGACCGTTCCCCTATAGAAGATTGCCGGTCAAGGTCGGTCAAAATTTTCTGGCTCAATGCGGCTTTATCGCGTTTTAGTGCTGCTACGAAGGGAGCCGGTGTATTGGTTTGATCATCGTGCTTGCTGCTCCAAGCCGTTATTTCCAGCATAAGCGGCAGTAAATCCCTGCCTTTGGCAGTAAGGCGATAGATAAATTTCGAGCGGTTTTCTGGGTCAACTTGCTTTTCAATAACTCCCTTCAACTCTAGGCGTTGTAGCCGGTCAGCCAGTATATTAGTAGAAATCTTCTCATTGGAATCTAGAAATTCGCCATAGTAGCGCTTTCCCTTAAACATCAAGTCGCGGATCACCAACAAGGTCCATTTGTCGCCAAAGGTTTCCAGCATAAAATTGATGGGGCAGTTAGAACGGCAGTTTTCAGAGTTATGTTTCATGGGGTGAGTATACGCAAAGGCACTTGCAAAATACAAGTTCATGCCGCATTATTGTCACCGCTTGTGATTCACAAGTTCTTAAGCTAAATAGCACTTGTATTTCACAAGCTAATAACTTGAAGAACTTGCTTTCGTAATCTCAACACCTTCGGGGCTTACCTCTTACAAGCTGCACGCCCCAAGCACTTGTGAAATACAAGTGCCAATTTATCAACGCAAGCTGAGCGAAGAAAGAATGATGACCCAAAATAGACTATTAGGCCTAATAAGCGCCCTACTACTAGCCCTGCTCTACTGGTATCACAGCGGCAGCGAAGTATTGTCCCAACAGGATGTCGATCAATATATAACTGCAATCGATAAGCAATCAAAGGACCCTGGAGGCAGACATGACATGGACGCCCTGCGCGAGTTTTTAGAAAATGACGACGGCAAAGCTTTTTACACGGTTAATTTATACAAATTCTTTGAACAAGCGCAGTATCAAGATCAGCGACCGTTACAGGGCTCTGGTCGCGAGGCCTTTGAACGTTTTAGTCAGGTAATGGTTCGCCTGTTGGCGACCCACGCCTCTCACCCGGTTTTTGCTGGAGAATGGCCAGGCGCAGGGGTAAATTCAAATACCAAAAACTGGGACAGGATAGTCATAGTGCGGTATCGCAGCCGCAGAGATATCGCCGATATCTTTGCCAGCCAGGACTTTGCCCGGGCCAGTGCAGACAAATGGGCCGCACTAGAAAAAAATGAACGCATGTTGGTTCAGGGAACCCATATCCCAGAGCTATACGCTTTACTCATACTGGCACTGCTGTTTCTCGCAAGCATACGTTTCTATTCTAGGGGTACCCCTGCCAATACATAATGATTCTCACCTCCGCGCTGAGCATAGATCTCCGCGAGGAAAAACTGCAGGCTTGCTACCTCTTCAATCTGGTGCTGTTGCCACAGCGCCATCATTGCAGGGGGAAACAGGCGAGTTCGAATAAACCAGTTCAAAAGCGGGCCAACGAGGGGGAGGTCTGAACCAATGACAGCCTGTGTTTTATAGAGGGTGCCGCCATTTACTGCCCGGTAACTGTGCCTTACCTGACCAAAACTCAACCCCCCCACCATCGGTACGGCCAACATACCGTCGTCGGAGAATTCCGCCAAGCGCGCGCTGCCTCGGCTATCGTAGGGCCCAAACCACTCCTCGCGCGAGACCATTGCCCCCTGCGCCATGCCCGGCAGGCCACTAGGAGCTTCTTCGGCTACTTGTATTCGGCCGTGACCAACTGGGTGGAATATGTGATACAAGGGATAAGGTACGCCCTTAAGTTCTACCGTAGAAATTGGCAGTTGCTGATAAAACCAAGCCACCATTGCTGGAGAAATACCGGCCAAGAATAAGTGCTCTATCTCTGCGTAAATCCGCCCGTCCTGCCCCACTTCCCACTGTGCATGGGCATTGCGGTAATCGGGCAACACCCAGGGCAAATCTCTTGGCGCATCCCGCATGAGAGGTCCAGGAGCAAACAGTAAAAAACCAACAAAGCCCACTACAGCAATCGAGATTAGCGCCCCAAGCGACAGCTTAAGAAGTTTCATGAATACGCCCACGCAAGAGTTCAAGATGTTCATTGTAAGCTTGTTGGTTAAAATTATCGGAATAGAAATTCATGAAGCCGTGTAAGTAATCAACTTGAGTTGTAGTCACTCTAGGTGTTTTTGAAAGGTTCACGATCAATTCTGACACATTAAAATGAGGCTCACTTTTCGGGAAAATCAATTCGATATCAATTTTTGGGGCTACTTCAGTAAGATTCCTGATTTGCGAACCATAAAAGCAAGTTGCACGCTTCACTAAATCACAATCGACCGATTCAGATAACTTCCAAACAAGTGAAGCTCCAATACTAAAGCCAATTAAAGTACTTACAGACTGGCTTGGCACTAAGGCCTTTTTTAATTTCGCTAGATAGACTTCAAAGCCAACTTCCGCCATGAAGTAGGCATAGGCCTCGGCTTCATTGGCAAAGTTCATATCTTTCCCATCGTAGGGATCTACTATCACCTTGCCATTGAGCGCTTCAGAGAGCTGGACTAATGCCGGTGTCTTACCAAATACGTCTGAAACTAAAACTATACTCATGATATCAATCGGCCTATTCCGAAACTGGGCGACTATCGCAAGCTTACCCACTGCTGAATAGTTTTGTCCTTTAGTAGCCCACTGACTGCTGTCGACTTATGGCGAGAATCATACAAGTAACTGCGGGGTAACTCGCCGTGCCAAAGCGGATCGATATTGTAACGTAAACGAACGGCCGCATGCTCAGAAAAAATCCAATGGTCGGCCAATTCAAGCCCAAAGGCCTTGATTTGCCAATCCACTTCCGCCTTCATTGAATAATCATCGGTGGCGACAAAAACAAGGTTTAACTCGGGGTAATTCCGCTTCCACTGGGCCAAATTTTTCAATTCTTTAAAACAAGGCGGACAATCTAAAGACCACAAAGCTAGTATAAATGGCTTGCCCTGATATTTCGCTCGAATCACCTCAAGGCTTTCTGGCTTGAAGGCCTTTAAGGATTTTTCAGTCTCAGCCGCCATCAAACTCCCGGAAGCACACCCCAATAGAAGACCACAAAGTAGACTAACAGGGATAATATTAATGAATTTCGATAACACGATAACCCTCCTTCTTAGCTGACCAGCCTATAAACACCCTACCCTGCGCCGCAATTAACTGAGGGTGATCGGAATCTTCTGAGCTTGTCAGTAAGGTTTCTGTAGATTGCCAGTTTGCTCCGCCATCTATAGAGCGATTTAACTGCAAGCGCGTAATTTCACCATCATAAAACTTCCAGAGCACATACACCGTATTGCCCACGGCGGCCACCAGAGGATGACTGGCACCAGCTCCATGATCTACAGGAATGACATTAGACATCACAGCCGTTTCAGCATTGTACATTCCGTAGTGAATACCTTTGCGAACATCACCCTGGCTGAACCAAACCAAGTGGTATCGACCAGGCTCTGTAGCGCTGGCCATATGCGGCCCATGATGAGGGCAGGCGTCTATTTTCCATTCATCCTGGGTTGCACGGTCAACCTTAGCCGGCCCCTTGGGAGTCAATACAGCCAGACCATGATCCCTAGTATTGAGCCCATATATATGCCGCCAAAAAACGGCCACATTGTCGCTGCCGTGATTGGCACTGGCAATGCGGCAACATTCACAACTGCCGTCCGCCACCTTAAAGTTTTTGGAGAAACTCAGGCCAGCATCGTCCGATACGGCATAATACAAAGCCGCTCCTTTATATTTTCCGCCCTCAGCCATCGCCGCCACTTTGTCCCGCTTGTCTAGCCATGCGATATACACTCGGCCAGAGGGCGTAACATGCAATTGATCAAAGCGATGACTGGTCATCAGCCCATCATCATTGACCGTGATCGGCACGGAAAACGAATTTCCGCCATCAATCGATCGACTGAAACGAATATTGCCGCTAAACCGTTCTGCTGTTTTTTGCGTCCACGAAACAAGAATCTCTTCATCTTTACCCAAGGCAATTTTGGGCCGATTTTCACCATTGGCATAAATGGTTTCTGGAACACTATTAACGGCACGAGGCTCTGAATAGGTTTTTCCTGCATCCCGAGACACCGTAAAGTAAACGTGTTTGTCCTGTTTAAAAACCACTAATAAGCGGCCCCCATTATCAAAAACCGCAGACGGGGTTTTACCGCAGTGAATAGACCTTACGCCATCGCAAAAATTACTCAATGCTGAAGCCCCATGACTTATGAAGAGCACTGCCAGCAGAGTGGTAAAACGAAATCCAATATGTGTCATATCCGCGCCTTAAAAATGTATTTTGCCTTCCAAATAAAGTGTTCTAGATGGCCATGGGTGCGCCACATAGGCGAGTTCGTTAAACAAGTTGTCGACGCCCAGCGAGAGCCGTGTCTGCTTGCTCAACATCCAATTTACTTTGGCACTGGTGAAAAAGTAGCGGTCTATTGCTCCGTACACTTCTTTTTCAGTATCGCCATTATCCAAATCGCCAAACGAATTACTGGCATAACGGAAGTTTGTATTGACGTCGACGCTTTCTGAGAGCTGATAACTGAGAATTAAATTGGCACGCCACGCAGGAATACGCGGCATATCATTACCTTCAATTTCTGGGTTCACTGAATTCTTGGTAATTTCAGCATCTAGGTAGGTAGCGTTGAAGCGGACATTAAACTTGGAACCCAGCACCTGCGCTTGATTGTAAACGACCTCAACTCCTCGGGTCTGAACTTCATCCACCGCAAGAAAAGTGCTCACATCAATGTTATTGCCGCCATCAATAATCACTCCCCGCTGGTTGTAGATGGTGTCTTCAACCTGGTCATAGAAGAGATTCAAACGCACAAAACCACCAATGATTTTGCGATCGAGGGTCAGGTTATGGTGCACCCCCACTTCGGGCTCAAGGCTTGGGTCTGAGACGATGACGCTGGTCGTGCGGCTTTCATTGCTAAACAACTCCTCAACAATGGGGAAGCGATGTGCCTTGGCCATAGAAAAACGCAGACTGAATTTATCGCTCGGAAAAAAAGCCAACGACAATTTGGGTGAAAGACCCGTTTCTGAACGATCGGCAAAATGTTCGTCGCCCAGATAACCTTCAGAGGACTTCCAATCTTCGTATCGAAGGCCCAGCGCCAAATCCCAAGATTCATCAAAACCCCAGCCCCATTGAGCAAACAGCGCTCGAGTGCCAGCATCTCCACCGCTGGCATCGCGGGCGCTCCCCAACTCACCGGTAATAGAATTGATATTGAAAGGCTCAACCTCTAGGCGATAACGATCTTGGTGGTAACCAAGAGACAGGCGCATATCATCACTGCCCAACAGATTGTCTGTACCCAACTTGAGATCTAAGGTATGCCAACCCGTATCTCCATGCTCCGTTAAGCGGCCTCGAAAGTTCTCATTTTGGGTAAGGTAACTGGGATCATTAGGATTGCGGTCGGTACGCACCTCTTCGTCAGAGAGAATTGTGAATTCGCTCATATAAATATCGTAGAACCAGTTGGGCGAGAGATTCCCGCTCAGCCCGAGACCGAGCAACAGGCTTTCTCGCTCCTGATGACGGTGCTGAAAGTTGCGCCCGCCAATTCCCCAGTACTGATCACCCGTGCTGGTTGTGAGGTAGTTATTATGATCATCGGCATCACGCTGTCGATCTTCGTAAGCAACAGTGGCTCGCAACTGCACATCAGCGAGATCGTAATTAACTTTTACCTTGTACAAATCTGTTATCGCCGTTTCCGCACCAGAGTCGCCGATATAAAGTACATCATTGCCCTCATCGTCTTTCCCCGGAATGTAGCCGTTTATGCCGTCGCTATCTAACTGAGCCTTCTCAGAGCTTGAGACGGTGTAATTTGACATAGGCTGGCTTTGATTTTCCAGATGGTTATAAGAAGCATAAATACCTAAATTGCCAATACGATCTTCGAAGGAGGCAAAGAATTTGTTGCCTCCATAGGTTTCGTCTGTTCCTAGCTCCTTGTAGTCCTGGCTCATTAGAGAGCCCTCAACTGTCATGCGACGCTTATCTGGGCTCTTGGTCTTTAAGTTGATAACGCCGCCCATGGCATTGCCACTGTATTCAGCCGAAAAAGGGCCGTAAATCACTTCCGCCATTTCAATTTCATTGGGTGCAATCAATGACCAACGAGGCGAACCTGACCAGCGAGTTTGCAGCAGGTAGTGCAGCGGTAAACCATCGGCGAACACCATACTCCGCGCGGTTTGGAACATGCCTGAACCGCGAATTCCGATGGTGCCGTTTGGGTCACCAACAAAACGCCGCCGAACCACTAAACTAGGTTCGTGGGCGATGGCATCTTCACTGGTCATCATATTGATGGAGGCTAATTCTTCGGCGGTAATTTGGGACGTGGGGCTGACAAGCGTTGTATCCATAAACAGACGCTCGGCAATAACGGTAGTTTCTTCTATCGGAGAATCTTCAGCATATACGGGTGCAGCGACAAAGCTCACGACGGCTAAGCCGAGAGCTGTAGTGTAAGAGTTCATTTTCCATGTCTCGCTTTACGGGTAAGATGCGGGGCATTCTATGTAACTCAGCACGTAAAGGGTATGCGACAAATTGTCACACAGACCAATGTCAGAATACTTACTCTGGGTAAAAACTCACGAAAATACAGGAGTCACTCGAGACTTTTGGGGATTGCTTGCGGCCTGCTCTGCTGCAGAAGCACAGGCCCTTATAGGCCTATCGACCAGCTCAAGATCAATACCTTTGTAGTGATTCAGTGGCAAAACCGAAGGGCGCCCCAGTAAAAACCCCTGCGCAAAACGCATACCCAGGGATTTGAGTAAGCGAAATTCCTCTGCTTTCTCTATGCCTTCCGCAATAATTTTCACTTGAGTTGCTTTACCCAGTTCAAAAATTGTTCTCAACAACTCCCGTTTAACAATATTGGTATGACAATCACTGATGAAATAGCGGTCGATTTTGACTATGTCGGGGCGAATTTCAGCCCACTGTTTCAAACCGGAATGCCCGGTTCCGAGATCATCAATAGCGATGATAAAACCGAGCTTTCGATAGTATTCCAGCCCCTCTTTTAGGTAGTTGGTGTCGCCAGCATCATATTGTTCGGTGACTTCGATAACCACCTGCTCAGGGCTCAGGCCGTATTCTAAAAGTAATGCTGCCGTCTCTCCCTTAGTGTGATCTTTCTGCGAGAGTACAAGTGGGCTGATATTCAAGAAAAGGCTGCCTTCAAGCTTTCGTTCAGAAAACGCTTTTATCGCAAGTTTTCTACATAGGCGTTCCAGTTCTGACAGCTTTCCGTGTTCATAGGCGAGATCGAACAGTTTCTGCGGAGACCTCAAGGGGTGATTCTTTGGCCCACGACTTAGGGCTTCATAACCCATAACTTTATCCGAAGAGGTATCAAAAATTGCCTGAAAAACAATCGTCAAGGCCTCTCTTTTTAGTATTAAATTCAGTTCATCTTTCATTGAGCATACATGTGTCATTTGATACCTCAGGGACAGTGCTTTGTGGCTCACGGTAGGTCACTTTATGTCAGTAAGATGACAGCTTTATGATAAATCCATGACAGAAATATGACAAAATTTTTCGTTAGAAATTTGATGTGCATATTTTCTTTTCCGCTTTCATTCATCAAATTACACCGTCACAAATATGTCATAAAAGTGTCATAGACTCCCGCGCAGTAAGTATTTTTAGAAGCTTAATCAATCAGTCAATTTTTGCTTCACATCAATACCATTGTCGACACCTTAGGATATCTATGAAACGCACAATTTCGGTTCGAGTTAAGCTAATTCTATTTATTATCTTCCCGCTGTTACTTAGCGCTCTGGTCGCTCTATTTTCAATTTCACGGATGAATGGCATAAGCTCTACGGCGAGCGATCTAATACATGAAAGGCTGGTGCCCATCCAACGTTTAGACAAAATTAAAGGAATTTATACCAAGGATGTAGTTGATCTCGCCCACAAAACCAAAGCTCAAATGTTATTGTGGAGTGACGCACAACTTCAGCTGGATTCGGCTCGACAGAAACTTAATCAGGAGTGGAGCCAGTACCGTGAAGGAAACCTCTCCCCCGAGGAGAAAAACCTACTTCAGGCCGCTGAGCCTACTCTGGCCAGGGCCGACAAAGTATTGATTCGACTGCAAGAATTTGTCGCTGAAAGATCTTCTTACAGCATGAGTGGGTATATCGACCTGGAGCTATACCCTGGTATAGACCCAGTATTAGCGCTGATAAGCGATTTGATCGCGGTTCAGGAAATACTTGCCACCCAGACAACCGAAAATGTTCGAGCGGTCTCTCTACAAGCAACTAACTTATTACTTATCGTATTGCTCATTCAAATAATTTCCCTAGTTGTCATGGGAAGCTGGATATACCTCAGCGTTAAACAACCCCTTGGCAGGCTTCATGATGCCGTGGTACACATTGAGAACGAACGCGACCTAACGTACAGAATCGCACCCGGTCGGCAGGATGAATTTGGCGAGATTGGACACAAGTTCAATTTGATGATGGATAGCCTACAAGCGGTTATTACCAACATGCAGTCAGTGAGCCAAGAACTCGACGGGGAATCTAATTCTCTACTTGATGTTAACCAATCGGCTGAATATCAAGCGCGAGAACAACAAACCGAAATTAAAACCATGAACGCTTCCATCGAAGTCGTTAGTCAAGCGTCTCACCGAGTTTTGGGCAGCGCAAATAATGCCACGAGTGCGGCTGAGCAAGCGGAGGAATTGACATCACTTGGGTTGACAACTGTCACTCAAACAATGGACGCCACTGGCAAGCTCGCCAGCATCATCAGCAGTGCAGTGGAAGGTGTCAGTCGAGTGAAATCTGACAGCCAGAATGTTAAAGCCATGCTGGAGGTCATTAGAAATATCGCCGCACAGACAAACCTCTTAGCCTTAAACGCGGCCATTGAAGCCGCGCGGGCCGGCAGCCACGGTCGCGGTTTTGCGGTAGTGGCAGATGAAGTGAGGCAGCTAGCCAGTAAAACATCGCTCTCTACAGAGGAAATTCAGCAGGTGATAGAAAGCCTCCAGGCAGGCACTCAGGAGGCAGTGGACGACATGTCTGCAGGGGAAGCCTCAGCTCGGGCCAGTGTTGCCCTAGCCGATGAGGCCGGCGGAGCCTTAGAGAGTATCACTCAGGCGTTTGCGACTATCCTGGCGGTCAGTGGCGACATCAGCAAGGCCGCAGAGAAGCAACTTCTTACCGTGGACGAAGTCAGCGTGAGGGCAACACGAATTAACGACCTATCGGAAGAAACAGTACGCCTGTCCAACTGTGCTGCAGCATCAGGAGCCAGAGTTGCAGGGCTTGCCGAATCGATGAAGTCTGCTCTGAGTGAATTTAAAACAAACTAAGAGACACATCAATTCCGACCAGTATCGACAAAAAAGGCTATACATTTTTAGCCTGCAAGCCTTCTAACATCAGCGCTCGAATGCCCTTTTGGGCCTGTCGATCCAACTCGCGCAAGTCATCAACAGCCAAGACACCTTGTGCGATCAAATGGTGCAAAGTATCGGTCCGGATTTTCAGTGGAGTAAACAGCACTTTCTTTTCAGAACCGCCCTTAATCGATTTTTTGTGCACAGCTGATGTACGGTCATGCAAAACCATACTCCGCGGAATAAAAGTGGTATCAAAAGTATCTAAGGTGGATGTTCTCATAGCTTTCTTTACTCCGGCTCCTGATGCAACAGCATCTACCAAGTGGGAGTTAAGATTATCGCGGCAAAGAAATAAATGCAAATGATAATTATTATCATTTGCATTTGAAAAAAAGGGGGGGGGTTAAGATATATCGAGTGCTTTAATGGATGAAAGCACTCGCACAATATGTGCCGGTGAAAACTAAGGAGCGCCGCCACCCATTTGTGATTGAATATAATTAGGCAGGCCAATTTTATCGATCAAGCCCAGATGTTGCTCTAGCCAGTATATGTGATCTGTTTCGGTATCATTCAGGAGCTCTTGCAACATTTCCCGACTGACGTAATCACTCTCCTGCTCGCAGACTCCGATAATCATACGCAGGCTTTCCGCAACCGCGCGCTCGCCCACCAGATCATTTTCCAGCATTTGTCGAACGTCTGCACCAACGTCGACCTTACCTCGTGAGACGGTATCCGGCGTGCCCTCCAAAAACAAAATTCTCTCAGTCAGGCGTTGCGCGTGCTCTAATTCTTCTTCGTACTCGTGTGCCAGCTTTTCGTGCAACTTGCCAATGCCCCAGTCCTCATACATCTTCGAGTGGGCTAGATACTGGTCCATAGAGGTCAGTTCCAGAGTTAGCTGTTTATTCAGTAGGTCTATAACTTTGTCGACACCTTTCATGGGAATCTCCGTTTAATCATTCATCATGGATTGTAGATAATTCTCAATTCCAAGGTTTTGTATTAGGAATTGCTGAGACTCGATCCAGTCCACGTGGGATTCTTCATATTCCAGAATCTCTTCCAGCAGCTCGCGGCTGACATAATCTTGCTCTTTTTCACACAGCTCTATGGCACTGCGCATCAAAGTGATTTGTTCCATCTCAAGGTCCATATCACACTGGAGCATTTCCGCCGCATTTTCGCCAATGCGAAGTTTGCCTAAATCCTGCAGGTTGGGCAGGCCTTCCAAAAACAGAATGCGTTCAATCAGCTTGTCTGCCTGCTTCATGTCTTTGATGGATTTTTCGTAGTCTTTCTCGTTGAGCTCTTCCAGCCCCCAATTACGGAACATACGCGCATGCAAAAAATATTGACTGATGGAGGCCAGCTCTTGATAGAGCACTTTATTCAGCACCTCAATGATATTCACTTTGCCTTTCATTTATAGCTCCTTGTTACTTTGCCGCACCGTATTTTAATAGAAGCGTAGACCATAGTGCAGGGCAAGCGGGATTATTTTCGCATATACCTCCTCGCTAATATATTGTTATTTTTCAAGGTCTTGTAATGATTATGATAGGCATTATCGTTTACTTTCAAGATTAGGCTAAGCTCCATCTAAGCAATATTTCTCTATGATCTTTATCATTGGTTTGGCAGCTATCTCGCTCGATCATTCTTGGAATCCATCAACTTTCCGTAGCAACGCCAATACGATTCCAAGCATTGATAGTTGCTATCAACACAATTAGCTGAGCAATTTCTTCTTCGGTCAAGAACTGAGCGACTTTTTGGTAGCATTCATCCGGTAGACCCCGGCTCGCGACCAGCGTCACAGCCTCTGTGACCGATAAAACAGCCTGTTCTTTTTCGTCAAATAGCTCGGAGCTTTTCCAGTTTTCAAGCGCAGCGAGACGTTTGATCGTGACACCCTGTGTTACAGCACACTCTCTATGCATGTCTTTGCAGAAAGTACAGCCATTCATTTGCGACGCACGTAGGCGAACCAACTCCTGTAGATAAGCCGGCAATGTAGACGTGGCAAGGTAAGCCTCGAGGCCAAATAACGCTTTGTAGGCAGCTGGCTGGGATGTTCGGATGTTTACACGAGTCATGAATTCACCTTATTAAAGAGTAACAATTAATTTACCGAGCTTTGTGCCCGCGGAAGTGCTCACTATAGTGAATTTTTATTTGCTTGAAATGACAGCAAAGTCAAAATATTATTGCTGAATTGGCAACAATAAAGAAACAGTGAATTGCGGTGGCTCTAGCATGAAAGTAACATTGGAAGAACTGGTGGTATTCAGCACCGTCGTCAAGAGCGGCAGTTTTAGTCGGGCTGCAGACGACCTTGAGCTTGCGGCTTCAGTGGTGAGCCGAAGCCTAAAAAAACTTGAAACCAAACTCAATTGTAGCCTCCTGAATCGTACAACTCGCAGTCTCAGCCTGACGCAAGAGGGAGAATGGCTCTTTACTCAGGCAGCAGAAATTCTTGACAAGGCCGCAGCGGTAGAAGCTTATTTTCTGGAAGATCATCCACCGCAAGGCATTGTTACTGTTGACGCAGCAACACCTTTTACCTTGCATGCGATCGTGCCATTAATCGCAGGGTTTAATAAACTTTACCCTGATGTAACGATTGTGCTCGAGTCGAGTGAGTCTATTAGTAAGCTCATTGAAAAACGGGTGGATATCGCAATTCGTATAGGCGATTTAGAAAACTCTACCTTGAAAGCACGAAAAATTGGCGATACCTATCGTGGCATTTATGCATCACCCGCTTACATCGAACGTTATGGTTCCCCTAAAAATGGGGCCGCTTTAGAGCGTCATCGCTGCTTGGGTTTTACAAAATCTGACAGGCTGAACACTTGGCCTGTGCTCAATACTGATAAATCCCCGATTACTATAAACCCTAAAATACTTGCAAGTAGTGGCGAGGCACTACGGCAGCTCGCCCTGCAAGGTAATGGCATTGCATGTCTTTCAGCGTTCGTCGCTCGTCAAGATATCGCAGAGGGGCGCTTAATCTCTCTACTTGAAAAAAAAATACTGCGAACTCCAATACCCGTTCATATAGTGTATTACTCAGACAAGGCGCTTAGTAGTCGCGTGCGCTGCTTTATCGATTACATTATAGAATTCATTAATTTTGAGGCCTAGGTTCAAGCAAGGTCTCTGCTCCAACCGTCTAGCGCACCAACCCTGACACTTCGATAATGTTCGCGGATACCCACTGCCACCCAGAAAACCTGTACCATGCTTAAATCATAAACCTTGACATTAGTTCGACATCTAACTTTAATAAGACATTCCCAATACATGCGAGCAAACCGTGCCACAGAACCTTGCAGGAAAAAGAGTCGTCAGCCAACTATCCAGGGCGCGCGACTATACCCACAGCTTTCTGAGCGAAGCCCTGTCTGCACGGGGCCTTGGTGAGCTTGCACCCAGTCACGGCGAGGTACTATTAGCGCTGCATTTGAATGAAGCCATGAGCATGCAGCAGGTGGCGCACTCTGTTGGGCGAACTAAACCC
>Ga0209825_1000942_pt1 | contig 15441 bp, 12 predicted proteins | sample EN8Hudsemesocosm_FD_184631 | JGI IMG/M metagenome (GOLD analysis project Ga0209825, IMG submission 184631) | Methane-oxidizing microbial communities from mesocosms in the Hudson Canyon - EN8B Hudson Canyon (SPAdes) (version 2) | ecosystem: Environmental > Aquatic > Marine > Cold seeps | place...
TCGTTTTTAAGTTCGTGAATCAACTCTTCAATTTTTAAAGTAGAAATGGGGTCCAGAGCCGAGGCTGGTTCATCCAGCAACAAGACCTCTGGCTTAACGGCGATGGTACGGGCAATCACCAAACGCTGCTGCTGACCACCCGACATGCCCAAAGCACTTTCGTGCAAACGATCTTTCACTTCATTCCACAGAGCAGCACTTCTAAGTGCCCACTCTACGGTTTCGTCTATTTGACGCTTTTTCTTAATGCCTTGAATGCGCAAACCGTAAGCCACGTTTTCGTAGATGCTTTTGGGAAACGGATTAGGCTTCTGAAATACCATGCCCACTCGGCGACGCAAGTCGGCCACGTCCACACCTTTTTGGTAGATGTTTTGCTCATCCAATAAAATTTCACCGCTGATATTACAATCATCAATCAAATCGTTCATACGATTAAAACAGCGTAGCAGGGTAGATTTACCACACCCCGACGGCCCGATAAACGCCGTCACGCGCTTTTGAGGAATAATCATATCGATGCCATGCAGGGCTTCTTTTTCACCGTATTTAAGGCGTAAATCGCGCACGGTAAGGGCGGCCACCTCGGAATTAATATTCAGGTGCTTTTGTTCGCGACCCATGGCGGTCACATCTAGGCTATGTGTGCGGTTGTGGGTACGGCTTTGGTTTGCTTCACTCATAATATTATCTTCATGTTAGCTGATGAATGCAGAGCCGTATTGGCATCTGCTTTTCGCCTGCAAGCAGCCTCCTACCCGTGTAGCAGTCTGCTAATTAATTTTTTGCAAAGGAGCTACATTTCCAGAGCTTTATATTTTTCGCGTAAGTGGTTACGGATATATATGGCCGATAGGTTTAATAAGGCAATCACAATCACCAGTAATAGGGCGGTGGCATACACCAGTGGCCTTGCCGCTTCCACGTTAGGGCTTTGAAAACCCACGTCATAAATATGGAAACCCAAATGCATGAACTTTTGATCCAAATGCAAGAATGGGTAGTTAGCATTAAGCGGTAAAGTAGGGGCCAGTTTTACCACCCCCACCAACATTAACGGCGCCACTTCGCCAGCGGCGCGGGCTACGGCTAAAATAACCCCCGTCATCATGGCTGGGCTAGCCATGGGTAAAATCACACGTGTAAGTGTTTCCCACTTAGTCGCGCCCAAAGCTAACGAACCTTCACGAATCATACGGGGAATACGTGCTAGGCCTTCTTCTGTGGCCACAATCACCACAGGCAAGGTTAACAAAGCCAGCGTGATAGATGCCCATAACAATCCCGAGGTTCCAAAGGTAGGTGACGGTAACGCTTCCGGGAAAAATAATTCGTCTATGGTGCCTCCTAAAAAATACACAAAGAAACCCAAACCAAACACGCCGTACACGATAGACGGCACGCCAGCTAGGTTGTTCACCGCGATGCGAATGATGCGTGTGGTAAAACCTTGTTTAGCGTATTCACGTAAATATACGGCGGCTACAACGCCCAACGGAGTCACCATAATGGCCATTAATATCACCATTAAAACGGTACCAAATATGGCAGGAAATACCCCCCCTTCTGTATTGGCTTCTCTGGGGTCATCCCCTAAAAACTCACCCAGCTTTGAAAAATAGTGTTTAACTTTTTGCCCAGTGCTCATGGCATTTGGGCGAAAGGCACGCACCACCTGGGACATTTTAATTTCAATGATTTCACCGCCCATTTCCATGGCAGTAAAATGATCTCGCTCTAAATCTTGGTATAAAACTGCTAGTTTTTTCTGGTGAGATTCATACTCAGTATTTAATTCATTCCGTTCAAATTGCAAACGAGCCACTTCCGTTTCGCTAAGCTCATTATTTAATTCAAGGCGGCGCTCTTCTAACCTAAGTCGCTCAATTTTATAATTGATGCTGCCAATCTCACTTTTTTGAATATCCATGATGTTGTCATGAATCATTAATGCTCGTTCAATTCGGCTTTGGAATTCTTGCAAGGCACTCTGGTAATTTGACGGGCTATCATCTTGGTTGGCGTTCGCTATCCGTGTTGATCCTTCATACACTTCTTCAAGGTAGCCATAAAAATTGCCCCACTCACGGCGCTCTATGGCCATGGCTTTTTGCGGGTAGGATTTTTGCGTTAAGTGATGATCCAGCACCCAACGAAAGTCGCCACCGTATACGTCGCGATTACCAACTTTTAATAATAAACGTTGCGCTTCGGGGGCCCCGTTTGGGGTTTTTAAACCTATGGCCTCAAGCTGCTCGGCCTTCACCATTTCACTATCGGTCACCTGCCCCACTATGTTTACCCTTGCATTGCCTGGCAGCGTGTAATTGGCCTGTACGATGGCCGCTGGCCAAAAATGCACTAGCCCTTTACTGGCGATAAACCCCACCAAACCCAGCACCATAATAATGCTAATGGCCACCGCACCGGCATTTAGCCAAATAAAAGGTGAACCGGACTTTACCCAATCTTTAAATGTAATTTGCATGTTCGGGCCTCCTAAAGCTGACCGTATTTAGCACGCAGGTTTTGACGTACTGTCTCGGCCGCGGTATTAAATACAAAGGTAAATAGAAACAAAACAAAACCCGTTAAGAAAAGAATACGGTAATGGGAGCTGCCCACTTCCGACTCGGGCACTTCCACGGCGATGTTGGCCGCCAGGGTACGCATGCCTTCAAAGATATTCACATCGGTGATGGGCGTATTACCCGTTGCCATAAGCACTATCATGGTTTCACCCACGGCGCGGCCCATGCCAATCATAAGTGCCGAAAATATGCCTGGGCTGGCGGTGGGCAATACTACTTTCATCATGGTTTGCCACGGGGTCGCACCCAGTGCCAATGAACCGTAACTTAACGATTTTGGCACACTAAAGATGGCGTCTTCGGCGATTGAAAATATAGTAGGGATAACCGCAAAGCCCATGGCCAGCCCCACAATAAGTGCGTTACGTTGACTGAACGACACACCCAAATCATTGTTAAGCCAATCCACCATCGAACCACCAAAAAACAGTGTTTCCAAACTTGGGCTAATACTGATGGCAAACCAACCGGATAAAATAATTACAGGGATTAACAAGATTACGTCCCAGCCTTCCGGCACTAGGTGTCGAATCTTGGCGGGCAGGTTAGCCCAACTAAAACCGAAGGCCAGCATGGCCACCGGCAATACGATGAGCACCGCAAAAATGCCCAGCAAATTATTTTCTAAAAAAGGCGCCAGCGCCAAGCCCGCCAGAAAACCCAATATTACCGTGGGCAAGGCTTCCATTAGTTCGATGATGGGTTTGACCTTACGGCGCAATGCTGGGGCCATAAAATAGGCTGTATAAATAGCACCGGCAATGGCCAAGGGCGCGGCCAATAACATGGCGTACAAAGCGCCCTTCAAAGTTCCAAAAGCCAAGGGTACCAAACTGTACTTGGGTTCAAAGTCATTGGAAGAGGAAGAGCTCTGCCAAATGTATTCAGGTTTTTCGTAGCCTTCGTACCACACCTGATCCCACATGGACGACCAGGAAATTTCAGGGTGTTCGTTGTCCACCTTAAAGTGGTAGATAACACCTTGATTGGTTTGTACCAATAAATCCTTGGCTCTTGGGCTAACACTTAAAAATTCAATGTCGCCGTCCACCAGTTTTTCATCAATTAAACTACGGTGCGCGGTGCTGTGATAAATCGCCACCTGACCACTTTCACCCGCCACATAAAAGCCTTTGCGTCTTTGCTCGCTTACGATAGTTTGCACGGCACTTGGGGTTTCCAGCACAAAACTACGTGCCATGACCAGGCGCCACTTGTCTTCCTGGCGAGCCATGAACCATTGGCTTATCCGTCCTTCGGTATTACCAATTAATAGCGAGTTCTCACCCAACAACAAGCTCATGCTGCTGATGGCCCCCACCTCATCCAGAGTGATGGTTTGGGTTAGGGATTCGTCTTCCAGGTTAATCACATGTAACAAGCGTTGATCGGCTAAGACAAATAACCAGCGCATGGTTTGGTCTATTTCCACCTGGTTAATTCGGCCTGCAATACCGGGCAAGTTCACCGCCTCGTATTCCAGCACCACTTCATCACTTAAAAAATCCACTTCTTTTAGATATCGGTTTACCTGTAACTGGCCCAGTTCGTTAAGAGCTGCAATCACCATGGCTTCTTCGCCGTCGCGCAGGGTGATGTCAGTGATAACAGAATCACCGCTGTCTAAATCCAGTGGTGCTTCGCCATAGGGGTATACTAACTCAGGGGTAATAAGGCGCTCATCGTTTGGGTAGGTGACCTTGTAATTGTGTTTCACCAGCAAGGCTTCACCTTGGTCATTACTAAAGGCCATTAAGCGGCTGGCCTGGGTGTTCACATCAAACGCGGTAATGGTTCCCGCTAACGGTAAGGATTCCTGTTGTAAAATTTCGCCGTCACTCACCTTGAAAAAGGTCATGTGACCGCTTTTTTGAACGCGCAGGGCCACCTCACTTTGTTCTTCCATGGCCAACATAAGTGTTTGGCTATTTTTGTCTTCAGTCAGTGCAGGCACCGAATACTGGTTAACCGGCTCAATGCTGGCCGCCACAAACATGGGCGCCACTTCATATAGCAGGTAGAAAAAAATCAATAACACCGCGCCAATGACACTCAGGCCTCCGGTGGCAATACCCCAGCCGGCAAACTTGTTTTTGATTGCGCGCAACTTCCTGTGGCGGCGTAATGCTGGAGTATTGAAGTCCAGGTTAGGTGCTATTGGTCTACTCATAAGCTCGCTTTAATACTTGGTTCCTGGCAATGAGGTGTTGGTACAGAATTAGGATTGATCGCGCACAGGGTGCACTCGTACGAGGCCACCCTGTGGCCGATCTTTCGCATCCTAATTCAGAAACAAACCCTTTAGTTTAAGCCCAACTTCTTCAAGGTTTTAGCCACTACTTTAGCAGGCAAGGGAATGTATCCGTCTTTGGCCACTATGCTCTGCCCTTGCTGAGATAAAATCATCTTGGCAAATTCACGCTCAATAGGTAACAAAGGCTGGTTAGGTTTTTTGTTCACATACACGTACAAGAAGCGTGAAAGTGGGTAACTGCCGTTCACCGCATTTTGTGGGTTGGCCTCTACAAACTTTTTGCCCTTTTTGGCCAAGGGTACCGCACGCACACTGGAGGTCTTATAACCCATGCCAGAGTAACCTATGCCATTCAAAGAGGCCGACACCGCCTGCACCACTGAGGCCGAACCAGGTTGCTCTTTCACGGTGTTTTTGAAGTCGCCTTTGCACAAGGCCTTTTTCTTAAAGTAACCATAGGTGCCCGATACCGAGTTACGACCGTACAGCTCTACTTTTTTATTGCTCCACGAACCGTTTAAACCAGCATCGCCCCACTTTTTGATGTTTTTATCCACACCACATTTACGGGTAGTAGAAAATATGGCATCTACATCCTTGATGGTGAGCCCCTTAATTGGGTTGTCTTTGTTAACAAAAACGGCCAGGGCATCGATGGCCACCGGGATAGGCGTAGGCTTGTAACCGTATTTGTTTTCAAACGCTTCCAGCTCCTTGTCTTTCATCTTACGGCTCATGGGGCCCAAGTTAGACGTGCCTTCGGTTAGTGCTGGGGGCGCGGTGGAGGAACCAGCCGCCTGAATTTGAATGTTTACATTGGGATATTGGCGTTTAAATTCTTCGGCCCAAAGGGTCATCATGTTGGCCAGGGTATCTGACCCGACACTGGATACGTTACCGGCTACGCCGCTGGCTTTGGTATAAGTAGGTATGCCTTCGTCTACATTCACGGCCAGGCTTGGCATGGCTACTAGGCCTGCCAGTAGGCTAATGGCCCCTATTAACTTGTTGATCTTCATACTCTGCACCTTTAAAGCTGTTTGTAAGAGTTCAGTAATTAAGGATTACAGGAGCCAATATATTTCATCAATGTGACAGTAATATTACAGTTGTCACAAAGGGTTATTGTTTGTGCAAGCCTAGGCCCTATAATGCCCAGCATTCATCTTTTCTATAAAACCTAATTACAATAAAACGACCACTAACCATGTTTGCACTGTATCAATTTATCTCGAATTTCACCGAGCGCCTGGGGTTAACGACCCGCTATCTGGGCTTGTTTTTGGTGATCTGTACCGCTTTGGTGGTGCTGTTGCGCTATGCCTTTAACTATTCTCCCATTGCCCTGCAGGAAATCATGACCTACCTGCACGTGTCTTTATTTATGTTTGGGGCCGCCTACACCCTGAAGCACGACGGCCATGTGCGAGTGGACGTGTTTTATCAGCATATGTCGGCCACCAGAAAACGTTGGGTGAATATCCTGGGGACCGTCTTTTTGTTATTTCCCACCTGTTTGTTTGTTTTGATTATTTGCATTCCCTACGTGAGCAGCAGCTGGGCCATAAATGAGCACAGCATTGAATCAAGCGGCCTACCCTGGTTGTTTTTGTTAAAGAGTTTATTACTGGTACAACCTGTGTTGCTCATGATTCAGGGGCTGGCCGAGATACTGCGCAATGTTCTATTGCTAAAAGGTGACCCACGCATCCAGCAAGATACCGATACAACAGGCGAGGGCATTTAACATGGAATATATGCCTTTTATAATGTTTGCCGCCGTGTGCGCAGTACTGATGCTGGGTTACCCAGTGGCCTTTACCCTGTCGGGTGTGGCCTTAATGTTTGCCTTACTGGGCACGGTGACCGGCCAGTTTGATGGGGCCTTTTTGGAGGCTTTACCTAATCGCTTGTTTGGTATTTTGGGCAACCAGATATTGATTGCCGTGCCCCTGTTTGTATTCATGGGGGTGATGCTCGAGAAGTCCCGCATTGCCGAAAACCTGCTGAATACCATGAGTGGTCTGTTTGGTAATTTGCGCGGCGGCTTGGCGTTGTCGGTAATTATTGTGGGCATGTTACTGGCCGCCAGCACCGGCATAGTGGGGGCCACAGTGGTGACCATGGGGCTTATTTCTTTGCCTACCATGCTTAAAAATGGCTATAACCCGTCTTTTGCCTGCGGAACTATCTGCGCGACAGGCACCCTGGGACAAATTATTCCCCCGTCCATGGCGTTAATTTTATTGGCCGATGTGCTCTCTAGCAGTTACCAACAAGCGCAATTAAAGATGGGCATCTTCAGCCCGGAAAGCATCAGCGTGGCCGACCTGTTTATGGGGGCCTTGATTCCTGGTTTGTTGCTGGTACTGGCTTACGGCTTGTATGTGGCGGTGATGGCACACTTAAAACCCGAGCTGGCGCCAGCCTCATCCGAAGACAATACCAGCACTTGGGGTGACGCCATGAAACACATGGTGCCGCCGTTATTATTAATTGTGGCGGTTCTGGGCAGCATATTGGCAGGCATTGCCACCACCACCGAGGCCGCCAGCATAGGCGCACTGGGGGCAACCTTGCTTGCCTGGTGGAATAAATCCTTGTCTATGAAGCAACTGAAAGAAACTTTAGACAGCACCTTAAATGTGACCAGCATGGTGTTTTTGATTTTCTTTGGGGCCGCTATTTTTTCTTTGGTGTTTCGCGGTTACGGCGGTGACGAACTAGTTGAAGAAATTTTTAACAACATGCCGGGCGGCGTGTTCACCGCCACGCTAGTGGTAATGGTGGTGATATTTTTGCTGGGCTTCATTTTAGACTTTATTGAAATCACCTTTGTGGTGGTGCCCATCATCGCCCCCGTATTATTAGCCATGGGCCTGGACCCTATTTGGTTGGGCATTATGATTGCTATTAATTTGCAAACCTCTTTCCTCACGCCACCCTTTGGGTTTGCGCTGTTTTACCTGCGCGGCGTGGCCCCCAAGAGCGTGGCGACTATGGAGATCTATAAAGGGGTGATGCCCTTCATCGTGATCCAATTATGTATGCTGTTATTGCTATCCCTATGGCCAAGCCTAGCAACCTGGTTGCCACACTTTATTTATGGGTAATGGGCTTTTTAAGCTGCGCCTTTTTGGGCGCAGCGCTCAATTTAATATTAAAATTGTAAATCCCAACGCTACTGCTTGAGTTCAGGGTGGTTTAGGCGTAAAACGGCCGTATCTTAAAAATAATCAAAAAATGTGTATTATGACCAACTTTACCGAAGACACTCCCCTGCCCAATGGCAGGCTCACATTGCGTTTAATCCCCACTCATTCCGATACCAATGCCAGCGGTGACATCAGCGGTGGTTGGGTTTTAAACAAGATGGACATGGCAGCCGAAGATACGGCGCGCATGATTGCTCAAGGTCGAGTGACGATGGTGGGCAGTGAAAGCACCGCATTTTTATCCCCTGTAAAAACCGGCAAGGCGATTTGCTGCTATACCAAAGTAAAGGAGATTGGCCGCAGTTCGGTACAGGTTCAAGTTGAGGTATGGAGCCAGAATACTTATTACGATGAGATTACTAAGGTATGTGAGTCTACGTTTACTTATGTGGCGATTGATGAGAGCGGGCGGATTAGGATGGTGCCTGAGGATTAAAATATCCAAGGATCATAACGCGCACAAACAAAAACGGGAGCCTTGGCTCCCGTTTTTTATATGTAATTTGCTAACTACTTGTTACGAGCATTCAAAAACGCTTGCTCGGTTAAACTGTGATATTCCATCACGTTTTGTTTATAAGCCTTGAAAGACTCATACACTTTTTGTGTCATAGGATCTTTGCTGGCCACGTCTGCCAACACTTCATCCGATAGATCACGTAGCTTAAGCAATACGTCTTCCGGATAAGCACGCAACTGAACATTGTGCTTTTCAACTAGCTCTTTAAGGGCGTGGTTATTACGAGCAGTGTATTCGTCCAGCATGTCTTGGTTAGTGGCACGACTAGCGGTACGCACGATTGCCTGTAAGTCTTTAGGTAATTTGTCGAATGCGGTTTTATTTACCATGAACTCCAACATGCTGCCTGGCTCATGCCAGCCTGGATAGTAATAAAATTTGGCGGCCTTGTATAAACCAAAGGCTAAATCATTGTATGGGCCTACCCATTCGGTGGCGTCGATGGCGCCTGTTTGCAATGCGGTAAACAGTTCAGCACCAGGCAAGGTAACCGGGGTACCACCGGCACGTTCAAGTACTTCGCCGCCTAAACCAGGAATACGCATCTTAAGACCTTTAAGGTCTCCTAAACTGTTAATTTCCTTGTTGAACCAGCCACCCATTTGCACACCGGTATTACCACCGGCCAATGGAATTAGGTTAAACGGCGCGTACAGTTCTTGCCATAATTCCATGCCACCGCCGTAATGAATCCAGCCGTGCATTTCCTGGGCGTTTAAACCAAATGGCACAGAAGTGAAAAATTGCGCGGCAGGGGCTTTGCCTTTCCAGTAGTAAGCGCCACTGTGACCCATTTGGGCGGTGCCACGGCTTACGGCATCAAATACTTCAAGGGCAGGCACCAATTGGCCGGCACCGTAAACTTTAATTTTTAAACGGCCATCGGACATTTCGTCCACAAGTTTGGCGAACTTTTCTGGGCCGGTACCTAAACCTGGGAAGTTTTTAGGCCAGCTAGTGACCAGTTTCCAGTTGTAGGTTTGCGCCTTCGCCTGGCTTTGGACACCGTCTGTATTGGCTGCTTGTTCACCACAAGCGGTTAACAGAGCTAGAATGGCTAGCCCCGCTAGAGTTTTAAATTTCATATTCTTCTCCTTTTTATTTTTAACTATTCTGAATTCTAATATGTCTACTAGGCAATGGCTGACTCTACTTTTCAGGAGTTTGCTGGCAAGGATGCCAGCGTCAGCCTACATGGATGTATGCACGGCGCTGCTGAAAAGTAGAGTCAGTTATTGGCCAGAAAAAACCTTATTCATCCATGGGCTTTAAATTGGCATAAGCCGCCACCAACCATTTAGTGCCGTCAAAATCAAACGACACTTGTAAACGCGATTGCGCGCCCTGCCCTTCCATATCCAACACAACCCCCTCACCAAATTTAGCATGCCATACCCGCTGGCCAATGTTCATGCCAGTGGCTTCTTTTGCCGCCGAGGTGCCAAAATAGTTCGAAACAGGTTTCTTGATGGTGGCCTTTAAACGCACTTCCTGAATATATTCGGTAGGAATTTCACGAATAAAACGTGATGGCGAATTAAAGTTTTCCTGGCCATGTAAACGGCGGCTCTCGGCATAGGTAATCACCAAACGCTCCATGGCGCGAGTAATGCCCACGTAACACAGGCGACGCTCTTCTTCCAAACGTACCGGGTCATCGGCCGACATCTTATGGGGGAATAAACCTTCTTCTACACCCGCTAAAAATACCAGTGGAAATTCTAGGCCCTTGGCGCTGTGCAATGTCATCATTTGCACGGCGTCTTCAAACTCGTCGGCCTGGGTATCACCAGAATCCAGTGCTGATTGATCCAAAAAGGCAGCCAACGGGCTTTGAATCAAAGCGTCATCGGGCACATCGTTTTGCAATTGTTTCTCTATGGCTTCGTCCATATTAAAACTGCGCGCCGCAGTCACCAGTTCGTCCAGGTTTTCTAGTCGGGTCTGAGCCTTCTCACCTTTTTCTTTTTGGTGATGGCCAATCAAGCCGCTGGTTTGGATCACATGATCCACCTGCTCATACAACTCGATGTCGCTACAGGTGGTTTCCATATCCTCAATTAGTTTGGCAAAACCTGTTAACGAGGTGATGGCCCTAGCCGTTAGTGTTTTATGCTCTATGGTGTTCATGACCGCTTGCCACAAGGAACTGCCATTATCACGAGCCAAGTCTCTTAGCTGTTGAACCGTCTTTTCGCCAATGGCACGGGCGGGCACGTTAATCACTCGCTCTAATGCGGCATCATCGTGACGGTTTAACATAAGGCGCAGATACGCCATGGCATTTTTAATTTCCAAGCGGTCAAAGAAACGCTGACCGCCGTATATGCGATAAGGTAAAGCGGAACGAATGAAGGCTTCTTCTAATACTCGGGACTGAGCATTGGAGCGATATAATATGGCTATGTTTTCATATTTTTTGGTGGAGTTGGCAATTTTCCACTGCTCTATTTGCTCACAAATAAAACGTGCTTCGTCTTGTTCATTAAAGGCTTCGTATAAATGAATGGGTTCGCCGGGTTCACCGTCGGTCCACAATTTTTTACCCAAGCGCGACGGATTGTTATCTATTACCGCGTTGGCGGCGTTTAGGATGTTGCTGGTGGAGCGATAATTTTGCTCCAGCTTAACGTTTTGTGCCCCTTCAAAATCCTGCGTGAACTGCAAAATGTTTTCAATTTTGGCACCACGCCAACCGTAGATAGATTGGTCGTCATCCCCCACCGCCATCATGGGAATTACTTTACCTGCCAGTACACGTAACCAGGCGTACTGAATGCTGTTGGTATCCTGAAACTCGTCCACCAATATAAAACGAAAACGGTTTTGATATTGCGCCAAAACGGTGGGCTGGTTTAACCATAGTTCGTGAGCGCGTAATAACAGTTCGGCAAAATCCACCATGCCGCCACGCTGGCAAGCTTCTTCATAGGCGCCATAAATGGTCACCATGGTTTGCGCCCATTTATCGTTAAACGGTTGAATGTGTTTAGCGCGCAGGCCTTCGTCTTTTTGCTGATTGATATAGTGCTGAGCTTGCTTGGGCTGAAACTCGTTTTCATCAATGTTCATGGCGCGCACGATACGTTTAATTAAACGCAACTGATCATCGCTGTCGATGATTTGAAAATTTTCTGGCAGGTTGGCCTGTTGCCAGTGGGTACGTAACAGTCGGTGGGCCAGGGAGTGAAAGGTGCCAATCCACAGATGCCTAGGGCTTATGCCGGTAAGGTCTTCGATACGGTGACGCATCTCTTTGGCGGCTTTGTTGGTAAAGGTTACCGCCAAAATTGAGCCCGGACTTAAATGCTCTATTTGCATAAGCCAGGCAATACGGTGCACCAATACCCGGGTTTTGCCTGAACCTGCTCCGGCTAAAACCAATTGGTGATTTAAGGGCGCGGCAACCGCGTCTCGTTGTGGCGGGTTTAACCCGTCTAAAAGTGCTGTAACATCCATGGCGGGCAGTTTAGCAAAGCTTACTTAAACTGTATGCATCTACAGGGATTAACTTTTTAATTGATCACACTCGTCTATATTTGTCTTTGTGATGGGTTATTCCCCTACAGGCCTATATACTCAAACGACTTTTCCGAATTTAAGATTTTGCTGTGTCCAGCTACAACCCCTTTTTTAAAACCATTCGCCAAGCCATGCCCGAGATGCGTAAATCCGAGATAAAGGTAGCCGTGTATGTACTGGATAACGCCGAGTCTGTGGTGCACATGCGCATTGTAGATTTAGCCCAGGAAGCCATGGTGAGTGAACCCACCATAGTGCGCTTTTGCCGCGCCTTGGGTTTAAATGGTTTTCAGGAATTTAAGGTGCGCCTGGCACAAAGCAACAGCATGATGCCCGTGCTGGGGCAATTTGCCATTAGCGGTGATGACAGCGGCGCGCAGATTGTTAAAAAGATATTTGATACCAGCATCAGCCAGATCATTAAGGTGAGTAATTACCTGGATGACTTACAATTTAGCGATGCGGTGGAGGCCCTGGTTAAATCCAAGCGGGTGGAGTTTTATGGTTTTGGTGCGTCCGGCGCGGTAGCACTGGATGGCATGCATAAGTTTTTTCGGCTGCAATTTGCGTCGGTGGCCTACAGCGACCCACACATGCAAAGCATGTCGGCGGCGACGTTAGAGGAAAATGATGTGGTGATTGCCATTAGTCAAAGTGGCCGTACCAAAGACTTATTACACTCTATGGAGGTGGCGCAAAAACAAGGGGCTAAAGTAATCAGCTTGTCACCGCCCAATACCCCGGTAAGTAATAAAGCCGACATCCCCATTTACGTACACATTAATGAAGACACAGATGTGTTCACGCCCATGACCTCACGCATTGCCCACTTACTGGTCATTGATTGCTTGGCAGTAGGCGTCGCCCAAAGTAAGGGCCCTGAATTTCGAGAACATTTATCCCGCATTACCAGCAGCCTTAGCAACTTGCGATTAAGCGATAGCGACTCTCAAACTGATTGAAAAACATACAAAAACATTGAAATTGGCTAAATTTACCGCATATTGGCGCTGAACGCCTACAAAATGGTACCCATAGCTAATTGTAGTCTTGCCCTAAAATTGTCATTATGTCGTCACTAAAAACAATAAAAATACGTTCGATATTCATCGAACACATAATAGGGACGCATTATGGCCACCGCTGTTGCACAAAAGACCCAATCTCAATTAGTTAATTTTGATACCGAAGGCAATGTGGTGGTAGATAAAACCAGCGATGCCTCTGCAAAGCTAATAGCCCGTCGCGCCATCGAAGCCCATCTTGAACGTAAAAGCATGCATCTTGATGATGAATGGGATTTAGACGACTAACCATTTATAGGAAGTGGCTCAGCCACTTCCCATCAGTAACTTAACCCTTAAGTTGCTTTCGCATATTTAATAATACCGCTTGGCTATCTGGCTGTTTGTTACGCCACAATTTGAAACTCACCGCCGCTTGTCCCACTAACATGCCCAAACCATCCAGCACTTTTGCTGCACCGTTTTTTTGCGACCATAGTAAAAAAGGCGTGAGTTCTTTGCCGTACATCATGTCGTAGACCACAGTCTTTTCATTAATCACGCAAGCGGGGATAGGGGGTAACTCACCACTAAGGCTCGCCGAGGTGCCATTAATGATGACATCGAAAGGTCCTTCGAGCTGTTCAAACTCACAGGCGCTAATGTTGCCAAACTCATTAAAACTTTTTGCCAAAGTTTGTGCTTTTTCAAAGGTGCGATTCACCACAGTAATGGAATGGGGTTGCTCGCTTAAAAATGGCTGCAAGATCCCACGCACCGCACCGCCCGCGCCGATAACCAAGATTCGCTGACCTTTAAGCGCCACCTGATGATTGCTTATTAGGTCACCCACTAAGCCCGCGCCGTCGGTATTATCACCTAGGATGGTGCCGTCTTCTTGCAGTATGAGGGTATTCACCGCCTGGGCAGTTTGCGCACGTATGGTTAATTTGTCCGCCACCTTAAAGGCCTGCTCTTTAAAGGGCACAGTGATGTTTAAACCTTTACCACTTTTAGTGAAAAAGTTTTTCACTGCACTTTCAAAACCATCAAGCGGCACTTGCATGGCGCTGTATACAATATCCTGAGAGGTTTGCTCGGCAAATTCACTGTGAATTTGCGGGCTCTTGCTGTGATTAATGGGGTTGCCCATCACAGCGTATAAATCGGTCATGCCAGCCAATCCTTTTTCACTAAGAAATCACTATAGAGTTTTGATTCCGCACTGCCTTCTTCTGGCTGCCAGTTGTAGTCCCAGTGCACGATGGGGGGCAGTGACATTAAAATGGATTCGGTGCGGCCACCGCTTTGTAATCCAAAAATGGTGCCACGATCGAATACCAGGTTAAATTCCACGTAGCGGCCACGGCGATAACACTGGAACTTGCGCTCACGCTCGCCAAATGGCGTGTCTTTACGTTTATTCATAATGGGGCGATAGGCTTTCACAAAGTGATTGCCCACACTTTGCATGATGGCAAAACTCTTCTCGAACCCTTCTTCGTTTAAATCGTCAAAAAACAGGCCGCCCACCCCCCTCGGCTCATTGCGGTGCTTGAGATAAAAGTAGTCATCACACCAGTTTTTATATTTGCTGTAGACGGTGTCGCCAAATGGGTCACAGGCGTCTTTGGCGGTTTGATGCCAGAAGCGAACGTCTTCTTCAAAGCCATAATAAGGGGTTAAATCAAAGCCCCCACCAAACCACCACACCGGTTCTTCCCCTTCTTTTTCTGCCACAAAAAAACGCACGTTAGCGTGACTAGTGGGTACGTAAGGGTTGTGAGGATGAATCACTAGGCTCACGCCCATGGCCTGAAAACTACGACCGGCCAGCTCGGGGCGACTGGCGGTAGCGCTGGCGGGCAGGGTCTTGCCATGGATGTGGCTAAAGTTAACGCCACCTTTTTCAATCACAGCGCCATCTACCATCACGCGGCTACGACCACCGCCACCACCGTCATATTCCCAGGTTTCTTCTACAAACTCGGCGCCGCCATCTTCGCCTGCCAGCTGCTTACAAATATCGTCCTGCAGGGATAATAGATATTTCTTAACGCTTTCAATTTCTAACATGTTGTTTTCATTATCCTCGAACGCTTTGTGCATTGTCCTGCCTAAGTATCAGGCAATTCTTTAGGTTTATAATTGTTAACACAGAGATTGCTTTAACCTCGAATCACGCGGCCGCTTTGTAAATCTATGATTCGACTGGGGGACTGAGACGCCCCTAACGGGCCCGACAAAATAAAATCCAGTTGCGGGCCTAAAAATTTTTGCGCCTGAATGGCATTTTTAACGGTGGCCTGCCCCGCTTCGTTGGCCGATGTAGAAA
>Ga0209825_1000951_pt1 | contig 15262 bp, 9 predicted proteins | sample EN8Hudsemesocosm_FD_184631 | JGI IMG/M metagenome (GOLD analysis project Ga0209825, IMG submission 184631) | Methane-oxidizing microbial communities from mesocosms in the Hudson Canyon - EN8B Hudson Canyon (SPAdes) (version 2) | ecosystem: Environmental > Aquatic > Marine > Cold seeps | place...
TGCAGATTTTCTGGCCCGTGTCGATATGTTAAACACTCAAGGTTATACCGTAATGGTATCTAACTATTTACGTTATTTTCGTTTGCGTGCTTATTTTAGACGCTATACAAAACAACAGATAGGCATGATTTTGGGTATTTCCAATTTAGATTTAATTTTTAATGAAGAATATTATGAAGGCCTGGAAGGTGGCATATTAGAGGCTTTTGCAAAATTATTTCCTGATAATACTCGTCTTTATATATATCCATCTAAAACCCCTGATCAAAAAGAATTAGTCACCGTTAATAATTTTCACCCATCCAAAAATCTGCAACACTTATATAACCATTTATTAGAAAATGGTTATTTAGTTGGTTTAGAAAATGCGGATGAAAGTTTACTTGGCATTAGCCCTGCCAATATACTTGCAGGCATCAAAAAAGGGCATGGAGACTGGGAAAGCCATGTCCCTGAATCCATCGCCAAAATGATTATTGAGAAAAAGTTACTAGGCTTTGCAAATAGCAAATAACTGAAAAACAAACAGTCTTAGGGAGCTGGAAAGAAATAATTGTCCTATATTGGGCAGGATTTTTGTTTGTCTTCAGTGGGGTAGCAACAGGCGCATAGCAAGCTACGTAACTGCTGCTACCTCGCTGAAGGCGGACAAAAAGACCAGCAAGATTGGATCGATTATTTTTTTCCATCTCCCTTAGTAAAATCCAATCTAAAACATGACTGTGAACAAACTACTGGTTTCTCGTTCCCGCCGTATTCGGTGGGAATGCATACTGTGCTGTAACCATAGGCAGGTATGTATTCCCACGCAGGAGCATGGGAACAAGATCAGCTAATTTTTGCTAAGCTGTGCTTTGTTAATAGCCATGATCTAAAAAGGCTTTTGCATAAACTGCAAAAGCCTTTTTTAAATTTGTTTAAAAAAATCTTTTGGCGCACCGCAGATTGGACAAGACCAGTCAGCAGGCAAATCCTCCCACCGAGTTCCAGGCTCATACCCTCTATCAGGCTCACCCTTCTCTTCATCATAGATATATTCACATTCCATACAGCGGTATTTTTTAAAATCAGACATAATAAAATTCCTAAAGTAAGCTATAACTAGAGTAGATATTATAGTATTAGTCCAAATAATTACTATTTAAAAGTTTTAAAATTCCCTTTCATATTTATGATCAGTTCCAAAATGACTAAACTAGCATAGCTAATCAAGCAAAAGCCTAGTTTCTTATATTGGTTGACAGATATTAAAGCGACACGACTATATTGTTATCCTGTTTATCAGGACATTCACTTGGGTAAATAGTGATGAAAAGAAAAAACAAATCCAGATATTCTCTGCATATTACTATCAGCTCTTTGTTTGTTAGTTTAATTATCGTCTTTGGCGTGATCATCAGCTGGCAAAATTATAAAAAAACATCAGAAATTATTATATCCACGGGTAAGCAGGTTTTTAATCAAATTAATAGAGAACTGTTACTGGATTTACAAGGCACGCGTGACTCAGTCTCCCAAGTAATCGACATACTTGCATTATCACCTATAAGCCAAGCTAAATCACTAGAACAGCGTTTACTATCGTTACCTATACTCAAAGTAGCTTTGCGTAATGAACCACAAATGGCTGCTATTCAAGTTGGCTATGATAACGGTGACTATTTCATCCTTCGCCCCGTAAGTTCTGAATATATCCGAGAGACATTCGCAGCACCTCAACAAGCAACATTCCTCGTTGACCATATTGATACCGATCAGCAGGGCAAACGACATTTACTGAGACTATTTTATAATCAGGCTTTAGTTGAAATATCCCGAAACGAACCTGTCCTAACCCAATATGATCCTCGTAAACGCCCCTGGTATCAATTGGCAAAAACAAACACCCAGCCCAGGGCAACACACCCTTATTTATTTTATTTTTTTCGTAAAGTCGGCAGCACTTTCGCCGTAGAAACCCCTCAATCAGGTGTGGTGCTGGCAGCGGATATATTGCTGGACCAACTGTCAAAAACCCTTGCCCGATATAATTTGACGCCTAACACAGAGATTGTGTTATTTGATAACAATGGAAATGCCCTGGCTTATCAAGACATGGATCGTTTAATCATTCAGGAGGAAAACAATCAATTTAAAATCGCCCAACTTTCCCAACTCGGCAGTGGTGTATTAACTCATCTCAGCAAAGATTTGAGCTTTGAAGACCGGGCATTAAATTTTGTTCATAACAAGCAACGCTGGCTAGGCGCTATACGTAAACTAAAAATATCAGTAGGTATCGATTTATATGTATTACTGATATCGCCAGAGCAAGAGCTTCTCAGCGAAGCCATCAATATCCGCTGGCAATCCGTCATCATTACGATCTTGATTATGATCATTACTTTACCCTTAGTCTGGTTGTTTGCCAGAAAAATTTCCAGCCCCATCCGCCTACTCGCTAACGAAGCTGTTTCGATCAGTCACTTTAATTTTAGCTCCCAGCTTAAAAACCATTCAGTCATCAAAGAAGTTGATGAGCTCAATGAAGCAATGAAACTGATGAAAAACACCATTAGCAAATTTCTATCATTAATAAACTCTTTAGCTGGTGAACCTAATTTTGACTCCTTATTGCAACGCATTAATCTGGAAACGATGCAGGTCAGTCAGGCTGAAGTGGCCTTGACCTATCTGTTGAATGACAATAAAGACACCTTACAGCCCAGCACTTTACACGACTCTCGGCACGGCCTGATGGATATCAAAGAAATACTCAGTGTTTCCATTGCAGAAGACAGTGCTTTAGCCCAGGCAGTCAATAAAAAAGGTAGCAGTCTGATTCAACTTGACAACACTCAGCCTACACAATTAAAGCAATTACTGAACTTACTGCAAACTGAAAAAGGCGATATGATCACCATGCCCTTGCACAACAGGCAAGACGAGTTGATCGGTGTTCTGTGCCTGCTTTATCCACACGATGACAAAGATATACTAAAGAGCGAACAAATTTCTTTCGTTCAGGCATTATCTGGTTTCGCTGCCGTTTCTCTGGAAGGTCGACACTTGATCATGATGCAGAAAGCCTTATTAGATGCATTCATTAAACTGCTGGCGGGTGCGATAGATTCAAAATCACCTTATACCGGTGGCCACTGCCAACGCGTACCAGAACTAACTAAATTATTGGCACAAGCAGCTTGTGACAGTGACCTCCCTCTATTCCACGACTTTCAACTTGATGAACAGTCCTGGGAAGCATTGCATACCGCTAGCTGGCTACATGATTGTGGCAAAGTCACGACCCCGGATTATGTAGTCGATAAATCGACAAAACTTGAAACCATTTATGATCGCATTCATGAAATCAGAATGCGCATTGAGGTTTTAAAGAGAGACGCTGAAATTCGCTGCTGGAAAAATATCCATCAAGGTGGAGACTCAAATACGCTACAAGCAAATCTGGAGCAAGAATGGCAACAATTAGATCAAGACTTTGCATTTATCGCTGAATGTAATGAAGGCGGCGAATTTATGCTCCCAGAAAAAATTCAGCGATTGCAACAAATTGCTGAACACAAATGGATGAGAACTTTAGATGACAGACTTGGAATATCCTGGCAAGAAAAACAGCGAAAACAACAAAAACCAAGCGTATCCCTTCCCACTGAAGAAAAATTATTAGACGATAAAGTCGAACATCTCATCCCTCATGATGACAATGAGAAAATTCCCGAAAACAATGCCTGGGGATTTCATCTTCAAGTCCCTGAATATAAGTACAATCAGGGAGAACTCTATAACCTGCAGACAGTTAAAGGCACGCTGACAGAAGAAGAACGATTTAAAATCAATGACCACATAGTTCAAACGATCATTATGTTGGAAAAATTACCTTATCCCAGTCATATGAAAGAGGTTCCAACAATTGCGGGTTGTCATCATGAGAAAATGGACGGCACGGGGTATCCAAGACGCCTGACCCGCGAACAAATGCCGTTGACCGCCAGAATGATGGCAATAGCCGATATATTTGAAGCGTTAACGGCATCTGACCGACCTTATAAAAAGGCCAAAACATTAAGTGAATCTGTTGCCATTATGGCCACTATGTCAGAACAACAACATATAGATAGCGAGCTTTTTAAACTATTTCTTAGTAGTGGTGTTTATTTGCAATATAGCAAACGCTATTTGCAAACAGAGCAGATTGATGCGGTGGATATTACCCAGTATTTAAAGGATGACTGACAAGCCAGCTCAGCGCACCATTGCATTTTAATGACTTTTATTGAAGCTGTTGGGGGGCTGTCAGTTTTGTAGTAAATATTGAACAGCTTGTTAACAACTCAAAACCCCATCATAAATAGCCTGCATACTCATTTCTACATCCACACATACAAACGGTATATTTTCAGCCTGTTCATACACACTCAATATCCAGGAGCGCCCCTCCTGTTCCCGTGTATACTTTTCAATCTTACACTCAGATTGATTAATCAGGCAGTATTCTTTCAAACTCGAAATACTCTGGTAAGCCAATAACTTTTCACGCCTGTCAGTTGACGCTGTAGAAGGCGATAAGACCTCTATAATCAAACAAGGTTTACTCAAACAATAATCATCATCCTCACGACTGCATCCCACCATAATATCGGGATAATAATAACTATTAAGATGAGCAATTTTCAGTCTGACATCACTCATATAAACATCACAGGGCGTATCTTTTAGGTGCTGATGAAAAGAGCTATATAAATTACCCGCTATTTTATTATGCGCCCGACTAGAACCCACCATTGCAAAAATATAACCATCAACAAACTCATGCTTGATTGAACTGGCTTTTTCCATTTCCAAATATTCTTGTTCTGTGAATATTGGCATTATCTCCTGCGATAACATAAACCACTCCCCAAAATTTAATTCATTGTGCTCAGTCTATTACATCAATGTCATTAAGCTAACGAATGAGTTCATTGGGGCGCAGTGCTTCAGCCTGCTTTCATAAGCGAAAATAGCAGGCTAAAGCACTGCGCCCCATTCTTGTAATCCTCTTAACTTATAGCAGTAAGTCTATTACATACAGTCTTTAGCAGCAACATCAATCAAACGATAATCAGGCAATCTTTGTTTGATTTTATTACAAACCTTCCCCATTTCTCGAATAAACAATAGCAGCAACTTCCTTTACATTATCTTATGCCGAAAATGACTTAATTTAAATACTGGAAAACCAAAACAAGTACCTCATCGTTTAGCACGCATTCGTTGCAATCACTAGCTCGCAATACTTTAATTGTCAATATCAACGGAAAGGCTCTCTCGGATGGGCGATTTAAATCTTGCCTGGTTCAAGCCGAACAATATCTACCTGAAGAATACAGATACATTGAACTAAATCCGCTCAGAGCTAATAAGGTGAATATGTTTAGTCGAGCGACCAGATTAATACTTTGGTGACTGGCTGTTCTACCTTGATGCCCAACTAGGAACCTGTCCGAGAATAGAGAATCTACTGCGGAAAATCTCTATTGGTCATTTTTTCCGTTCATTTTCGTTGAATAGCGCAACTATTCGCCTCAAATGAACGAAAAAACTGCCTCAATAGGGCTTTCCCTCGTGACGACTTCTATTCTCGGACAGGCTCCTAGATAGGTTATCCTCAATTTTGTCGAGGTGTGCTATAGTTTCCATATTGCTTCAGTAGAACGGAGTCTGCTGTGAAAGCACATTAAAATGCGCCAACCCATTGCGCTCACACTCTACAACTAAAAGTATTGAATAATGAAAATACAAGCCATTGTGAATTCAGACTTTTTTATCATGCTGTTGCTGTTTCTCAGCTTCACAACCATCATCCCTGTACATGCCGCTACGGACAATGTACAACCTTCCCCAAACTTCAAATTTTCCCACCTTTCCCTGGAAGACGGATTATCCAATACCAATATCATGGCTGTATGGCAAGACTACCAGGGCTTTATGTGGTTCGGAACACAGAAAGGTGGGCTCAACCGCTATGATGGTTACGAGTTCAAGGTCTATAAAAATGAAGCTGATGATGACACCAGCCTGAGTAATAATTTTATCTGGTCGATGGTTGAAGACAGCCTCAATAACCTGTGGATCGGCACCAATGGTGGCAGTTTGAATAGGTATGACCGCGAGCGCGACCGTTTTATTCGCTATGCCTCTGAATCGGGTGTTCCGCATACTAATATCAAAAGTATTTTTGAGGATTCGGAAGGCACCCTGTGGGTGGGGGGCAGCAGTGCCAATGGTTTTAGCAAACTGAATCGTGAAACAGGCAAATTCTTCACCTATCACACTGAACACGATGACGGTATTCGGGCTATTCATCAAGATCGGGAAACGGGGTTGTTATGGCTCGGTACCTATGATTATGGCGTGTTGCTTTTCGATGCAAAAACAGAAAAATTTGTACAAAAATTCCCGTTTGATTCCAATGCCCCAAATAGCATCAGCAGCAATACTGTCCAGGACATTACCCAAACAAAAAATGGAGAGATCTGGATTGCCACCACCAACGGACTAAATCGCTTTAACCGCGAAACAGAAACCTTCACGCGTTACTATCATAACCCGGATGATCCGAACAGCCTGAGTGACAACCGTGTCGAACGGGTATTGGAAGACAGCCAGGGACGTTTATGGATTAGCAGTTCGAATGGCATCAATATCTATCATCCGCAAACTGATGATTTTATTACCCTATATCATGATTCCGATAACCGTTTCAGCCTGAGCGACAGCTTCACGCGTTCGCTATTTGAAGACAGCAGCGGTGCGGTCTGGGTAGGTACGGACAATGACGGTCTTAGCCGACTTGCTAGTGAGCCTGAGAAGTTTGCGCTTTACCTGTCCAGCCCATCTGACGATAGCTTGAGTAACAATTCAGTCAATATTTTTAATGTGGATAGCCAGAACCGTGTGTGGGTCGGAACGTCGCAAGGGTTAAATCTTTTTAACGGGAAAACCTTCACTCGCTATTTGCATGATCCTGCCGATTCGACTAGTCTTTCCAGCAATGAAATCACTGCCATTGTTGAAGACCCAGATGGAAGCTACTGGATTGGAACCGACATTGGATTGAATCATTTTGATGGTCATCACTTTACACGCTATCTACATAATTCTCAGAACTCTGAAACTATTGCGGGTAACCATATTCGGGGTATCTATCCAGATCGTGATGGTGGGCTGTGGTTATCAGTTTATAACGTGGGCATGGACTACTTTGATGGAAAAACATTTCGCCATTTCAAGCCCGGACAGGACAACAATGGGGGCATCATGTCCCGATGGCCCTCTGAGATTGTCAAAGATAGGTATGGGAATCGTGTCTGGATTTGCACCTTCGGCGACATCATGGAGCTTGATCTGAAGAGCAAAACCTTTACTCATATTTTCCCCACCGCCGAACTCAAGGGCAAGATACCGCCAAACCAATACATTACCATTTTTCAGGATAAAAATGGTTTGCTATGGATAGGCGGGGCAGAAAGCGGCCTTATGCTGTTTAACCCTGATAGCCGAGAAGTGCTCGAACACTACCGTAAAAAGCATGGCCTGGCCGATAATAATATCAGTCATATCATCGCCGATAAGCAGGGTGTTTTATGGATCAGCACCCAAAACGGATTATCACGATTTGACCCTGGCAGCAAAACCTTTCACAACTATTACGCCGAACACGGACTGCAAAGCAACCAGATGACTAGAAGCGCTATCACGTCGGATGGACAGATATTTGTCGGTGGTCCCAAGGGCATGAATGCCTTCTATCCCGAGCAGATCAAGAATAACCCTACCGTGCCACCGGTGGTACTAACAGGTTTTGAGTTGTTCAATGAGCCGGTAGTCATCGGTGAAAAAGGCTCCCCGTTAACGTCAGCCATCAACGTCATCAGCGAGCTGGTTTTATCCTATGCACAATCGGTATTTAGCTTCGAATTTGCCGCGTTGAACTACTCGGTGTCCGAGATGAATCAATACGCCTACAAGCTGGAAGGCTTTGACGAAGACTGGCGTTACACTGGCTCGAGCCGGCGCTTTGCTACCTATACCAACCTTGATCCCGGTGAATATACATTTCGAGTCAAAGCCTCCAACAATGACGGCATATGGAACGAGGCTGGACTCTCTCTGCCGGTAGTGATCACGCCGCCGTGGTGGCAGACCGTTTGGTTCAGAATCCTCGCCGCACTGTTGATCATTGGTACGATTGTCGGTGTCTTCTTCATGCAGCGGCAGAATGCAAAACGCCGTGAGCACATCCTCAAAACTCTGGTTGCCGAACGTACATACGATTTGCAGACGGCCAAGGACCGGGCCGATGCCGCCAATCAGGCCAAGAGCACCTTTCTGTCCAATATGTCACATGAGCTGCGCACACCACTCAATGCCATCCTCGGTTTTTCTGAAATGATGTCGCACGACCGTGAGAGTAGCTCTCAGCAGAAAGAGAAAGTTTCTATCATCAACCGCAGTGGTAAGCACCTGTTATCGATGATCAACGATGTACTCGACCTATCGAAAATAGAGGCCGGGCGCATCGAGCTTGAGCCCGAAGCCTTTGATCTGCCACACATGCTCGCGGATATTGTCAACATGTTCAAGATGCGCTGCGAAACCACAGGGCTCCGTTTCGAGGCGGAGATTGCCCCGCAACTGATCACCTATATCAAGGCTGATTCCGGTAAGGTGCGCCAGATTCTCATCAACCTGCTGGGCAACTCGGTGAAGTTTACCGAGGAAGGCGGCGTTGCTTTACGGGTGCGTCATATACAGATCAAGGATGATCCCGACATGGTGACTCTGATTCTGGAGATTGAAGATAGCGGATCAGGTATGAGCGCTGAACAAACGAAGAAGATCTTTGAGCCTTTTGTCCAGGCAGGGGATTCGTCTTCGAAAAGCAAGGGCACTGGGCTTGGCCTGGCCATCACCAAATCATTCGTCGACCTGATGGGCGGTAAAATCAGTATCGAGAGTGAACTTGGCAAAGGCGCATTGTTTCGCATCGAACTTCCTGCTGCATTGGCGGATGGCGTGGATATTGAGAGTAACAACAGCAAACAGAAAACAGTAGTGGGCCTGATGGCGGGCCAACCTTTATGGCGTGTCCTGATAGTGGAAGACATGCCAGATAACCGATTGATGCTCACCAGCCTGTTAAGGGAGGTGGGCTACCAGACGAAGGCTGTGGAAAATGGTGAAGAGGCTGTCAAGCTGTTTAAGCAATGGCAGCCACACTTTATCTGGATGGATATGCGTATGCCGGTGATGGATGGCTATGAAGCCACCACCAAAATACGAGAATTGCCCGATGGTGATGCAGTAAAGATTGTTGCGGTTACTGCCAGTGTATTTAAGGAGCAACGTCCGAAGATTATGCAGGCAGGCTGTGATGCACTGGTCCATAAGCCATTTCGATCACATGAAATTTTTGACTGTATGGCTGATTTATTGGGCGCAAAATATCTTTATGAAGAGCAGGACGAAGAAACTATCAAGGCTCCACTCGAGAAGCTCACACGGGAACAGTTGTCTGATTTACCTCCGTCAATAATGCAGGAACTTTATGTGGCAGCACAACAACTAGATCAAGCCCGCGTACAAGAAATTGCACAACAGATAGCTGAAATTGATCCCGGAATTGCCAGAGCCATTATTTCGCTAGCAGATAGCTTCGAGTGGGAGCAATTATTGGCACTGCTGAATATTGATGAAAAATAACATATAGGTATACCTGATTACCCATGAGCTTCAGCCAATTTCCAGAACTAGTATTGTTTGGCAGTAAGCAACGATACTAGAATGTGTTCGATTATAACAATAGGTGTAGGAGCGTCCGCCCTCGGCGCGAATATAACAGGCTCTTGCTTTAGATCAAGAACTCTATTTAAAATCGCGCCGAGGGCGGACGCTCCAATGCCATTAAGTTAAGGTGAAAAAGAACTTTTTTTGACTTCTCCTCACCCAACCCTCTCCAGCAAGAGAGGGCTTAAGAGCTAAGACCTTTATCTTAAATTCCTTAACTTAACGACATTGGCGGACGCTCCTACCCTACCTGTTCCACATTCAAATTAAAACTCTACATAGTGGCTGAGGCTTATACGTAATCAGGTAGGTATATATGTTACTGATTACACATAAGCTTCAGCCAATACTTAAATACAATACGGCTTCCTTTTAGCCCTCCCCAGCAAGGGAGAGCTAAAAGATAAATCTGCGCTATCTGAAGCTCGTTGATAATCAGCACCTTAAGCCGCCACGGACCACCCGCTACAAGTAACAAGAAATTATCATTTTATGTTTGGGGCGCAGACTTCAGTCTGCTTGTTTTTATCTGACAAATGCAGGCTAAAGAGACTGTGAAAGTATTGGTCTTTTGCTCCCCTCTTTAACAAAGAGGGATTGGGGGAGATAAGCTTTTAAAAATAAACAGCAAAGAGTTGACGATTATTGAACATAAGCCTCCAACTCTCGCCGCTGCGCCTCTTCCCTGTCGATAAAAGCAATCCACTGCTTTGCCAACTTTTGCATACGCGGGTCTTTAGCCGCGCGCTTGAAGGTCTTTTTGGCAGCCTCGTAGTGTTTCAGCCGGTAGCGAGACATACCCAGCAAAACCCTTGTACCCGAACGGTCTTTCAATTGCTTCTGTTGTAGCGCAGTTTCAAGCACCCTTTCAGCCTGCTGCCAGTTGCCGAGGTTAAAATATGCATGGCCGAGGCGGCGGTACAGTTCACCGTCCTGACTGAGAGCAGCGGCCTGTTGTAGCGGAGCAATGGCCTTGGCATCATCACCGGCCAGTGTCCAGGCCTGAGCCAGTAGTTTAAGTATGCCTGGTTCCGCTTTGAGGCGTTGCTTGTTGAGACTGGTTTGCAGCAGTTTTGCGGCCTTATAGGGCAGTTGATGAGTCAGATACAAACTAGCCAGGTTTTTCAGCTCATCCGGCCGGTTGAGTTTGCCATTTTCATACAATGCCTCAGTGACCGCCAATTGCTTCTTCGAATGACCAAGCTCGCTATACACACCGGCCAGGGTTCTCAGGTACTGGCTGTCAGGATAATATCGAATCAGTTCCTTAAGCACCTTGACCATTGCCCGGTAATCGTTTAGATGGTGATAAATGCCATTCAGTAGTTGCAACCAGCTTTCCTGCGGGATTTTCCTCTGTTGCCGGACTAAGGTAATAGCCTGCCGTACCAGAGTCCTGGCTTTTGGGTATTGTTGCAAGGAATAATGTGCCTGACCGATAAGCATCAGAGTGTTGGCATCGGGTTGTTTCAGTAATTTGAGCAATGCCTTGGCCGCACTAATCGCCCTTGTGTAATTTTCGTTAATCAAACTCAACTGGCTCAAGGTCTTGAGGCTACTCTGCATCAGAGCCGGAGGCAGTCCACTTTGCTTCAGCACCTGCTCATACGCCTGAGCCGCTTTGCGGTAGTCGTTTTTCAGATAGTGAATATAGGCACTCAGGTTCCAGACCTGAGCACGTTCGTAAGGCGATAATCCAGGGCTCTTGCGGAGTTTTTCGAGTTTTCTGCCAGCTTCAGCATAGGCTTCACGGTCAATCTTTTTTTGCACCGACTGCAGCGCCAAGAATACCTTAGTGCTCATCGCAGCAGTAATCCGAGCCTCGGCGGTACGGCTATACAACCCAAGGAACAACAACAGCAAGAGCAGTAAAAAGTATGGCCTGAACAGAGCTCTTTCCCCCGATGCGCGACGCTTCCACATACTTAACAGGGTCACTTTCCATTCACCAACTGGTAGGTGAAGCGGTTGCGTACACCGGGCACATCAACTTTAACCCCGTCAATCACGCGCGGCTTGTACTTGAACTTTCTGGCTGCTTTGATTGATGGCTTCTTGAAACTTGAGTGGCTACACTTGCCATCGATCACTTCCACCCCACTGACACTGCCATCTGCTTTGACCGTGTACTCGACCATGCAATAGCCTTCGATGCCTCGTTGTGCAGCCCTGCGAGGATAAATTGGCGCGACCTTGGCGATAGGCAGGTATTCGCTTTGTTCGCTAATGTTGAGCGAAAAGCCTTCGGCGCTCAAGCTGATATCAGTTTTGACCGGGGCCGAGGTCAGTGCAATCTTGTGAATTGAAGACCCTGGTGCAGACAACACCGGAGTTCGGGGTTCCTGTGGCACCGCCCCTGGGGTCGGTGGTTTTTTCGGTCTCAATGTTTTACGGTGGATAATTTCTTCACGCTTGACGCGCACGAAATTGAGACGGTAGAGGCGGCTGTTGTCCTGTAACTGCTGCTGACCTGTATTGATCAGCGAGAACATTGCCCAGCTGAGTATCCCGCTGACAATCAGTGCACCCGCCAAAGCAGGTAACCAGCGCAGTACTGGCGAGGTTAAAGCTAAAGGGTCGGCCGGGGCAATAGGTCCGCTCATGGGCTTCGCCTAGTATTGTGCCGCGATGGCGATTTCATACACGCCCGCCGCACGCGCTGCATCCAGCACTCGCACCAGCTGTTCATTACGAGAGTTGCGGTCAGCCTGAATCACAACCGAGCCCTTGGGGTTTTCCGCGTGCAACCGTTCAATGATTGGGCGCAGTGCGCGTACATCGACCTGACGTCGATCGATCCAGATGTCATCGTTGGCGTTGATTGCAACCAGAATATTAGCCTTTTCCTGCAGCTGTGCCGTGGCGGCCTGCGGTCGGTCAACTTCGATCCCGGATTCTTTAGTGAAAGTTGCGGTGACAATAAAGAAGATCAGCATAATGAACACGACGTCGAGCATCGGTGTGATGTCCACTTCGTACTCTTGTTCGTTCCGCGACAGCGGGTTGGATAGTCTACGCATGGGGGGCTTTCTCATCAGTCAGAGTTAGATGTTCACCTAAGCTTACGCGCTCGGTGGCAGCGCGGCGTAATAAAAAATAGCTGATCATCAGTCCGGGCAAGGCGACGACCATGCCTGCCAGGGTTGATACGGTGGCCTTGGAAACACCAGCTGCCGTTGCCTTAGGATTATTACTGCCGGTCACCGCCATAACATCGAATACTTCGAGCATGCCGACCACGGTACCGAGCAGACCCAGTAACGGGCACAACACAACCAGGCAGCGCAGCAAGTCGAGGCGGATTTCCAGTGCCTGAGAGATACGCGAGATCAGGCGCTGGCGGATTGCCCGAGCTTGCCAGGAGCGATGCTCACTACGTGCCTGCCACACAGCTTCGGCACGCTGGATCAGCTGCGGATGAATCCACCACAGGTAGAATAGACGTTCGAAGATTAATGTCCACATCAACAATGCGATGATCAGGATGGTGAGCAACACCTCGCCACCCAGCGCGAGCAAATCACCAAGCCAGGGCAGCTGAATGTCGATCAGAATTAGCGGATTCATGCTGGAGCGTCCTGTGCTGACTGCATGGCTTGCGCTTCAGCCTGTTCGACAACCATACCGACTGCCTGTTGTTCCAGTACTTCGGCAATCTGTTTGGCTCGGCCTTGCACCAGCGCGTGCAGCAGCAGGCTTGGTATAGCCACGGTCAGACCTAATACGGTGGTGACCAGTGCCTGTGAAATGCCACCGGACATCAGTTTGGGATCGCCAGCACCGAACAGGGTGATGGCCTGAAAGGTAATAATCATGCCAGTCACCGTACCGAGCAACCCAAGTAACGGTGCAACTACCGCGACAATTTTAATAAAAGAGATGCGTTTTTGTACCTTAAGGCTTTCTTTGAGGATGCTTTCGCTGAGTTTGAGCTCTAAAGTCTCGCCATCGAGATGGCGGTTGTTGTGATAGACAGCGAGCACACGACCAAGCGGATTGGCAGTTGGCTGGTCGAGGTGTTTGGCCTGGCTGCCGATGCGTATTTGCACAATGCTCAGCGTGATCAGGCGTTCAAGCGCGACCAGCATCGCCAGCGCACCGAGACCGAGAATGATATAAGCGATCACACCACCTTGTTCGATGCGTTCACGCAGCTCCGGGGTCTGCACCAGCAGCGCCAGCAGCTGGCCGCGTGAGGGATCGATGGAAAAGGCAATACTGCTGCCCGGCGTATTTGTCTTGGACAGTGTCTCAGCACCCTGCAGATGCCGGGGTGACGGTTGACGGGGGTATTCCACGATGCGGCCAGTCTCGCGAAAAAACTGGTAGTAGCGGCCATCAGCGACCAGATTGAATGCGCCGACCCGGATAAGCTCGGCATCGCGAGCAACGCCGTCAGCATCGACAACCCGGCTTGTGAAACGCACAACCTTGCCACTTTCAGTCATTTCGCGTTGCAGTTCAAACCACAGGCTTTCGATCTCGGCAAGATCTGGCAAGCGGCTGGCCTGCTCCATCTCGCTGACAAATCCAGAAAGTAAAGTGTCTCGTTCGGCGAACTGAATATGGGTCAGCGAGTCAGCCATCGCGACGCGTGCATCGCTCGCGGACTGCTGCAATACGCCAAACAGTTCCTTCAATGTACCCAATCGCTCGTTGAGCTTGCGCTCGAGTTCGACTAATCTGGCTTCGTTTTTGGTAAAGCGTGCTTCCAGTGCCGCGCTGGTTTTTTCCTCTTGAGCTTCATTCGCCTTGAGAATTTTGAGCTGTTTGGCCTGTTGCGCCTTATCGGCCTTGAATTGCGTGAGCCGTGTCCGGTTTTCCTTGCGATCCTGAGCGAGGCCGCCCCTGACCTGTTGCAATAGCTTATCAAGCGAGACCTCTTCTGCGTGAACTGGCGAACTGATCAACAGACTGAAAGCCAGGGGCAGAATACTTCCAAACAGTGTGTGTTTCATTGTTGAAGCTCCTCGGCCACTGGCACGGGGATGGTCATCAAATCCGGTGCAAGCTGTTTGCCCGCGACCTTAATGGCTTTGGCTAATTGCCGGCGGTAAGCGGCAGGTTCCAGCGCATGCCATTGACCTTTTAACCAGTGCCCCATCAGGCTGCCATTGCTACTGCGGTAGATCAACGCCAGGCGGCCAATGCGCAGGAACTCAACCTCGCGTTCAAGCTCGTCGATCTGCAATTGCCCACGGTAGGTTTCGATGGTACGGCCGTATTCGTTCTCAATCTGATAGGCTTCGAATACCTTACGAACCTTCTCTGCCACGCTGACATCCGCGCGGATCATCATCGCCTTTAAGGAGGCAATACGCTTGTTGCGCTCTTCGGGCAAAAAAGGGATATCCAATGCGACGAAGCGCTCCAGACCGTCGATCATGCGTACTGCTAGCGGGATGATCTGGCGTTCAATCACTGCGACGTTAGC
>Ga0209825_1000954_pt1 | contig 15224 bp, 17 predicted proteins | sample EN8Hudsemesocosm_FD_184631 | JGI IMG/M metagenome (GOLD analysis project Ga0209825, IMG submission 184631) | Methane-oxidizing microbial communities from mesocosms in the Hudson Canyon - EN8B Hudson Canyon (SPAdes) (version 2) | ecosystem: Environmental > Aquatic > Marine > Cold seeps | place...
CTTAAAAAGTTTAGCCTAAAAATCGCATTAATTAATCACCTGGAATGTAAAAGAAATTAACATGGATAACCTGACAATATTAGATGATTTCTCAATTCTGTATGTTGAAGACGATATTTTAATTCGCACCGGTATTGCTGATTTTTTAAGGCGCAGAACCAGTCAGCTTTATTTAGCTGAGAATGGGCAAGAGGGCCTCGATGTTTTTATAAAATGTCGCCCAGATATAGTCATAACGGATATTTTAATGCCCATTATGGATGGTTTACAAATGGCGCAAGAAATAAAAAGCCTAGACCATAATGTTCCAATCATTGTCACTACAGCATTCAATGAAAGTGAGTTATTTTTAAAGGCTATCGATATTGGTATCGATAAGTATATTTTAAAGCCACTGGATAGAAACAGGTTATTACAAAGCCTTAAAGAAGTTGCTTGGCAGTTGAATGCCTATAAAAGACTAAAACTATCTTCACTCGCTTTTAAAGAGTCATCTGAAGGCATTATGATCACAGACATGAATAACCAGATTGTGTTTGTTAATCCTGCATTTACCACCATTACCGGTTATCAATCTCAAGATGTGATGGGGTTTAACCCCAATATTCTTAGTTCAAATAAACAAGATAAAGAATTTTATAACACGCTATGGCAGACATTGAACGAGACGGGGCATTGGCAAGGCGAGATTATTAATCGCAAAAAAAATGGCGAATATTATACCGAATGGCTTAATATTACTCAGATTAGAAACCAACAAGGCGCGCCTTTATACCAGCTTGCACTTTTTTCTGACATTAGCACACAAAAAGAAAATAAAATATTGCAGCATCTCGTTGCACACGATGCTCTGACTGATTTGCCTAACCGATCTTTATTTATAGATCGCATCACGCAATCTCTACAGCTAGCTAAACGACATGACTATGAAATCAGTCTTTTATTTATCGACCTTGATCAATTTAAAGTGGTTAATGACACATTAGGCCATGAAATAGGCGATTTACTTTTGCAGGATGTCGCTCAACAGCTCGGCAGTTGCATTCGTGAAACAGATACCGTTGCCAGGCTGGGTGGTGATGAATTTGTCGTTTTGCTGAGTCATATTGAGCACGGTAAAGATGCTGCAAAAGTTGCAGATGACATTATTAGCAAATTAACCGCTGATTTTTCCATCAAATCTCATCTCATTCACATCGGCTGTAGTATTGGTATTAGTGCTTACCCTAGTGATGGTGATACGCCTGACATTTTATTAAAAAATGCAGATATAGCCATGTACCAAGCTAAAAGAAAAGGCGGGAATCGCTATGACTTTTTTACCCCTGCGATGGATATGCGCCTATTAGAAACAACTAACATGGAAGAGCAATTACAGCAGGCGTTAAATAAGGATGAATTTAAGTTACGTTATCAACTGGTTTTTAATCTAACCAATCAAAAAATTGACACCCTAGAGGCTTCATTTTATTGGCAGCACCCCGCTTTAGGTGTTATTAATGCCGATAAATTTATGCCTACCATTAAAAAGATGGGTATGCTGGATACTCTGTCCAAATTAATATTCAGCAAAGCCCTAGAACAAACGAATACTTGTAAGCAAATGATACCTAATTTAGCTTTATCTATAACAATATTTGATCAGCAGCTAAAAAGTAGAGGGTTTCTTGCGGTTTTAGACCAAGCGCTGATAGAAATGAACTTTCCACCTGCCGATTTAGAACTGAAACTAACTGAAACTTGCTGTATTAACTTAGAAGATAAGTATCACCCTCTTTTTAACTTATTACACAGTTTAGGCATACGAATTTGCATTACTGATTTTGGTATTGGTTACCTTTCTTCAGAGTGCATTAAAACACTCTATGTTAACCGTTTAAAAATCCACCCTTCCCTACTTGCAGATCGCAATGGCTCTATTGAAGATAACTCTATCATTAATTCAATTATGGCCATTGCCAATAGCATGAATATAAATATTTTAATTGAAGACTTAGACTATAAAAGCTGCGCAGCCCTTATCGAGCGGTATCAAGATGTAACCTTGTATAGTTATCAGAAACACAAGCCTATGTTGTTTGAACAACTACAATATAAATTGCTGGCATCGTCTTAATCACCGTTTTTTATACTTTATTTATCTATGTCATTATCTGCATTATCTCAAGAACTGTTAAGTGCTGGTAGTCCACATGGTTACTGCCTTCTTTGGAGTGGCCCTTTAGTTTATTTACACGTCATATCTAATTTATTCATTGCTTTAGCCTATATTGCTATTCCCATAAGCATATACCAGTATCTACGTCATAAATCTCAACATGTTATTGCACCACATTTATTTTGGTTATTCGCACTGTTTATCATTTCTTGTGCATTAACCCACTTGATGGGTATTTTAGTTATTTGGCAGCCTTACTATTATTTACAAGGTGTAATTATGGCCTTTACTGCACTGGTCTCCATTGCTGCAGCAAGAGAATCATTTAAACTGATACCCGACTTACTGTCATCACCAACGTCATCAGAACTAGCCGATGTAAACAATCAGTTAGAAAAAGAAGTACTACGCAGGAGGGTAGCTGAAGAACAGTTACTGCAGTTAAATAAGGCACTAGAGGATAAAGTGGCAGCAGAATTAGCACTCAATCGTCAAAAAGATCACCTGCTTATACAGCAATCTAGATTAGCTTCTATGGGAGAAATGATAGGGAATATTGCGCACCAATGGCGACAACCCTTAACCGCATTAAGCACTGTATTGATTAATATTATTGATGCTTATGAACATAAGGAATTGAGTGCTGAATATCTAAATAAGCAAATTGACAGTGGTAATCTCTTTATAAAAAATATGTCTTCCACTATCGATGATTTTCGCAATCTATTTAAGCCAGACAAACACCCTGAGCAGTTTAATATTTCCCAGTGCATTAATGAAGCCTTAAAAATTGTTGAAGCAAGCTATAAATCTCATAATATTGAGATTCAAGTAGCGCTTGATGAAACACTATACGCTTATGGTTTTGTCGGTGAATATAGGCAAGTGGTACTTAATTTATTAGGCAATGCAAAAAATGCCATCGTAGAGAATAGAGTGACACCAGGCATTATCAATGTGCAACTTAATAAAGATCACGGCGCGGCGTTATGCCTAGTTCATGATAATGGCGGCGGTATTGCTGAGGATATCATTGAAAAGATTTTTGACCCTTATTTTACAACACGCACTAAGGGAACAGGTATCGGTTTATATATGAGCAAAATGATCGTAGAAAATAATATGCACGGTAACATTAGCGCGATTAATAAGGAGAGAGGCGCATTATTTTGCATTAAAATCGCATTAGCTCAAGAAAAACCTCAGCTACCCCTTTTGAATGAAAGTCAGGTTCTATAGGGGCGCTTAGTTATTCGTAGGGATAGGAAATATATATTTTAAGCACGTCCCATTATTATTCTATGTTTTGCACCTGTTCATAGACTGATTATTTAAAAAAATAATCCCATTACAAATGACTCAATATCACCATTCATAAACATTGCACCTTTCAATTTGGCTTTGGATATCAAATAACATTAAAGTAATACTCAGTTATGTTTCTTTTTCTTTAGGTGGCGATAATTTGTTTTCAAAGCCCCTGCGGTAGTACCCGAGAATAATGACTGCTCAATAGACCCGCGCAAACCTTCGATTAGTTTAATTTCTTCTGAGCCTGCTATGTAATTGCTAATATTATCCGCTATAAAGTCGATAATATCCGCTGAGTGAGTAACACCAGCTGTAACACCTAACGTTATAAGGTCATTTTTATCGGGGAAGGCTTTACTCTTTTTAAGCTTCAGCGCCATATGATTATCAATACTTTCATACATAAGAGTATGCGTAATATCATAAGGGGGTGATAGAAAAATATCTTTACTGCCAAGAGAATACTGCAATGCAAAGTTTTTAAGGTGGGCATCGCCATTACCTATCAGGCAATTAAAGACAATTAATTTATAAGCTTTTTCAACTTGAATAACTGATCCGGTATATAGACGAACAGCTTTAAGTAATGATTCATAGCTAGAATTGTATTTTTCATCTCCCTGCTTACCCATTAATGTAGCAAAATCTTCAAAGGCTAGCCGCTGGCCATCTACTTTATCAAAGCGCTCTATAACATAGTGCTCAAGATTTTCTGATAAATAGGTTTTAGGCGGTGCTAACTGACAGTGCCTTGCTGCTTCCATACAGACAAATTCATTAACCGTAAGCAAGGGGAATTGTTCATCAAACGTTTTTACTATTAAATCGTTTTGCTGCACGGCAACTCGACTCTGCACATCAGCATTAATCATTACTTTAGGTTGAACTCCTGACAAGATACCGTGCAAGTAATATTTTTCTAATAACTGGGGAAATAGTTTTTCTTTTGATTGCCACGACAATATATCTGTTAATGTTATTTGCTCGGCATTAGGTAGTCTCAAACCCGCATCAAAATCTAAAGCGCCTATACCACTCGCGCCTTGTAAAGCCAGGAAATACATATCATTAATTTTTCCGTATCTCGCTAAACGCTCAGAAATATAACGTCGAATAAACCCTTCAGGCAGATTTTGACTAAATATAGGATGAATAGCGCCATGATTATAAGCATCATCTCGAAGTTTCATCGTAAGTGAAACGGGAAACGCTTGTTGGGTATATTGAAACGAATGGTGAGAACCGTGAGTTAAAATACCCAGTTCAAGTGCTTGCCCATTTTGATGTCCGTAAACAGATAACTGCTCAATCGATGATGGCAAGCTTAGCTCAGTCATCATTGAAAATCTCACCTAGGGTATCAAAATCTGTTTGCTGAGGCTCTTCAGTTTTAATGGTTAACACATAGCCCAAAGAAGCTAAGTAGCGCTCATATGTTTTTAAAGACCCGGTATAACGGCCTGTTTCAATTTTAGAAACAATAGACCGATCAATGCCAATACCCTCAGCAGCTTTAGATTGGGATATTCTTCTTTCTTTACGCGCCGCTTTAAGTCGCAAGCCTATTTTTTCACGAGATAACATATTTTAACTCACTTTTTGTGATCATATAATCACAAAAAGCAAAAAAAATCAATAGCGTGACTATATGATCACACTCTTAACTCTAATTATTAGGGTAAAAAATACTCATTAAATAAATATAGAATAACGAGAAACATCATTCTATGTTTTGTACCTGCTCTCTCATTTGCTCAATCAATACCTTCAACTCTATAGCAATCCCTGTCATTTCTTTATCTGCTGATTTAGAGCCTAGCGTATTTGCTTCACGATTCATTTCTTGCATTAAAAAGTCTAAGCGCCGCCCTACTGGCTCATTTTTTTGTAATATATGCATCACTTCTGCAATATGGGTTTCTAGACGATCGAGCTCTTCTTCTACATCAAGCTTTTGTGCTAGAAGAACCATTTCTTGCTCTATACGGTCATGATTTGGTTCTGCTACGAGTTCTGCAATTTGATTTTTTAGCTTATTCTTTAAAGAACTTAATACTTCAGGCATGCGCAGCTTTGCTTGCTCAACAAAACCTTGCATTTTTTCACAACGCTCAGTAATTAAGCGCTGAAGTTGCTCACCCTCTCTTAATCGTGCAGCAATTAGACTATCTAATGTTGTTTGTAGTAATTGCTGTAATACTTTTTGTAAAGCTGCATTATTTGTGGTTTTTTCAGCTTGAATACCCGGGAATGCGAGTACATCGAGTGCAGAGAAACTTTGTGCCTTTGGCATTAATGCTTCAATCGCTTGTGTACTGTTTAGCAAAGCTTGCACCGCATCCATATTGATATTCAGACCCGCTTCAGCCTGTTGATGCTTTTTATAGCTAAAGCCACATTCAATTTTTCCACGCTTTAGTTGTTTGCTAATTAATTGCCGTGTACTGGCTTCTATAAAGCGGAATCGTTCGGGTATTTTTAAGCTAATATCACAATACCGATGATTAACTGAGCGTAATTCACAGTGTAAAGTAAGCCCTTCAAGCTCAACTTCGCTATTCGCAAACGCGGTCATGCTATAAGTCATTTTTATTCCTTTAAGCTACGTTAGCTAAAAACTGTTGTAATAATTGTTTAGTATCGGTCATGCCTTGCTCTAAATTTTGCATGATTTCATCCATACTAATTTCGCCTGCCGCTTTGCCTGCCGCCCAGTTAGCAACCACAGCACAACACACATAAGGAATTTCTAGCTCTCTGGCTAATGCTGCTTCCGGCATTCCTGTCATACCGACTAAATCACAGCCATCTCGTTCTAAACGCAAAATCTCTGCTGCCGTTTCTAATCGCGGCCCTTGTGTACAGGCATAAACACCCATTTCGACAATATTTAAGCCTTTACCACTGCGAATAAGCTGCGAGCGCAAACTGTCATCATAGGGCACAGTAAAATCGATATGTTGTACGGCGTCTGAATCTTCTGCGAAATAGCTATGCTCTCGCCCGTAACTGTAATCAATCAGCTGATTAGGAATAGCAATGCGTGCAGGTGACATTTCAGGCGTAATCCCCCCCACAGCTGCAACCGCAATAATTTGCTCTGCACCTGCTTCTTTTAATGCCCAAAGGTTCGCTCGGTAGTTTATTTTATGCGGTGCAATATGATGTGGGTTGCCATGTCGCGCTAAAAAGATAACTTTTTTTCCTGCTAGTTCGCCAAAAACAAGCGTTGAGGAGGCTTTGCCAAAAGGCGTTGCGATTTCTTTTTCATCAAGTATTTTTAAACTATCTAATTCAGTTAAACCTGAGCCACCGATAATTGCCGTCGTTTTCATTATGTTTCCTTTAAGCGCAGGCAAAGATACCTGCTGCATTGCGTAAATAACCTTTGTAATCCATACCATAGCCATATAAATAATGGTCTTCAACTTTTAAGCCAACAAAATCGGCTTTAAGCGGCTTAGGCTTGTTGATTTTTTTATCCATTAATACCGCGCTATAGATTTTTTTTGCACCTTGCTCTTGGCAGTACTGCTTAATGGCTGCAAGGGTAATGCCTTCATCTAAAATATCATCGACCAATAGTACAACGCGGCCTTCTAAGTTAGTTGCTGGTTTTTGCTTCCAGCGTATCTCGCTGCCATTGGTTTGATTACCATAACGTGAGGCATTAACCGCATCAATCGTCAGTGGGAAGTTAAGTTGCGTTAGTAATTTACCCGCGACAACAAGGCCGCCATTCATAACGCATAACAAAATAGGGTTAGCCTCTTTTAGTTCCAAATTAATGCTAACCGCCATATTGACTATTGCTTGCTCAACTTCTACTTCTGTATGCAACAGCGTGGCATTTTCTTGTACTTGTTTAATTTCAGTTAGCATAGGCTTTTGATAGTTGTGTGATTTTTTGGCTTAAGTCTAGCCATTCCGGGTTATTTCTAAGCTCGACCTGAGTATATTTAGGTTTTGCAAGCATATGCAACAGTCGCTGTTCACGTACGCGGTTATTTTCTATAGGCGTTGACTCAAGCACTTCCTCAGCTGCTTTTTCATTATTGCAAACTAAAACCATATCACAGCCAGCTTGTTGAGCGAGTTTGCTACGTTCATCAAAGCCACCTACACTCGCTGCGCCTTCCATACTGATGTCATCACTAAACACCACGCCATTAAAGCCTAAACGCTGACGTAAGATATCATTAATCCAGATCGGTGAAAATCCAGCAGGTAGCTCATCTATTGCTGGATACACCACATGCGCGGGCATAATACCCTCAAGGCCTTCTTGTATTAAACGTTTAAAAGGTAAAACATCTTTTCGATAAATCGTTTCAAAATCACGCTCATCAATGGGTAATGTTAAATGTGAGTCTAAAGCGACAGCGCCATGCCCAGGAAAGTGTTTTCCTATCGCAGCCATGCCTGCTCGACGCATTCCTGTACGGAAAGCACTAGTTAGGTCGCAAGCTTGTTGTGTGTCTTGTGAAAAAGATCGGTTACCAATGATTTCACTAATCCCAGCGTCAATATCTAAAACCGGCGCAAAACTGAAGTCAAACCCTAAGGTTAATAATTCAGCGGCCATTAGCCATCCTGCGCCTTCTGTTAGCTCAGGCTGGTCTGCATAGGCGGCTGCAGGTGGAAGCCTTGTAAACCCAGTTTGGCAACGCTGAACACGCCCGCCCTCCTGATCTACAGCAATAAGTATCTCGCCTTTTCTTGCCGCTTTTATTTGTTGATTGAGCTCCCAAACTTGCTCAGGAGCTTCATAATTTCTAGCAAATAAAATAACTGCACCGGTATTCGGGTGTGCAATTTTTTCTTTATCATACTGGCTTAGTGTTGTGCCAGTTATATCAATCATAATTGGCCCTATTGGGCATTGTTTTTTCATCGTATGAAAGCCTAAGTTCAGTTACACTAATCAAAAATAAACATTATAAACAATCTTTGCTATTATCAGCCTAGATAGTTATTTCACTTGGAGATCATTGTGCCTGTTTTTTTAATATTAGCTTTATTATTCTTGCCCAACTATGCCAGCGCCGAAGAGGAAGAAACTGAGGCTCCAACAATTGAGTATGTTGAGATGAAGCCCGACTTTACCGTCAATTTATCGAGCTCAAGTAATTACTTGCGCGCAAGTATGCAGTTAATGGTGTCTGGCACTGGGGCGGCGGATGATATTAAAAAACATTTGCCTGCGATTCGCCATTCCATCTTACTTAAATTTGGTGATTTGACGATGGATCAATTGCAGTCAAACGAACAACGTGAAAAGTTACGCGCTGATACTTTAGAGTTAATTAAAAGTACATTAAAAACCTGTTCCGTAGATGATAGTAAATTACTCGACGTATTCTTTACTGAGTTTTTAATGCAATAGTGGTTTAAGCGCTGATTTTATTTTACTCAGCGTTTTAATCAGCGCCTCTTCACTATACGGCACGGCATCAAACTGGCCCCAAATCGGGGCAGGCCATGCTTTATCCGACTTATATCTCACCACATGATGAATATGTAATTGGGGAACCATATTTCCTAATGCCGCAATATTCATTTTATCAGCCAGGTAACTATCCGCTAGTTGCTGCGCAACATAACTGGACTCTTGCATAAACGTGTGCTGATCTTGCTCAGAAAGTTGATAAATTTCAGATAGTTCGGCGCGCTCAGGCACTAAAATAAGCCAAGGAAATTGGCTATCATTCATTAACAACACGCGGCACAGTTTAAGCTTACCTAAATCGAAGCAATCTTTTTCTAAGGTGGGGTTTAATATAAATGACATAGTTGATTACTTAATTTATGGAATAACGATAGTGTACGGCTGACATTATAGTACACAAAAAGTGCTATCTCTGTATCGCTGATAGTGATACATTTAAAAGTTGGATTAGTGGTAAGTTTAACAATAGCTATGGAAACCGCAATGTCGACAGAAAATATACAACTCAACCAAAGAGTGGCGGAACTCACTCAGAAAATTGCACGCTATGAAATAAGTATGTTTGAATTAAAACAGCGCAGCGATATTCAAGATACCTTAAATGAAATGCTGAATATATCACTCATGCCGATTGCGCTAAATGAACAGATGGATCGAATTTTATTATTGGTTCTCAATATTTCGTGGCTTGCATTGGATAAAAAAGGCTGTGTATTTCTAACGGATGACAGTGGTACTGGATTAAAAATGGTAGCCCACCATAATTTAAGCAAGCCACTATTAAACCTATGTGATCACATCCAATTCGGGCAATGCTTATGTGGTAAAGCGGCCGTTCAACAAGCATTAGTTTTTCGAAATTGCATTGATCACGACCACGATATCCGACCAGAAGGCATGCAGCCACACGGTCATTACAATATGCCTATTATTTCTGATGGCCATACGCTGGGTGTATTGAACCTATACGTCAAACATGGTCATACACAAACACCATTAGAGCAAGAATTTCTAACTGCCAGCTCAAAAGCAATGGCGAGTATTATTGAGCGTAAAAAAATCGAAGAGCAGCTACATAGGTTATCGCATACTGATGAACTGACAGGGATTGCCAACCGCAGACATTTTATGACTTACCTGGATGAGCTCATTATCGAATCAAATCAGCATAATCGTGAATTTGCAGTGTTATTTATCGACCTAGACCATTTCAAAGTGGTTAACGACACCTATGGGCATGAATACGGTGACAAAATATTGATTGATGCAACCCAGCGTATGCAAATAGCTTTGCGCGAGACTGACCTAGTCGCACGATTGGGCGGTGATGAGTTTGTTATTGCCTTAGAGATGATTTCAAGTGCCGATAAAACAATCGCGATAGCTAAAGAGCTGATTCAATCGCTTTCAATACCATATGAGATTAAAAGCAAAACACTAACCATCGGTGCTAGCATAGGGGTAAGTCTTTATCCTAAACATGGTAACTGTACAGAAGCATTGCTTAAACACGCAGATTTAGCACTATACCAAGCAAAAGATAATCGCGGTGAGGCTATTTTATATACAGCTAAAAACACGTTACCGATACAAAATAGATAACTGTCCGATCAATTATGAGTGACTACACAATAATAATAAATAATAAATAATAATTTATGACTATCACCCCCACTAATTCTGCCCCATTAGCTGTCTCGTTTAAACTCTTGCTCGCGCTGTATGCAATTATTCCTTTATGCTTGTCTATCCAGTTTATTGATAGCTTTTTTCTAAATGAAATACTCTTAAGTTACTTACCTTCCAGTCCCAGTCACTTTCTGCTATTTCAAGTAATTTTTGGCACACCGCATATTTTGGCCAGTACTATACTACTGACAAGTAATCGCGATTACATGGCTTTTTATCACAAAAAAATTCTATTCATGACATTGGCTCTGATGTTATTTTTTGCCATTGCCAGCCAAGTATTATCTTATCTAGTGCTTTATTTATTAGTCACGTCTTGGACTGTTTACCATGTATTAAAACAACAGCATGGCGTCGGTAGGGGGATTTATCAATTACCCTCGTGGGCATTTTATTTATTACTGTGGTTGAGTGTCTGCGCGGGATTATCGATTTATATAGGCATTTTCTTAAAAAATACATTAACGCCAGTACACGCTGAATGGGTACAAATGACCGCAAGTATTTTGGTATTTAGTTTATTTTTAAGCACGCTTTTTTGCCAGCGCTATATGAAGTCAGCTTTTGCATCGGTATTTATGTGGGCCAACTCAGCACTGATCTTTGCAAGTTTTTATCTTTACTTGCAGGATTACAATTTTTTAGCTATTTTAATACCACGGCTTATCCATGATGCGACAGCTTATGTTTTTTATGTGGCTCATGATGTAAATAAGCACAAACAGCAGCCGCAAAATACACTCTACCGATGGGCTAAGAAGATTAGACTTAATGTTTTTATCGTCTTACCTTTATTATCATTTTCGCTGACCTATTTATTACAAGTCTATGGTGATCAATGGGTTAATGCATTAAGCCAATTATTGTTCAGTTATGAAATGAACAAAGCCGTCAGTTTAGGGCTTATCGGCTATTTCTCCCTCATGCATTATTATACCGAAGCATTCACATGGAAGTATGGTTCACCTTACCGAAAATATATCCGCTTTAAGCCTTAATTACTTTCGCATTTACCGGCTTTACAGCCACAATTTTTACCACAGCCTAAGCCTTCTTCTTTAGCCGCACCAAATTCTGGATGCTTAGCAGCATACTTGCGCGTTGCTTGTTGTACATAAACCCACGCTAGCATCAATCCAAAAATTAAAAACATCGCAATTATAAAGTTAATCATAAGTTCTCCTTAAGCCGTTGCGCCACCTAAACCAGCAAAGCCCATAAAAGTAAGAGATAAAATACCCGCCAACATCATACTTAATGCAGCAGCTTGCGTAATATTAGGTAAATTAGACAGCTCTAGCTTTTCTCTTAACCCAGCCATTAAAACAATCGCCAAACCAAAGCCAGCCCCCGCACCTAAACTAAATGCAACCGACTGTAAAAAGTCATACTCTCTTGAAGTTTGAAACAATGCAACACCTAAAATAGCGCAGTTTGTAGTAATTAACGGTAAGAATATACCTAACGCTCTAAATAGCGTCGGACTAAATTTCTTTAATACCATTTCTACCAATTGTACCGATGATGCAATAAGCGCAATATAACTAATCAGCCGCAAAAATTCTAATTCGAAATAAACCAATACAATATTGATTCCATAAGCGCAGGTTGAGCTAACAAACATCACAAATGTAGTTGCTAAACTCATATTAAACGCAGTATCTCGCTTGGCCGATACCCCTACAAATGGGCATAAGCCCAAGAACATGGCGAGTACAAAGTTGTTAATTAAAAATGCACTAAGAAATATAAAACTAAGCGATTCAGGGTTCATAACAAGTCAGGCTAAAAATTAAATATTTTTTAATTGTACAGGTTTTCTAAACGAATTAATTCTTAATGTATTCACATAAATTTTAAAGGGGAATATTAGAGTATTAACAACACTATAGAGATGATAAAATAGAGGGATGCAAGAATTAACAACATTAAAATTAATTGACCGTATTAGTACGCTTTTACGCGCTGAACAACGAAAGAAATTTTCGGCCCTCGGTCTACAGCCTGTCCACGTGCAAACACTTGATTATTTAGCAAGTTGTAACCGCTTTAGTGATACACCTGCGGCAGTTACTGATTACCTCGGCCTAACAAAAGGAACCGTTTCACAAACATTACAAGTTTTAGTCAGAAAAGGCTTTATAGAAAAAAAGCAGGATGAAGTAGATAAACGTATTGTTCATCTACAAATACTAGACGCAGGAAAAGAGTTACTTGCGAGCATTACTCCCTTCGATGTATTTATTAAAGCGGAAGAAGCTATTGCCAACCAACAATTCGACTCCATCAGTGCAGCACTTTATGAGGCCCTGGTTGCGTTACAAAATGTAAATGGCACGAGCAGTTTTGGTCAGTGTAAAAACTGCATCACTTTTAGTGAAGAAAATGATCATTATTATTGCTTGTTAATGCAACAAAGGCTAAGCCAATCCGATATTGAGAAAATTTGTCGCGAATATATCTCAGTAACTAATTCAGGTTTAGTTTAACTAAACCTCTTACTACTCTATCAGGAATACTATGTTTGATCCAAAATCAATTGATGACATTGCTTCTCGCTTAAGTGATGCAATTCCACCCGGTTTAAATACTTTTAAAGATGATATGGAAAAAAACTTCCGTGCTATTTTACAAAGTGTATTAGGAAAAATGGAACTTGTAACACGTGAAGAATTTGAAGTACAAAAAGGTGTTTTAGCTAAAACACGTTCTCGCCTTGAAAGTTTAGAGAAGCGTGTAGAAGAGATGGAAAAAAACATTTCTCAGTAAATTTATGCAACTGATGATGGGCTTAAAAAGCCATCATCAGCTCAAGCGTTTGATTAACCCACTCTGCCTATCTATTTTCTTGTTGATAGCATCAATAAAGATAGTTTTTTTTGCCACTAATTTCACACTTTTTTTGGCCCGCGTAATCGCTGTATAAATTAGCTCTTTAGTCAAAATAGCACTCTCCATTTCTGGTAGCACTAACAATACTTCATCAAATTCAGAGCCTTGGCTTTTATGTATAGTCATTGCAAATACTGTTTCACAATGCGGTAATCTTGCTGGAAAATATTTTTTTACTGAGCCATCAGCTAACAAAAAACAAACAATTAATTGCCCATTATTACTCTCGTCCGCTAAACAAATACCTATATCTCCATTGTATAAATTCAGTGCAGGAGAATTTTGAGTAATCAGAATAGGTCGCCCACTATACCACTCCCCCAAGCCAGATATTTTTTTTGCATCCTTCAATGCACTACCAACACGCTTATTAATATCATCAATACTAAATGCGCCCTTGCGAGTTGCACACAGCACTTGAAACGTATTAAAGGCATTATAAATACTAATAAAATCAGCTTTATTCGCTATTAGATTTAAGTATTCTGCTTGTTTATTTGCAATATATTCAATAAGGTCGGACTCTAATAAAGCCACGCCATCACCAGCATCTAAAATAACCTGCCAAGCTTGCTCTGCATTTTGCTGATTAATTTCTATTGCTAGCTGTTTTATAGCCCCCGAAAATCGATATGACTTTTTTAATTCTTGTGTATATTTAGGTAGTGCTGCACTTAGATCAGCTAATACAGTACCTGTTTCTACCGATGCTAACTGATCTTTATCACCTAGCAGAATTAATCGCGCACTCTCTTTTAATGCACTTACTAATTTGCTCATCAGTGGTAAATCTATCATCGATGCTTCATCAACAACAATGAGGTCAAACGCTAATTTATGATTTTTATTATATTTAAAATACGGTGAAAACCGTTGTGTACCTAATAGCCGATGAATTGTAATGACATTATCAGGAATAAGATTAAGTATTTGTGCTGAACACTGAAGCTTTAATTTACTCTGTATTAATGATTCCTTTAGCCGCATTGCCGCTTTACCGGTAGGTGCGACCAAGGCTATATTTAATTCATTTGGTAGTGCTAACTCTTGTAATAATCCTAATATTTTCACAACTGTTGTAGTTTTACCTGTTCCAGGACCACCCGTAATAATAGTAAAAGAATTAGTAATTGCTGCATTAGCTGCAACTTTTTGCCAATCTATTTCTTGATCCGTCTTTTCAGGAAAATATTGCTCAAGTAATATTTCTGTATCTACTGTCGTAGCATTCTGAGCAGTAAGAATTTGTATTTGTTTAGCTAATTCACACTCATATTGCCAATAGCGCTGTAAATATAACTCATTATTTTCCAGTACTAGCGGCTGCATTCCCGTATCATCTGCTAACTCTGAACTTTGAACAATTATTTTTTCTTCACCAGTAAGAACAAGCAGGCTATGACCTTGACTTTTTGCATTTGATAATTGATTAAGAATTAGTTTAAATCTCTTCTTTTCTTCAGCCTGAAAATTACTTTTTTCAGCTAAAAAGGCTGAAAAAGCAAAATCTATCCGCTTAAATGTCTGTTGTTTTTGCATAATGCCGCCAATTTGAAAGATATAGCTTAGATTATCACGCAGTGCTATAGAGTTGAGAATAAATTTCAGGCAAAAAAAAACCCATGCTCTTACGAGTATGGGTTTTTTAGTATTAAGAGCTTGACAATTCCCTACTTTCACATGGACGAATCCACACTATCATCGGCACTAAACGGTTTCACTTCT
>Ga0209825_1000955_pt1 | contig 15206 bp, 11 predicted proteins | sample EN8Hudsemesocosm_FD_184631 | JGI IMG/M metagenome (GOLD analysis project Ga0209825, IMG submission 184631) | Methane-oxidizing microbial communities from mesocosms in the Hudson Canyon - EN8B Hudson Canyon (SPAdes) (version 2) | ecosystem: Environmental > Aquatic > Marine > Cold seeps | place...
ATAACCGACAAAGTTTGTTTATTCAGCAAGCGGGCAATATTGCCGCGCAAACCCAAGCGTATGAATTCGCGTTAACGGCTGAGAAAGTTGCTAGGGCGATACTAAAAGAAGATTGGGATAAAGATAAGAAAGACGGTTTTTTTGACGATCTCGAATCGATAAGCGCCTCGCTTGCTTACCCGTTTGAAAACGCGCTGTTGGAAGCGCAGTTTGACGATGTTCAGGGACGCTTGAACCTCAACGATCTAGTGAATTTGGATGGCAGCCCGAATACCTTAATGATTGATCGTTTCAAACGGCTATTTACTCGCCTTAACCTCGACACGGCAAAGCTTGAGGTGATAATTGACTGGCTTGATGAAGATCAGAATCAATATAGCTTTGATGGGGCCGAAGATGGCGACTATTTAGGGTTGTCGCCGCCTTTTCGAACATCCAAACAGTCTTTTTTTCATGGCAGCGAATTGAGGTTAATGTTTGGCCTTGAACTAGATGACTATCGAGAACTCAGTAAATTTGTCGTCGCGCTACCCAGAGGGTTTGGCCACACTAACGTGAATACCGCGCCGGCTGAAGTGTTGCAAGCGTTGATCGCTAATTTAACAGATCAAGAAGCTGAGCAGTTGATAGAGGCGCGTGATAGCGAGGCGTGGAAAACTATTGCGGATTTCAAGGCTGAGCCTACGCTAGACGGAAAGACGATAGACGAGACACATATTGGCGTTAACGCTTTGTTTTACGAGCTTGCGATAAAAGTCACTTTTGCGGAGCGCACGGCGCGTTTGAAAAGTTTGATTTATCGAGCGCAAAGCGACGGGGCAATGAGTATCCTTCGAAGAGATCAGGGCCAGAAGTATTTAATTACTAAAGAGAACTTATCGTTGGTTGGCGGAAGTGGTGCTTCAGGGGCATCCGGAGCTGGAGGGAGTTCCGGTTCAGCGGGCACCCCTTAAACGCAGTTTTAGTCTTGATGCGGTGTGACGGTTGGTAAGGACTTTATGGTTGATGTCCGCGTCGCAACAGCAGCTTGGGTTTTATCGTTTTGAAGTGCTTCGTTGATTTCTTGAAGAAAAATGAATGGCTTGACGGTGCTGAGAACCAAAAGATTTTCATAACAAAATAAAACTTATCGCTATAATTCTTAGTAGACTTAAATTAGTGTATCGACACACCAGTAAACTATAGGAACGGGCGCTTTAGCCTTTTAGAATTATCTTATGCCAAACAAACTATATGTGCGCTCTTGTTCGTCGGAGATTGACTCAGACAGTCACTTCGATTGGGTATTGTATGACCTTGCTGGAAAAAGAGCTTCTGCAGGGGCGGCGGATACGTTTGAAGAAATATCGCAAATCTTAATGCAGAACGGCATTGAGCAGATTGAATGCTGCCTATTGTGGCCGGCTCAGTCGGCGTTCATGACAGAAGTAGAGCTTCCTGGAAACCAGTCGCGGTACTTGGCACAGGCATTACCCTTTGCGGTGGAAGAGCGTTTGGCGCAAGACCTGTCGGAGATCCATCTTGCCGCCGGAAAACGTTCAAAGAGCGGTGCTTATCCTGTTGTATGTCTTGATAGCGACGCGTTTGAAAACATTTATCAGCATTTTCTTGAGTTAGAGAACGTTTCGTTAACTAGCGCGGTTATCGACGCGCAGTGTCTGCCACTCGGCGAAGCGGATATGACCTTGTTAGTTGGGAAAAACCGGGTGCTGGTGAACAGCCGTCGCCATCATGCACTTGGCCTGTCGATCGATAACCTTGTAGCGTATCTTGATTCTATATTCTTAGGCACCGCGGATGCTCAGCCAGGGGAATCAGAGACCTACGTGTTAAACGTGTTGATTGAAAAAGCTGAGCAAGATTCCTCTAAGCTGCTGGTAGCGGAGCTTCAGCAATATCCGAATGTTGAGGTTAATGTCGAACCGTTGGAAATATCGTCATTGGCCTTATTGTCCGAATCCGCTGTACGAAAAACTGAGCCGCTAGTTGAACTGTGTCAGGGAGCTTTTAAGGTGACGGGAGAACAGTCCGGTCATTGGTATAAATGGCGCTCGGTGGCGGCGGTTTTACTGGTAGGCTTTGTGCTTCAGTTGGGTGTTTTCGTCTCAAAGGGTGTTTACTTTTCAGCGCAGGCGGAAAAAACTAAACAAAATGCGATTGCTTCGTATCAAAAACTAGTGCCTGGGACGAAGTCAATGAGCGCTCAAAAACTGGGTCGCGTTATAAAAGGGAAGCTCAATCAAGGAAACGCTGAAACGGCAGTGGAAGCAGGATTTTTAGAGTTGCTGGGCGAGGCGGGGTATCACTTTAATCAAGAGCAAGAAAGCGCCGGCTTTACCTTTCAGTCGATTAGTTATAGTCAGCAAAGAGGCGAGTTAGTGTTAGAGCTACGAGCGAAAAACTACGAACAAGTTGGCCGTTTACAGCAGGCAATTGCGGGGGCTGGCCTAACGGCAAAGATTAGCTCAGCCGTTCAGGAAGATGGATATTTTCGAGGTCGAATTAGCGTGGGGGGGAGCTAGCTGATGTTTGAACCAATATTACGACATGAAAGTGTTGCGCCTCTCGTGCAGCGTTATGCGTCTATGAATGCAATGGAGCAGAACGTTGTTAAATTGTGCGCCGTGGTGGTCGCAGGGCTGTTGCTTTATACGCTTCTTTGGAGTCCTACAAAAGAATATATGGAACAGTCAAAAGCCGGTCTGGAGAGAGCGGAGCAATTACAGGCCTTAATCGAATCGAATAAAAATACCTTAGCGCGGCTTGCGAAAGGAAGTGGTTCCTCTAAAAGCCTTACTAGCCAGCAGCTTGTTTCGTCGGTCACTAACTTGGCTAAGCGCCAAGGCTTAAACCTGAAACGTTTCGAGCCTAGTGGCGAAAATGAAGTGAAAGTTTGGGTTGAGGGTGTTCCTTTCAATGACGTTGTAAAATGGTTGTCGGCGCTTCAAAAGTCTTTAAAAATAGAAGTTGACCAGTTGTCGTTAGAAAGAGGCGATGCAGATGGCTTAGTCAGCGCACGCCTTACATTGTCGTCCTAGGCCACTTTTCCATCACTAAAACATAAGAATAATATATGACGCTAATCACTGAAGAAACTCAGGCCCGCGTAGTACGTTTGGACCCTGCGGCTTTAACCGAAGCGAAAGCAATTTTGTTTCGAGCCTATAAGAATGAGCCAACCTTTAAGTATTTATTTGACGCGTCGCGTCCGGGCTATGAACAGCGCGTAAGAGCAACAATTCGAGAGTTGGTCAAATTGCACTTCGACTCCCAGCAAGACGTGATAGGCCTTGCCCTAGACAATCATCTAATCGGGGTAGCGCTGATCGGTAACCCGGATGTACGGCTCAACTTGGCGCGTCAGTTTAATTGGCGCGCGCGAATGATGATGACAGCAGGAATGGATTGCACGTGGAGGTACATTGAGTATCACAAGCAGATTCATCAATGCTTACCTCAAGACTCTCATCATGAACTTCCGCTATTTGGGGTTGATGACCGCTATCATAATATGGGTTATGGCCGTCAATTGATGGAAGTGATTGAGAAAATTTGTTTTGAAAACCCGAAATCATCAGGCATTGCACTCGATACGGGTAACTTTCGTTATTTAGACTTTTATAAAAAGCTTGGCTATGACGTGGTCGGGACGGTCAAACTTGGTCCATTGGAAGAAAAAGTGCTTTTTAAAGCGGTAAACAATGGGCATCACCTGAAAAAAATGCAAAAGGATAGCTCGTGAGTAAGTACGATTATGATTTATTTGTGATTGGCGCTGGTTCCGGTGGTGTTAGGTTAGCCAGAATGGCGGCATCAAAAGGCGTCAAAGTGGCCGTCGCAGAAGACCGCTACTTGGGTGGCACCTGTGTCAATGTTGGTTGCGTGCCCAAAAAATTGTTTGTGTACGCGTCTGAGGTGAATGAACAAGTTGAAGATTCGAACGGTTACGGCTGGTCTCATTCAGGAACAAGTCAATTTGATTGGCCTACGTTGTTGGCCAATAAGAATACCGAAATTTCAAGATTAAACGGCATTTATCAAAACCTCCTCGAAAACTCTGGAGCAAAAATATATGACGCAAGGGCGCGTTTCGTTGACGAGCATACGGTGTCGTTAGGAAACGAAAAAGTCACGGCGGAGCGAATCGTTATTGCAACGGGAAGCTGGCCTTTTGTCCCAGAGTTCCCAGGGAATGAGCTTGCAATTACATCGAATGAGTTCTTTTACCTTGAGCACCTTCCCGCCAAAGCGGTGGTGTTAGGTGGTGGTTATATAGCGATTGAAATGGCCGGGATCATGGCAGGTTTGGGCGTCGATACTACCTTGGTTTATCGTGGAGATATGTTTTTGCGTGGGTTTGATGAAGAGATTCGATATTTCGTCAAAGACGAGGTCGAGAAAAAAGGAATCAAGTTGTTGTTCAATAACAACATCGAGTCACTCCAAAAAGCGAATGAAAATATAGAGGTTACGTTGCAAAGCGGCGCACAACTAGACGCGGGCATTGTGCTAGCCGCTACGGGGCGTCGTCCGCATTTGCAGGATTTGGGCATGAATAATGTCGCGGTTGCACTTAACGAAAAAGGTGAAGTGGCTGTTAATGATCACTATCAAACTTCAGTCGAAAATATTTTCGCACTTGGCGATGTAACGGGTGGCATGCAATTGACCCCAGTTGCGTTGGCAGAAGGAATGCACTTGTCGGAATATTTATATGGCAAGGGTGAGGATACGGCGTTGGTCGACTATACAAATATTGCGACCGCCGTGTTTTGCCAGCCTAACATTGGCACGGTGGGGCTAAGCGAAGAGCAAGCTGGAAAAGCAGGGATAGATTGCGATATTTATGTTTCTAGCTTTCGACCTCTGAAACATACTTTATCTGGTAGTAACGAGCGCTGCATGATGAAGCTCCTTGTCGATAAAGCAACGGATAAGGTGATTGGAGCGCATATGGTAGGGCATGAAGCCGGTGAGATAATTCAAGGCATTGCAATAGCCATCAAAGCGGGCGCAACGAAAGCTGATTTTGATTCTACTATCGGTATTCACCCGACCTCTGCAGAAGAGTTTGTGACGATGCGAACAGCGCGGGCCTAGCGTTTTACAGCCTATATTTGATGGCTGGTCAGTAGTTTTTATATGGTTAAAACGATTATACTGCGGCGAATTATTTGTTGCTTTAGGAGATTATTTTGAGTTCTGTTGAATTACAGAAGCGTGTTTTATCTGGAATGCGCCCAACTGGAAAACTACACCTTGGTCATTACCATGGTGTTTTAAAGAATTGGGTTGAACTTCAACATGACTATGAGTGTTTCTTTTTTGTTGCTGACTGGCATGCGTTGACGACACATTACGAAAACCCCTACCAAATTGAACAAAGTGTTTGGGATATGATGATTGACTGGCTAGCGGCTGGCGTTAACCCAAGCTCCGCAACGATGTTTGTTCAGTCGCACGTGCCCGAACACGCTGAGCTACATCTGTTATTGTCAATGATGACGCCGTTGGGCTGGCTGGAACGCGTGCCAACCTATAAAGATCAGCAAGACAAATTAAAGGAAAAAGACTTAGCAACCTATGGCTTTTTAGGTTATCCGTTATTGCAAAGCGCAGATATATTAGTGTACCGAGCGGGGCAGGTCCCTGTTGGGGCTGACCAGGTTGCGCATGTGGAGTTAACGCGTGAAGTTGCTCGGCGTTTTAACCACCTGTACGGGAAAGACCCAGGTTTCGAAGAGCAGGCAGAAGCTGCGATTACGAAAATGGGCAAGAAAAACGCTAGACTCTACCGTAACCTCCTTAAAAAGTTTCAAGAGCAGGGCGAAGATGAAGCCTTGGAAACAGCAAGAGCGTTAATCAAAGACCAGCAGAATATTTCACTCGGTGATAGGGAGCGCTTGTTTGGGTTTATCGAAGGTGGCGGCAAAGTTATTTTGCCAGAGCCACAAGCACTGTTAACACCTTCTCCAAAAATGCCGGGCTTAGACGGACAGAAGATGTCTAAATCGTATAACAATACGATTGGTCTTCGTGAAGCGCCAGACGAAGTGGCGCAAAAGATCAAAACAATGCAGACCGATCCTCAGCGTGTAAGGCTTACCGACTCGGGTGACCCAGAAAAGTGTCCGGTATGGAAGCTTCATGAGGTTTACTCAGACTCGCAGCGTAAAAAATGGGTTCAGGAAGGCTGTATGAGTGCAGGTATAGGGTGTTTAGAGTGTAAAAAACCGCTAATTGATGCCGTACTAGAAGAGCAAAAACCGATAATTGAGCGAGCCAAACAATACGAAGAAAATCCCGAGTTGGTTCGCAGTATTGTTTCTGAAGGTACAGAGCGTGCGCGCGATGCGGCGAGGGCGACTTTAGAAGAAGTACGACAAGTGATGGGCTTGTCATTCGGTGGTTAAAGACTCTTTTGCAGCCCGACCCGCGTTACGGGCAGTAGCATTACGAAAGTTTCTGTTGAAAAAATATGTCCTTAGCACCCGCTAACCCAGTGCAGGAAGAGCTGCCATTGGCCTTGGTCGATGGTAAACCTCTCAGTGATATGCCGGAAGATCTGTATATTCCGCCTGATGCTTTGTCAGTGATACTGGAAGCATTTGAAGGGCCGCTGGATTTACTGCTCTATTTGATCCGCCGTCAGAATATGGACATCCTTTCTATTGATGTTTACGAAATCACCCGACAATACATGCGTTATATCGAAAGTGCGAAGGCGCTTAAGTTTGAGCTAGCGGCTGAGTATTTGGTAATGGCTGCCATGTTGGCGGAGATCAAATCTAGAATGTTGCTGCCTAAGCAAATAGCTGATGAAAGCGATGAAGATGATCCTCGCGCGGAGTTGATTCGACGCTTACAGCAATATGAGCGTTTTAAAACGGCGGCCGAAGACCTTGATCGTCTTCCTCGCCTGCGTCGAGAGTTTCATAGTGTTTCGGCAGATGCCGCTTCTCTTCATCAAACGACGCGCCACCCAGATGTGTCGTTGGATGAAATAATTTCTGCTTTGAATGGGGTGCTAGCACGCTCATCTATGTTCGAAAGTCATCATGTCGGAAGAGAAAAGCTATCCACGAGAGAGCGCATGTCTAAGATTCTTGATACCTTGTCGTCAACTGGGTATGCGAGCTTCTATTCGCTGTTTTCTCAAGCAGAAGGCCGTGACGGCGTTGTGGTGACGTTTCTTGCGATAATGGAGCTTGTTAAAGAACAGTTGATTGAGCTCACTCAGGTTCAGCCTTTGGGTCCGATCCATTTAAAGGTTAAGAGCTAATGACAGGCAATAATAAACCAGAAAGCGTCAACCGTCTGTCGAAGTTGGAACATATCTGTGAAGCTCTCATCTTTGCCTCAACTAAGCCGCTCGGAGTCGATAAACTGAAAGCGCTAATTGCGGGAGAGTCTTTCGAAAGTGAATACCTTGGCCTAACGAATGCAGAAATAAAGTCAGCCCTTGCCAATTTGGCGTCTAGGTATGTCGGTCGGGGGGTCGTGTTGGTGGAGGTCGCGGGCGGTTTTCGGTTTCAAACAGCAAGCGAGCTAGCTACCGTTGTTAATCGCTTATGGGATGAAAGGCCGCAAAAATATTCTCGTGCACTGTTGGAGACGTTGGCGCTAGTCGCTTATCGACAGCCCATTACTCGCGGGGATATCGAAGAGATTCGCGGGGTGTCGGTCAGTTCGCACATTATAAAGACGCTGGTCGAGCGAGATTGGGTTCGCGTAGTGGGGCACAGAGACGTACCCGGGCGCCCCGCTATTTATGCGACAACCAAGCTATTTCTTGATCACTTTAATCTAAAAGGCTTGTCTGAGTTGCCAGCACTGGCAGACATTCGAGACCTAGAGTCGATTGGTCGCGATGTAGCTCAACAGCTCGAGTTGGTCGACGATAAGTCTGTCGAGCAAACAGGTTTGTAGGGTTGTGTGTTTAGGTAGAGGTTTACTTCGCTACTCTTTGCTCTGTTTGCTTGCGGGCATTATCGGGCCTGTTAAATGTTGAACCTTTATAAGACTTTCTTGGTATTCACTTTCTAGTTTTGAGTCGGCAACGATTCCGCCGCCGCCCCAGCAATAAAGCTTGTTTCCGTCAGCGACGATTGTTCTGATCATAATGTTGCTATCAAAGTGACCGTTATCGTTCCAATAGAAGATTGAACCGCAGTAAGCGCTTCGCCGGTGTGCCTCTAACTCTTCAATTATTTGCATTGCTCTTATCTTAGGTGCTCCGGTTATTGAACCTCCCGGAAAGCACGATAGGAACGCGTCGAACTCACTGATATCGTCACGCAGCTTGCCGGTTATGGTGCTAACTAGGTGCAGTAGATCCTTGTGGCGCTCGACCACAAAAAGCTTAGGTGTTTTAACCGTGCCCGTGGCGCACACTTTACTGAGGTCGTTGCGCATAAGGTCGACGATCATCAGGTTTTCCGCACGGTCTTTCTGGCTATTCTTGAGAGATTGTACTGACATGTCGTCAAGATATTGGGCGGTCCCTTTAATTGGGCGAGTAACAATTGTTCGCTCAGTAATCTCGATAAACTGTTCGGGGGAGAAGCTGAGCACCGATTGGTCTTCGTTTATAGCCATATATGCAGAGTAGGGGGCGTCAATGGACTGCATTAATTCAAAGTATAGATCGCTCGGTGGGTGGCGGAGACTCGCTTCGTAACGCTGCGTTAGGTTGACTTGATAAACGTCTCCTGCCTTGATGTAGTCTTGTATTTTGTAGAAAGCTTTTTCGTAAGATAACCGATCAGATGAGTGCGTCCATTGATGGCGTGAGACGACTTTTCCCTGTTTCGCTGGCGGTTTGGTGACCTTAGATAGCTCGTTGAGTGCGTTCTGGAGTGTTTGCTTTGTCTGTTCAGATGCTAGAGGCGATAGGGTTAGTCGCCCAAAGTTTTCATTATGGCTTCGAGTATAAGACCAGGCATAGTAACCTGCTATCCTTGTCGGTAGGTTGCTTTTTGGCCTTTTCGACGTTCTGCCGGATAGAGCCGATTCAGCGAAGTCGTAAGATATAAACCCTAGGATTCCGCAAGTAAACGGTATTGATGAATAGTTATCGGGAATCGCTTGCTGTGACACGTTAATAGGCTGCTTATCGATATCAACCGAGAACTCGGGTAATGCGGTAAATATAAGTGTCGATTGAGCTTGGTCAATGGTCGCCCCATCAAGCAATACGCTCCGATATAAGGCGCTGCATAGAAAGTTAAGTTCGTCTCGTGTTAAGTCGAGGCGGTATTGTTGCCAGCGAGTTTCTTGGCTGATGGAAATCTTAGGGCGGGAATTAGGCATGTATGATCAAAGTAACCATGATAGTGAATAAGTCGACAACCCTAGCAAATAGACGCTAGACATTTTACGCCAGTCGCTATAATTTTACGCCGTCCCAACAATGATAAACAATTGGAGTTCCTGATGTACGATAAAAAAACCTTATTGATGTTGCCTTTGCTGCTATGTCTATTCGTCCAACCTGTCTTTGCTGAAGATACTACGAGTAAAGCTGAGCGTTTAGCGACGGCCCCAACGGGAGACGGCGTTGATCTTAGTTCGATCAAACGCGGTCGTTTAACCGAGGAGCAGGCCGTTTCCCAATTAAAGTTTATGATGGTCGCTGGCTGGAAAAGAATGGAAAGAGACCTTTTAACGCGTGGGTCATTTAAAGCATTTGGCTTAACGCTGTCGCCTGAGGGGGAATTTAAGCCATTATTTATCGACTCTCAGGAGGAAATGCCGCAAGACCTTCAGATTGCCGCTTTAGTAAAAAACGTAGAAGCGATTGCGCAAACGCGATCGGTTTGGGGGGTAGGCTTAATGTACGTGACAGGAAACGCGAGAGAAGATGGCACGATAGATAAGCGTATCGCCGTTATAGCAGAACATATAGCCGGTTTCGGGCGAGCTTGGTCATACCCATATAAATTAGTTGATGGTGAAGTAAAGTTAGGCAGCCCAACTGAAAAAGAGATGAAGCCTATTTACTTTGTAACTAACGGTAAGCGCTAGGTAGCGTAGCAAAAAGGCTTAATCAATCGTGAACTGAGGTAAAATGGGAGTTTGCTGGGGTTGTCTGACGCAAAGTGTGATTCGCTTCACGGAAACATAGCACATGTTTTTCTTAACATGTTGTTACTGGCGAGGGACACAACCCGCTAGCGAAAATTTACTACGAATGCGAAGACAACAAACCGGACCTTATAAAATTAAAACCGGTGTCTAAGCAAATAACCTAAATGATTAGGAGAATAATATGAAAGGCCTGAAAAAAATTGCATTAGCATCAGCAATCGCAGCAGTATCAGCTGGCGCACAAGCAGAACTTAAAGCTCTAGATGACTCAGCAATGGGTGAGTTGACTGGTCAAGCGGGTTTGACTATCGACATCGAAACTAAGTGGAGCATCGCTGAGTTCATGTATAAAGACGCTGGTAGCCTCTTGATTACTGGAATCGAAATGGGCGGTGACGCAACTGGTGTTAACGCGCTACAAGACGCGTCTGGTAACAACATCGGTACTGGTTCTTACTTAGATAACATCCGTATGACTATCGACATCGCTGGTGCTGGCGCGGTAGATAAGACTTTCGAAATTGGTAACAGCGGCGTGACTAACGCTTCGTTTGATAACACATTCGATTACGGTTTCTCAAAAATCTCTAGCTTGGCTGCATGGCACGTTCTTGCTAAAGGCAACGCTGACCCATTACTAGGTGCTGCTGCTGCATCAGGTTTTGATGCAGGTACTGGTCTATTCGGCGACCGTAAAGCTTCTTACGGCGACGGTGACCTAGTAATTCATTGGAGCTTTAAAGATGTTCACGCAGCTGGTGGCGGTTATGAAGCTTATAACAACGGCACTGGTTGGACTGCAGCTGGTACTAACGATGGTACTTTTGCAAACATCGATTACGCAACAGCTCGTGCTGTAGCAACTCGTGCAGTTGATTACAACTTCAAAATTGATGCGATTGGTCTAGCATCTTCAAGCTACGTTGAAGGTACTAACGTAGCTTACGATGCAGCTGGTGATTTGGTAGAGTGGGAATCAACTGCATTCACTACTGGTTTGGATACAGCTCCTAACGATACTATCTTGATCTCGCAAATTGATATCAAAGGTTACTTAGGACCAATGGATCTACATATCGAGAACAATGGCAACGGCTTCAACGATGCAGTTCTTGGTGCAGGTCGCGGTAAAGCGGATTCTGAAATCTCTTGGGATTCTTACTTCCGTATCGAAGATCTAGATCTATACATCGATATCGCTGGTGTTTTGCTTGAAGATATTACGATCAACAACGATCGTGGTGATCTTAGTGGTCTGAACCAAATCGTTCTTTTGGACGGTACTGGTACTCCAGTAATTGACGCTTCAGGTAACCCAGTTTTGGTTAACTCTAGCTCATTCGGTTTTGCTCACTCTAAGCGTACTATCTACGCTGTGAAAGACGCTGTTGTTCAGTTGAACGCACAAGCTGAAGCTGGTAGCGGTAACGTTGACGACTACGTAGACGGTCTTGCTTTGAACACTGAGTTCAAAGGTGATATCTCTATCCAAGCTCTAAGCTTCGGTGATACCGGTGATTCAATCGGTGAGATCCACTTGACTGACGTTTACTCTGATACTCGTTGGACTATCTCTGCTCACTAAGTTGAGTGAAGATTCAGAGTGTCGCTTAGGCACTCTGGCTTTAAAAGTCATCCTGCGCAGCAGCGATGGCTTTTTTAGTATCTGGGTTAGTAAAAGTGAAGAAATGTTCATTTTTTGTTCGTAGATTGAGTTAGAGTCCACGTTACAGAAAACAGAAAGAATTCAGAAGCAGTTGATAATAAAGTCGAGAAATATAAAAACCGTTGCTTTGGTGTGAATTAGCAGTATGTGATTGTTAACGAGAACCGCTAAAAAGAAGCCTAGAGAGGATTTAGGCGTCAGAATTATAAAAAGAAAATATAAAGGAGTGCCGAAAATGAAACTACAAAAATTAGTAACAATAAGTGCACTGACACTTATTAGTTTGTCGTCAAACGCAGAGCTCAAGTCGATTGATGACGACGCGCTGTCGTCAGTAACGGGCCAAAAAGGCTTGACCATTGATATTGATTACGGTGTTGAAATCGCCGAATTTATGTATAAAGACGCCGGCTCTTTGGTTATGCAAGGGTTGCGCGTCGGTGGTATGAACCATTGTGATGATTCGACGGTAGGAGCGAGTGGCGGTAGTTATACATGTGATGATGATAACGTCGGTACAAGCTTTAATGCTGCGGACGGGATAGCAATAGATACGCTAGATCCGCAAAATCCACTTCGAAGGCCTATTAATGGTCATGGGACGACTGGTCGAAACAATATTCGGATAGAAGTTGATATTTCCGGTGATGGTACGGATATTGGAAACAATGGTGAGTTACCAGAGCCTTTTCCTGGGTTTGGACCAATTCCAATCCCTGATAACGTCTTCTTCTGGGCATGGGGTCAATTTAGTAATAGTGGTGGTTTACTAGGTTGCGGAGACAACGGTAATTGTAGCTTCGTTGCAGGGGATGGTGATCTTTTTATTCATGCTAAGCCAAATGATAACTTCGGCCCAGACGTATACTCAATAGGTGATTTTGGTATGGAGATGGATCGTTTTGCGCTGAAGGCTTCGAGTTACGTTGCTGGTGACGACATTAACAATATCGGAGGATCTTCGGGTGTAAGCCAAGAAACAACGATTATTTCTGATTTTCGTATGGAAGGTTATGACGGCGCTTTCGATATTTTGCTCGAAAATAAGGGCAATGGTTTCGGTGAGTATGATGCTGCTGGTGTTTTTACTGAGACGGGTGTGGGTGATGCCGCGAGTAAGATCCGTTGGAACCAGATGTTTGAGATAACTGAGATGGAGTATACCTTCGATATTGCAGGGATTCGTTATGAGAAAATGCGAGTTCACAATCGACGAGGTGATCGAAGAATGTTCGATTTCCTAACACAAGAAGATTTTGGAACTGGGCCGGGCACAGGTACGACCGTTTTCGCGCAGTCTGTTACAAATATCTATGCAGTTAAGGATAACGTCCTGAGCCTTAATTCCTCTGCAGGTGTTAACAGCAGCAATAATCGAGAGGATTATGTTGATGGGATAACCCTAGATTCGCGGTTTGTTGGAGATATGGATATTGGGCATCTCAGCTTCGGAGATACCGGGGAATCAATTGGTGAGCAATACTGGACTGATATGGATATCGATACTGTGCTAACGATCTCTGCCCACTAGATAGTACTTTTAAAAAACCATGCCCGCTATAGCGCGCATGGTTTTTTTATGTCTAGAGATTCAGTTGCATAGCTCACAATCTGCCGATTCTCGCCTAGAGTCGTTAAGATTTAACATGGTATAAAAGGGGTTCGGGATTAACATTATTTTTGAGGTTTTTATGTCGGCTAACCGCCGCTTGATTTTGTCTGCAATAAGCCTATTTGGAATGTGTTTTGTGCTCAGTGCATGCAGCAGTAGCAGCGCTACGGCGGAGCTGGATAATGTATCTATTGATGTGGAGAGCCCGGAGGTTTTTTCTAACTCGCCATCACAGGGCGATATTGATATCGAAACAGACCAAGCCTTTACGCTAACGTTCAGTGAGTTGATGGACCATGATTCGTTGATACGTGCCATAACGCTTGTCGAAGAGCCAAAAGTTTCAGCGGCCGATAGTAATGCGGTAGCGGTGAATGTCCCGATTCAAATGGCTATTTCAGATGTCGTGCTCAGTTCAACAGATCCTCTATCAGGGAGGCCTATCGATATTGAAGCGACGGAAGTCCTCGTTACTCCGGCCTCTGGCCGCCTTTCGTTAGACCGACGTTTTCGCGTCATTGTCGACGAGTCAGCGAAAGATATTTCGAGAAACGAAACAGTAGACCCTGTTACGAGTGATGCAGCGGTTGGCAACTTTATAGAAAGAGAATTTTCCGCACGTTATGAGACCTTACCCGGAGCTTGGGAAAGCGACCCAATAGAGCATGCCTTGGCTATCGATGAAGACTTTTATATCCAAAGCGTAACGACGCGCAAAAGTGGAGAGCCCTCCGCAATTTGGGCCTATGCTAATTCAAGCGGCGCTGCCGATGGCTTGATTGCTGGTGTATTTGACCCTGTGACAACCAGCTGGTTCGGTCCTGAATCCACGACAGACGCGTACGATGCTATTCCTCCGGTAACGAATGAGCTAGATCAACAACAAGTGTCTGGCGCAATATTTCAACTCGCGATTGCCGCTGGAGAAGACGGGGCATTGCTCATCCTGTGGCAGCAAAAAAGGTTGTCTTCTGATAGTTTTGGCGTGTTTTATAACTACTTTGACGGAACGTCTTGGCTGGATCGCTCGGCGGAAGTTTCTAGTCCTTCGACGTTATACGATGCTCGCTTCCCGAAAGCGGTTTCGCTAAACAACGGCTCTTTCCTGTTGTCATGGTCACAGGAGACGCTTACTGACTCTGAAGTGCAGTACCGTCTTCTGGTTCCTGGTGGAGCTGAGTTGCTCGGCTCGATAGCATCAGTGCCTGGCTCGGAAGATCCGCGGGTCACTGACTTGAAGTTGTTTTCGTACGGTGATCAGGCGCGGGCTTTTTGGTTGGGTGGCGACGGCGCTTTGGGGCTATATTCTTCTCTTTTCTCCGTTTCGCGAGGTTTTGGTGCGATTACCTCAGTGTCTTCATTGGTTTCACCATCTAATACTGCACTTGGTGCAGTGGGAAAATTTGATGCCGCGATGAATACAAGCGGAGACGGCTATGTTGCTTGGTCTCAGCTAGAAGGCAGTCGAACTGATCTCTTTCGAGCGGCTATTCAAAATGATGGCGTGGCTGCAACAGAGTATATTGAAAGCGATAACCGGGGTGACGTAACGAGCCCTAGTGTTGCCGTAAGCGAAGAAGGCGCGGTTCAGATAATGTGGATTCAAGACCAAGCGGTCGCCGTTGACGTTGTCGACAATAGAATTATGGTCGCATCGAAGTTAAAAGACTCAGGATGGAGTGCGAGAGTCGGGGCTATACATTCAGGAACTTTATTCTTGCCAAATGGACTATTTGACTCAAAAGGAAACTTTTACGCATTTTGGGATTCGACGGTAAATAATGTTCAGCAGAGCGAACGATATGATGCGCAATTACAAGCTTGGAGCTCGACGGGAAT
>Ga0209825_1000958_pt1 | contig 15132 bp, 14 predicted proteins | sample EN8Hudsemesocosm_FD_184631 | JGI IMG/M metagenome (GOLD analysis project Ga0209825, IMG submission 184631) | Methane-oxidizing microbial communities from mesocosms in the Hudson Canyon - EN8B Hudson Canyon (SPAdes) (version 2) | ecosystem: Environmental > Aquatic > Marine > Cold seeps | place...
TAGGAGACAAAAATGAACTATTTAAGAGCAATTATAATACTCATACTCATTATTTCACCGTTTGCTTATTCAAATGAATACAAAGAAGTCAGCTGGGATGACTTAATGCCAATTGACTGGGTACCAAACGTACCTGAAGATCAAGCATTTTTTGAAGGTGAGACCATTGATGGCGCCATTATAGAGCTACCTAAAACTGACTTCGCACCGATCGTAAAAACATTGGACACGCAAAAACTCAAACTGCCAGGTTATATGATTCCAATCAAGTTCAATGCTTCGTCTGTGTCGGAGTTTCTATTAGTTCCCTATGTTGGTGCTTGCGTGCACACGCCAGCACCACCAGAAAATCAAATAGTTTATGTAAGTTTAAAGAAGCCTTTGGTGACAGAGGATCTATGGGCGCCCGTTTGGGTTAGTGGGATCATGAAGGCTCAAATGTCTATGACGGAGTATGCGACGGCGGGTTATCACATGACGGAAGCGCTTACGGAAATCTATGACTACTAGATGCTGCTGGGCTGCAAATCTTTTTCCGCGCTAGGTACTGTCCTATAGGAAGACCTAGCATATAAATTCTAAACAAGATCAACCCTTTCAGGGTCATACAGTTCGGCTAGAGATTACAGACCTGAGATTGAATAGTATTCAATAAATCAGATAATTAGGCTATGTTGACCCTGACCTTCAGTGACTGCTTTGTGCGTACTCAAACAGTCTGTGGACTGCGAAACCTAAATTAGCGCAAAGCTGTGCTTTACCATAGTTTGCTATATTACTTAGTCCTAAAACTAACGGCATGAAATAAAATGTATAGCCCATACTCTCGCAAAAGGAATGAACGCGTGTATTTAATAACTGCCATTGACCATACTTGCGAAAACCTAATTTAGCTCAGACTTTAAGGAATCAAAAGGTATCGCTTTTGTAGTTTCGCCAAATACCCCTTTAAGCCAGTGTAACAAAGCACCATAACTCTCGTTCTTATACTCATTCTGTTTGGTCACTAGATAAAAAGCTTCCTCGATAGAAGAGTACCTATCTGACAATACACTTAACTGTCCTGCTGAAATTTTTCTATTAGAAAGTGGGAATACTCCAATTGCTATACCCAAGCCCTCTTCTGCGGCACGAATACCTGCGTCATAGGAGTCAAAGAACAGCTCTCGTTTTGGTGTGAATTGCAATTTGGCATAATTCTTAAACCGCTGCCAATCATTCACATTGGTTCTGATATGGATAAGGGTTTGGTGTTGCCAGTCTGCTTCTTTTTGTATTGGGTGCTTATGGAGGTATTCTTCGCTGGCTACTAGATTAGAATGCGCTTTAGCAATCAACTCAACAACCTCTCCTCCCCAAGGAGGAATACCGAACCTAATAGCTGCATCCAGGCCTCTGAACTCCAAATCCTGGATCTGCATGGTAGCCTCAACCACAAGATTCAACTCGGGGTAAGATTCATGAAAATTTTGCAGCTGAGGTATCAGCAGTTCATTGGCAATATAGGGTGTCGTGCTTATTTTCAGTGAAGATGAAAGATATTGCTCTACAAAATCTACGTAACCTAACTCATAACTACTGATCGTTTTTTCTGCAATTTGATACAGACTTTCTCCTGCATTGGTTAGCTCAATATTTTTTGTTTGGCGACTAAACAGGCGAAGACCTACACAGGCCTCCAGGGTTTTTATTTGCTGACTGATAGCGGAGGGGGTGACATTTAAGCTAGCGGCCGCCAGTTTGAAACTACCCTGTCGGACAACTGCGACAAATGCTGTTAGATATTGTATCGGCGGTAAGCGATGAAAACCAGACATGCACAATGTAATCCAATTCAGAAAAGTGAAAACGCTAGCTTCAGTGTATCAAGATAAGATTAGATTTTCTAATGCAACGGTAAGATTTTCGCGTTTGTAAATTAACCTATTTCTCTAGATGATAAGTGTTATTCGGTGTCGAAAGACGGAAACCTTCCTTTCTTTACATGCTCTTACATTTAAGAAATGAGCATTAGAAAAGGTACAGATCATGTCCGTCAATTACCAGAATTTCAAAGAAGCTAAAGACCAGCTAGGGCTACGACCATAGTTTCGATTATAACTAGTTTCCAGCTAGGGAACTGAACCCGCGTCTATGCTAGTGGCGCATTAAGTAGTTTATAGGATTAACAAAATGAACGGATATGTAGAGATAGAAGTGCCCTATGTGGGTGTTGCCGATATAAATTACAAAGTTTTGGTTAAGGAGCGTAAAGACGCTCCTCGCGTCATATTGATGCATGAAATATATGGCTTGAATAAAGAGTGCATCGAGTTTGCGGACCGATTGCATAACGACGGTTTCTCAGTCTATCTGCCTCTTTTCTTTGGGGAACTGGGAGAAACAGACACAAGACGCGGACTGAAGTTTTGCCTATCGAAGGAATTTATGAAGTTTTCTGGCGAGAACGGAGAAAGCCAGGTGATATCATGGCTCAGAGGCCTTTGTAGGCACTTGAAAAGTGACTCTGACGGTAAGATTGGGGTCATTGGAATGTGTATGAGCGGTGGATTCGCCTTGGCAATGGCCGTCGAGGATGGCGTTGCAGCACCCGTGATTGGGCATCCAACCCGTGCATTTAGAAGGGGTGGAGCAGAAACCAATCCGAAAATCATAGGCATATCTGAAAGAACGGTTGATTATGCTTGCAACGAAATAATTCGACAGGACAAAAAGATCATTGGATTTCGTTTGCCTTTCGATCAGTTCTCTCCTAACAGAATTATGGATCGACTTGATGATCGACTTGACGATCGACTTGAGGTATTCCAACCGAAGGCGATGGAGTGTTTCCGGAACGGACCTAATCCATTTAAGCACTCTCTCCTAACCAGCAGCTACCCAAGCAACCCTGAGGCGAAACCAAATAATACGGCAGTCAAGGCGTATGAAAAACTTAAGCTCTTCCTCACAAATAACCTGCAAGTTTGAGCTTAAGACTTAGTTTGATGACGAGAAGATCACGAGCAAATGATGTAAGGTAAAAGTAGTTACCGACAATCTATCAATATTCAATAAGGACCGCTTCTGTTTTTAACTTAGCTGTCTTTGGAAGTCTAGAGAGGTAACGCTTTTTGCTGTAGCCAGTCATTGCCTGCGTATACAAAAGGTATCGCTTTTATATTTTCGTCATCAGCTTCCCACGCACTCAAAAGGTAGTGCTTTGGCTATCAATCTACGGTTTTTATGGTGTACTAAAAGGAAGCGCTCTTGTTAACCCTCGTTAGTTATCACGAATTTGAAACTGGCTGTATTATCCTGAATTACATCAGGTTGCTAAGAGACTGCTTAGTAGTGGCATAATAAGCCATTTAACTCATTGGTCTGCCAGTCTAGAATTGGCACAACGTAAGATATAAGGCGCACTACTTAGAAGACAGACAAAGCGAAAATGTTACAACATCAATAAAGTTATCACCTATTAGAAACTTTCTCTTTTCTTTGTGGTTTAGAGCATAAAAGGCATCTTTGTCGCTCCATACGCTACTCTGGCGGTTGATAGTATAAAAAGCATTCTCAGCATCAAACCCTTCCAAATACCACGTTTCACGCCATTTTTTATCTTCAATTACCCAAACCTTATAGTCACAGTTTTTATCAAACATGCTCTTATCATCACTGATATCGATCCATTGAGCACTTGAGTGGCCTCCTGCTATTACCACGCCTGAACTTACAAACTGAAGTAACACAATACACAATGAGCATAAGAGTTTCCGGAACATAATCATTTCTCCATCGTTTGACTAAATAGTATAAATTGCAATGCCTAACTAATTGTAGTCAAACATATTAAGTTTGTTTGTGCCATTTTCTGACATCAGGTGACTGAGTCCATGTTTCTCAAAATCGACTTAGTCGTCTAATAAAATCTTAAATTTAGAGTCTGGTTCGTCGGGTAAAGTAGATAATTAAATAGATCTATCTACCATTTCTCATTTTGAAAGTGCACTGAACGACTTAAACCAGAAGCTAGTGCTCAACAGCAAAAATGTCACACAGATAACAACGGTGCAGGAGGAACAAATTTATACGCTTTGAGCCCTCCCTCAGACACAGTTAACCAAAAATAGTGACTGTTTGCTGGCTAATGGCGATCAACTCACCTTTACGGTTCCATATTTTCGCACGAGTATGGCCATAACCATTTGATGCGTGAACAATCTCAGCTTCATATTGACAATACTCATCTGGCGCCAAAACAGGCATAGGGTGAATAAACTCAACCGTCCAGTTTAATGAACTCGCAGGTGCCAAAACCTTAAGCATAGGTAAAGGCGCAGGCGGCCAGGCATCAATTAAAGCCAGTAACTGCGCAATGCCGATTTTCTCATCAGAAGATTTAAAGCGAACAAAGCCGCGTAACACCGTTTCATCACTGCCCGCAAAGGGCAATGCAGTACAATACCGGAAATCAAAATACTTTGTAAAATTAGGCGTCACCCCCTCTAAAAAATTGAAAGGTGTTTGCTCTGAAGGATTTTCAGGAAAGATATGCATCTTATCATTAACTTGAATAGATGATGGTCTCCCATGACCAAAACTACCTAGAATAGAAACTTGCGTTTGACCATTCTGTACACCACGTCCCAATATTTGTGAGACTGACTTCCCTTCACGAAGTACCTCACTTTCTAAACATAAAGGCTCACCTGCCGTAACAGGACCTACAAAAGATACGTGTAAGCTTCGTACAGGGCGATCATCACTTAATTGTTTAGCCATCGATTCATAAACTAATGCCGCCACTAAGCCCCCAAAACCGGCTCGTCCCTGCGACCAACTTTCATTAATTTCGATTACAGAATCTACTTGGGATACTTCATTGATTAACGACGAAAAAGACATTCAATACCTCATCTAGAATTTAATTCTAGATGAATATTGCCTTTAGATGATTAGACAAGCAATGAACTGCATTAAATTACGCTTGAGAAACACTATTCCAAAGAGTGTTAAGCATAGCTAATGAAACACTAAATTATAAAATTATGGAATAAATACGTCTTCATTATTTATTAAACGTTCTATAAAAACTTGAGGTCTGATAAACCAAGTTTTGCTAATCTCTAAACGTCCGTTTTCTCTTCTATTGCTTGTTGATGTGCTTGTATCAATTCCTTAGACATTTTACTTGCTCGCCCTTTTTTCAAGTCGATACAGGCAAATTTCATTTCCGCTTTGAGCAATAATTTACCATCTGAGATTCGAAACAATTCAAAATAACGACCTGAAGTGAATCGGAAGTCACTTTCGTTTATCCAGGTACCCAGCATTAAAGTCTCACCGGCATAAGACGAAGCCAGATAATCCATTTCAGTGTGCGTAATCACCATGGCCTTATTGGTGCGCTCACTAATTTGCCATCCACAATTCAAATAGTCCATGTGCTCCCAGGCAATGGACTCCAACCAACTTAGATAACAGACATTGTTGGTATGACCTAAGCGATCAGTTTCTTCCCGCCCCACTTCGATCTCTTTTAGAAAAGGATTAGGCAATCCCCACGGCAACTCATTACTCATAAGGGATCTGTAAGTGTCAGGTTAGTAGTCGAACGTCTATTAGCTTGTCGTACCTTGAAAACCCGTCGAGCATGTTGATGAATTAAGTTAACCAAAGTTGGCGTCAGTTTATCCGGCAAATCATGCCCCATTCCTTTTATCTTAATCATCTTGGCATGTGGAATTTTCTGGGCTATAGATTCTCCGCATACAGGTTTTAAAAGAGGATCTTTCGTGCCATGTATGATCAATGTGGGTGAAATAATATTTCCTAAATGCTGCTTCAAACAGCCTGTAGCTAATATGGCTTGTAATTGCCGAAGTGTACCGCCCGGCGAATATGAGCGTTGGTAATTCGCATGAATATTCGCTTTCATTAAGGCTGGGGCAGTTTTGAAGTCCGGACTTTCGACCGCTTTCCAAAACCGATACCAACGTTTGGTGACTGATTCAACATCATGCTTTGCACGACCACTTTTATTCAACTTATACACTAGGCTGAGTTCGGGCACCGGCAACCAAGGTGAATTGGTAGACGACATCATTATTGTGAGTGAACGAACTTGATCAGGATATAAAGCGCCCATTATCTGAGCAATCATCCCCCCCATGGAAACACCGACGATATGAGCGCTTTCAATACCGAGCTCTTTTAACAAATGTGAAGTATCATTTGCCATATCAAATAGTGTGTAATTTGCTTTGGGTGTGAGGCCCAATTTATGTTTCAAAAAAGCAAGTCTTGTATCGACTTTAAGTGACGAAGTGATTTTTACGCTAAGTCCAACGTCTCGGTTATCAAAGCAAATTACGCGATAACCAGAATGAGCTAGGCCATTAAGCAAAGACTCAGGCCACTGTGTTAACTGACAAGCTAGGCCCATAATCAAAACAAGTGGTTCACCATTCTTGTCACCCCGCTCTTCTACACAAAATGTCATTCCTTTTAGTTCAATGTTTTTTTGCTCAGGCATATAGGACGGTATAGACGTATACGAAGCCAAGTCAGATCTTTTCAATAATTGAACATCCTTCATACCTACACTCCTATAGTTTCAGTGTGTTTATTCTTGCTAGCATCGCGCTCAAAACGATTTGCTCGACGAAAAGTTTGTAAATCATTAAACCTAACACCTTGTTCTTTCATTATTTTGTGCGCGGTGCTAGCAGTGAACTGCCTGATGTAAAATGGTTCATTTATCACAAAATGATGGATTCCATGTGTACTCCCGAAGTTAAAGCAAAATACTTGCAATGGCCATAAATACCATGCATTAAGTACTTGAGTCTGCTGCATCAGAGATTTCACATCGCCATAATAATGCATAGAAGAACTGATAAAATTCAAACAATATGACCTTAAGTAAGCCGGAAGTATGACAATTACGACCCAGGGTTGAAGCACCGGAATAGCTTGAATTAGTCCTTCTGACCAAGCCCACCGAAAACCAAATAACTCACATGTTAAATCAAACAAATGAATACCCAAAAAGCTATACCAGATAAAGGCACACAATAGAGGTAATGGTAAGTTGACCATCATGATTTTTATAATATGATTCAGCTTTTTTCCTTTTTTATTGTTGAGCAAAACGTTAACAATATTCCCCGTAAACGTATCAAACATAATAAAGAAACGAAGTGGGCCGTAAGTCAAACCATTGCCAATGCCCTTTTCTTCAATATCAGCCGATGTTCCAGATACCTTGTGATGAAGCAAGTGTAAACGGCGTCTGACCCAGGGATTAATTGCCGTAGGACGAAACAACCAAACCAATAACATCATTAGGTGATTCATAAATTTCTGTTTTTTGAAGTACTGCCAATGAATTAAATCATGCTCTAACTCATGCAAAAGTGACGCAAATACGGCAATTAACGGAACACAAACCCAACCATTAATCGTGCCATCCAGGTATAAGCCAGCCGTTATTATCATTCCAATAATGGCAAAACATAAAATGCCCATGCCAATCAGGTTTTGATATTTTAATAAAGGAAACTGCTGACGAAATGCTGCGCCTCGATCTTTGATTGTAGTTCGTATTAGTTTGATTCTTTGTGTTTCGGTAAAATCCATCTTAGCTCCTATGCAATAATTACTTGCCAATAAACCCTTGGGCGCATTGAGGTGATAAACAAACCATAAAGCTAATAAATCTAACCGGCCACTTTTTAAATATGAAATGGCCTTTATACTTCATTTTTTGTCCTAATAAGTAATAATAGGGATTAATATCCTCAAAGCAGATAAATGCCATTACTCCACAAGGGCTAATAATGTTTGAAAAACAAGCAATCTTTCCAAGTGCTGAGCTTTACTTAATCAAGAAGTTTATGCTTAAAGAAGGTGTTAAACCCGCCCAATGGCTACTTGGAACCGGTCTGAGTGAAGAGAGTCTGAAGCAAGAGGATTATTTAATATCACTGCAGCAATTCGACATTATTTACCGGAATGTTTATCGTTTGGCAAAGGGGCCGGATCATGGTTTGCGTTTTGGACACTCACTGAATCTGTCTCGATGGGGACTGCTCACGTCAGCCCTGACTGCGTCAAAAACCTTAGGTGCAGCATTGGAGGTCGCCAACCACCACCGTCTACTTATTAGAAGTCGTTTTAACCTTCAACCCGAGATTATTGGAAACGACGTTAAAATCAACATAACTTTAAGAGGGAATATGGACTTACCAGTGAGTCAGGTTTTTGCCATCGAAATGTTAATATCCTCCTTACAACGACAAGTTGAAGATCTCCTGGGCAGGCTTTTCTCTTTTAAGCGGATTCAACTTGCCTATCCGGCACCACATTATGAAAAAGCATACGAACGCTTTTGTAAGTGCCCTATCGATTTCAATTCTCAACACCATGTAATTTGGATTTCCCAAAAAGACATGAGTCAAAGTTTGCCACTTGCCAACCCTGTGACCCAAAAGCAATCCATCGCTATTTGCCAAACAGAGATGGCAAGGCTAGATAGCATTCAAAAAGGAGATATTCAGTGGCTACTACGACATGAGTTCCAACAAAACGGACACATTCCAGAAACGCTAAGTAGCATTGCTAAAAACATGGCCATATCACCCAGAACGCTCAGAAGAAAGTTACATGCAGCCGGCACAAGTTATCGCTTAGTTCTTCAAGAATATCAGCTGCAGAAAGCCTTGGGAGCGCTAAGCTTAGACCATTTAAGTATGGATGAAGTAAGCCGTTCATGTGGCTTTGGCGATGTCGCAAGTTTTCGACAAGCATTCAAACGCTGGACAGACATGACACCCTTAAGTTATCGAAAGCAATTTCAAGAAACTAAGTACATCGCCCCAAATAATGAACTAAACATACCTGCCACAATAAAAACTAAACAGAATTGATCACAATACCAATCATGCGCCTGTGTTCCCTTATGGTAGGGTGCCACAATAAATGCGAATCAAAATATTCTAAGGTCATGGCTAAGGTCACCATTTTTCATACTTACCCGACATTTAAAAACTGCCCAACAGATCTGTTTTTTTTATACCGCGCCCAAACTAATGTCATTTTGTTTGAATCAAAATTTTTTCGAATATATTCAAGCGTATATTTGTGCCAATAACTAACATAAGGAGATTATTTTATCGCGCTTAAATTCCGTCACTTATGTCAGTGAGCAACTAATATTAACTGTCTCGATTTCGCACTAAGCAGTCACTGTAGACTAAGGTCAACATAGCGAAATTGTCTTGATTTCGATTATTTCTATAGCGTTGGCTAAGGCGTTAAAGCGATTTTTTCTTTCTTCTACTAAGACAGCTATCTACCCTAAGCTAGCTTAGGTCACTCGTTAAAATTCATTTGATTACTGTCTATCATGCGATAGCTTACTGCCCGAAAAAATAGTAAATTTTATGACAAAAATGATTTAACACTCGCTATTGATTCTGATTCTAATACTAAGGTGTTATGCATAATGAGCTAGGTGGTGCTAGGCTGTACCGTAATGGATTCTGTCGACGGAGAAGGTATTCATGGATATTGAAGATCTAGATGCTTTTCTTACAAAAAAATCTAATGAGGCTCACAGCTTCTTGATTAAAGCTCTCACTTTAGGTTTTTTGGGTTGTGTCGCTATCTGGATGTACTTTTTTGATTTTTCTGGGAAAATACATATACCAGTTGTAAATATAGAACTTCCTTTATTGGTTGCATCTATAGTACTTACAGTGTTGTCTGTTTCGTTTTTTGTATGTATGTTGCTTACAATTGGACAAGGAGCTTCCTATTTGATCGCTTCGTTAAATCAGCCAGCAGGAAGCTTTGTCTCTATTAAAGACCTTCTTCTTCGTGTCGTGATGAGAGGTCCTGTATTATTTTCGAGCCTACCTGCAATCATTACTGCTCTCCTAGCAAACGCTATAATTAGAATTATATTCATCCATGGTGTCACATGGGTTATATTTTATGACGAACTCGTCGTAGCTATTGAGTTTCCTTTTTTGGTTATGGTGAAAATGTTGGTTTTTAATTTTGTAATCTATATGATTATTTCAATACCTGAAATTATTGTTGCGGCGTCTGTTATTCATTCAGTTTTTTTTCGACCGGCTAATTAACTATCCTAGATAGTTTAAACTCTCATACTCAGGTATCTGAAGTATCTAGCCCCCACCATTCATAGCTTACGGTTTATTGAGGCTATAATAAGGAACGCTTTTGCTCACGAGCCTTGGTTAGTCATTATCAACTTAAGGATAATCTGGCCAAGCACTAAAAGCGCATACAACGGAGTTAAAGCGCTCCTTTCTCATATGACTGCAAAGCACTAACTATTATTCAAAAGCGATCCTTCTTATATATGAATGAAGTGCTAGCTAAGAGAAAAAAATGAAAATTTCTATTTGATCTTTTATTACTAATAAAATAAGCGCCGTAGTCTACCGCAGTTCATAAAATGATCGTTATTCATACTGTGGATTTCAAAACCTGTATCATGAAAATAATCGATAGCCACGTTGTTTTCGGCGCTTGAATATTGCCCTGAGTTCTCGCTTGACGTGCGGGATGTCATCTAGCTCGTTGTCATCCTAGCCCGAATATTGCGTCATACTTTTCTACTTACTTAGCCCTACCCGTAATGTTTTCCAATCTTCGACCTCTTTTTTGTAAAAGCCGCTCTCTGTTAGAAAGCGTTCAATTGTTCCTTCTTTTTTCATTGCTACCAACCCTATTTTCAAAGCGGTGTAGATTTTTTCACCTAACTTATGCTTTTTGGAAACAATAAAACTTCTCACTCCATCTAAAGCAATTTTTACATTGGGTACTGGTACCAATCGCTTACCATCAGCAAACTCATAAGACATGTCAGGTAAACTTGTGAACTCCTGAATAGTAAAATCAACGCCCCGATATAAAACCTGATTAAACATAAACTCTTTTTTTGGCGCTGAGTGTAGCCCTTTCAATCCTATTCTACTTAAAGTATTCCACCCAACGTACCACTGAGGGGAATGTGTTGCCGAGAATGACTTTAGATCTTCAATACTACGCACTTTAAGCATCTCTTTATTTGAATCTAAGGTATAGATCCCTTTTACAAAGTTTCCATTCGGTATGATTGTGGGGCTTATAAAGAAAAATTCACTAAACTCAGGTTCAATCCATATGTCCTGATGCATTATCGCAACAGCACCTGTTCTGGTCATAGCAACTTCACGCGCTGCGTTAGGGGCAGAAACCATTTCTAGCTTTGCAGGGAATCCTCCTAAATTGAGCGCTTGCATAATAATGACCATGCAGGCTACATTTCGATTGGAAAATTCTGATTCAAGGTTTGTTATTTCAAGTACGCTTTTATTTTTCTCTTTTAAGAAGTTGTTATATGCCTCTATATTTCTTTGAATTACAGACATAGGTAATTCAAATTCAGCATAAGTCATCGCTGAAAACATAAAAAGAATCGTTAAACTGATAATGCTAATGGTTTTTTGCATTAATGGAACCATAACGTACGAATTTGTATAATTGGGTGAAACTACAAAAGCGGTAAAAAACGCCCACTCACCCAGCCTAAATTCTTGAAATATATTAATGCCTTGATGTTCTTTTTATCAAGAACTATCAATATTCATAATAATTAAACCGCTATCGTTTATTAGTTAATACTCTTGGTTTCGTGCACATCCTTACCATATTAATCTTAGCAGAACTAAAGCTCGTCATGGAAATAATCGATAGCCTCGCTGCTTTCTGCACTTAAATATTGCTCTTAGTTCGCGCCTGACGTGCACGATCTCATCACAGGGAATATTTCTGGATTGCTCTAACTTATTCCTTAAGCCATCATAGCTATACAACACAAAGAGTCCGAACAAATTACACTTCAGCGTTGCTTTATAATAGCGTTTGTCACTTTCCCATCGAAACATCACCTCTTTTTTATTGTTTATGAAAATCGCATGTAGCGCATCAGATAATTAGTTTCGTTGATTAAGGTAGCGGGGTGAATGGAATAACTCGGACATTGAAAGATGCATATATCTTGGAAAAGTAAGAATGTTTTGAATATTAAAAAGGTAGAGCTTTTGCTCACTTCCGTTAGTCATCACGAATTTAAAACTGACTGAATTATCCTGAATTACTCAAGGTTGCTAAGAGGATGTTTAGTGTCATTACTACCCACTGGAAACTAAATTATTGAATGACTTAAAACCGCACTTAGTTGCCACTGAAGACTAAGGCCAACATGGCCGAATTATTTTGATTGTTTCTATAACGATGGCTAAGGAGGGTAGCTTCAACTGGTCGACGCAAAACACTCATTAAAACGTTCTTCAGGTGTTTCGTAGGCCAGTTGAAACCACCAGTTAATGCAATGCTTTTTAAATACCTATACGAATCATTCATTCTGGCACCCATATTTGTCCTCAAATTTATTGCGATAACTGTTGAAAGTGATCATGTTCCGTCGCATCAATGCTGATCATTTTCAATCGCAGAGGGTGACTAGGTTCGTGTGGAGTATGCAGAGTTAATTGTAATCCTTTCAAGAGCAACTATTCTTTACTAGTAATGTTATTAAACATAGATAAACATCTAGGGGTATCGAAAATGACGATTCGAATCATTGCGCACCTGCTAATATTTTTTTCTACACCACTTTTTGCACAAACTGACGTAGAAATATATGGAGATAATACATATCCACCCTATTCATTTAAAGAAAGTGGAAGAATGACGGGGATATACACAATTGTTTTAGAAAAGATTTTTGATCAAATGCCTGATTACAATGTTAAATTCATGGGACTTCCATGGAAGCGAGGCTTGAGCGAGGTAAAACAAGGTAATATATTCGCTCTTTATCCACCTTATGAACGCCGAAAAGAAAGGCCTTATATGGATTACGATATGCCAATTCTCAATGAAGAATTAGTTGTCTTTTGTTCAAAAGAAATATTAAGCAAATCACGCCCAAACTGGCCTGAAGATTATTTCAATTTAAGCATAGGAAATAATGCTGGTTTTGCTGCTGGTGGAGATGCTTTTTGGTCTGCAGTTAAAACTAAAAAGATTAGTGTACAAGAAGCCAAAGGCACACCTCAGAACCTTCTTAAGCTTATCGCCGGTAGGGTTGATTGTTATATGAATGACGGCCTTTCAATAAAGTGGGAGTTAAAGAAGCTTGAAAATGAAGGAAAATATGATGGTGTTAGTTTGACTCAAGGAGCTGTTATTAGCTCGGAACAGGGGTTTCTAGGGTTTACCTCGGATGATACTCAATTTCCATACAAAAAAGATTTTAAGAAGCAATATATTAACCTTCTCAAAAAGATGAAAGCCAATGGTGAGGTTCAAAAAATCATTAATGATTTTATCAAGTAACCGTTCAATCAAAGCCAGAATTTTTGTAAACGATATGTAGAGGTATTAGATAGCGATTTCTGATCTTTTTTGAACGAATTGAAAAAGACTGCTTTTGCTCATTTACGTAAGTTATCACGTATTTTAAACTGGCTGAATTATGAAAGGTCGCTAAGAGGCGGCTTTGTGGTGTGGGTTCAAACGGTCAACGCAACACATTATCTAAAGAGATCAAAACCCTCAACCAAAAAACGGATAACGAATAACAAAGCACTTAGACTACTTCTTCGTCTTCTTCAGTAAATACAGGTTTATTTTCACAATACTAGAAAACTTGAAACTTATCCTTGGTGTTTTTAAGACTCTAGGAGGAATTGCTCAATTTAAACTAAATCAATATATTTAAATTTTTGCTTTTCCCCAACGCTCTTGGTGCCAATAACGCGTATACACAACACCTTGGCCAAGGCGCGAAAACATAAAGATAAGCCAGATCATTAAAAATGAAGGCTTTAAGAAAAACACCATGACACAGCCAATAGGGAAAAATACTAACCACTGAGAAATCACACTGGTTTTTAATACTATACTAACATCACCGCTGCCGAGTAGTGAATTCATCATAATCACACTCATAACGTCAACAAAAATCAAGCCACCTGTAAGCTGTAAACCCGTAATCGCCAAACCAATGGTTTCTTGGTCATTGGTAAAAATAGATAAAATAGGTTCAGCAAAAACTGCAATCGCTGCACCTATCATCAAGGTAATCCCCCCCCCCACTTTGGCAACATCGTAAGCCCATTGTTTTGCGGCAGGGAAATCTTTCTCACCCAAGCTCGTACCCACCAATGTTGCAGCAGCCATACCAAAACCAAAACCGGGCAAAATACATAACATTAAAATATTGATTAAGATGTTTAATGCCGCTACCTCAGCTACCCCCAACAAACCGACCATCCAGAATAAACTGGATATGCCTACGGCAATCATTAATTGCTGTAGTCCTGCGGGAATCGTTAATTTAAAAACGGAGATGACATCCGATAGAGCCGGCATTCGCTTAAAAATATCTAAGTGTTTTAATCTAAAAAAACCTACAAAAATATAAATACATGTTCCTACAACGGTTGCAATCGCACTCGCTAAGGCAGCGCCATCGGTGCCCATGGCAGAAAAACCAAAGTGACCATAAATGAATACATAATTTAAAATCACATTCATTATGTGGATGGCAATAAGCGATAACATGTAGTATTTAGGCTGACTAATACCATTAAAGTACCCTCTAAAGGCATAATTAAACCCCATAAAAATCATCGCCAGAAGACGAATACGCCAATAAGGTACGGCATGTTCAGCAATACCTGCATCGGCATTCAAGTATGAAAAGAGTACAGGGACAAATGGATAAATTAGTGCCGTTAAGGCCCCTCCTAACAACACTGAAATAACCATACCGGAGCTGAGCGATACACCCGCTAACTCAATTCTTCCCTCACCCACTCGCCGAGAAGCTACCGCCTGAACACCACTCGATAAACCCAGCACCATTGACTGAGACATAAAAACGGCAAAACTACTAATACCAACGGCTGCCAAAGCTGTTGCGCCCAATTGCCCTACCATAGCGGTATCAACGAGGTTTAACAGATTTTGAGACACCATGCCGCCAATAATAGGCAGCGATAGGAGAAATATTTTTTTTAATTTACTGATAGTGATCATTTTTTATTATTCGTATTTTTAGTT